>Ga0302201_10001218_pt1 | contig 22488 bp, 21 predicted proteins | sample II_Bog_N3_2_FD_194586 | JGI IMG/M metagenome (GOLD analysis project Ga0302201, IMG submission 194586) | Peat permafrost microbial communities from Stordalen Mire near Abisko, Sweden - II_Bog_N3_2 | ecosystem: Environmental > Terrestrial > Soil > Wetlands > Peat | place: Sweden: Abisko... | reverse complement strand
CATGCACTCGATAGTGAGCCGCAAGATCACAGATATTTTGTGGCGTCCCAGCATCGCCATTAATCGAACTACGAAGTGCAACGACGGCCCTTTCAGCTTCTCGACGATTCCGCAGTTGAGTTACGCTCCCAATGATTCTCTTCTTGTATGTTCGCTTTCCAGAGGCATTGTCATACCATCTGAAAACCCACACGTCCGGGCGGCTTTTGCGCTCTAACTTAAAGAGACTCCCTTGTTGGAAACTGTTCATGCGATCTCCTTTTGCACTCAATCAGTGGCCAATCATCCGAGTGCTTGGATAGAACGGTAGCCGGCAAGTGGCCATTTGATTCCGACTGCAGATCATTCAAACGAACTTGACAACTGGCGCAACATGGAGTTTATTGGAGTGTTGGTCGTGGTGAAGGAGTTCACCCTTAACCGCTGTCCATTCCTTTAGGCCGGACAGATGATAACTCCTGACAGGGAATCCTGTTGCGGAGTTGTGTCCCGGCCGTGTTCCCTGAACGACAATTAGGGGTTCGTGCTTATGACGAACACTTGGGCTCTTTGTGCGCTCTGGGTGGGTCTGGCTTTGGCTGCGACGCTGTTGGCGATCTGGTTCAAGATCTCGACGGCGCTTTCTGAGATTGTGGTCGGCACGGTGGCTCAGTTGGTCATCGGCGTGTTCCTCACCGGGCTCTTCGGCTTCGCGCAGGGCGGCCTAGCCGGGAATACGCAATGGATCACTTTCCTGGCTGGAACGGGTGCAATCGTCCTGACGTTCCTTGCCGGTGCGGAACTCGATCCGGTCATCTTCAAAACCAAGTGGCGCGAGGCATCGATCATCGGCCTGGCGGGATTCTTCGGACCGTTTCTCGGTTGTACGGCGGTTGCGCACTACGTGCTGCATTGGGCGATCATGCCCAGCTGGCTGTGTGGCGTCGCGCTTTCGACAACGTCCGTTGCCGTTGTGTACGCGGTCATGCTGGAACTCGGTTTCAACGTGACGGAGTACGGGAAGGCAATTCTGGCCGCCTGCTTCATCAATGATCTCGGAACCGTCATTGCGCTAGGGCTGATCTTTTCCCCGTTTACCATCAAGACGCTGATTTTTGTGGTCGTTTCCATCGTGGTCTTCGTCGCGCTGCCCTTTCTCACGCCTCGGTTCTTCAAGAAATACGGTGGACGGGTCTCAGAGTTGGAAGCCAAGTACCTTCTCTTCTTCCTCTTCGCCATGGGCGGACTGGCAGTCTGGGCGGGCAGCGAAGCGGTGCTACCGGCATACATGATCGGCATGGTACTGGCCGGGACGGTCGGAAAAGACCATTCACTGATTCGCCGTCTGCGTACACTTACCTTCGGATTACTCACGCCGTTCTACTTCATCCGCGCCGGATCGTTTGTTTCCGTGCCGGCGTTGATGGCTGCACCAGTCACGCTGCTCGTCCTGTTTGGGGCGAAGTCACTGTTCAAGGCGGTTGCCGTGTATCCGGCAGTCAGGATTCACAAGTACGACGGCAAAGCCGGAGCTTACTACACGCTGATGATGTCAACCGGCCTAACATTCGGGACCATATCGGCACTGTTTGGCCTCAATCATCAAATCATCACGCAGGCTCAGTATTCCTACATCGTGGGCACGGTCATCGCAAGTGCGGTGATTCCAACCATGATTGCGAACTCGTTCTTTCTTCCCCGCCATCTTCTTCCCCGAGCAGGCAAAAAAGCAGAGCAGGAGATTCTGCGGCCAGTCCCCGCGGAGGAAGGTTAGGTGAAGCATATGGGAAGCCCGGTGTTTGTTGGAATTCAAAGGATACTGGTTGCATTCGACGCGTCTCCACATGCGGAGCACGCTTTGGATGTCGCCCTTGCTATGGCCGGTGACATGAAGGCCAGGTTGTTTGTTATCTCGGTAATCCGGCCTCCCGAACCCGCTGAAAGCGCGGAGTTCCGTGCTGTCCTTGAAGACGGCCAAGAGCGCTACGAGAAGAGTTTTGTCTCGTTGCGCGAACGCGCCAAGCAAAAGGACATCGAGCTCGAAACCGACGTGGTTCTGGGCCATCCGGCGGAACAAATCATCCATAAGGCGGACACGATTCAGGCCAGCCTCATCGTGATGGGCAAGCGCAGCCATACGATCCTCCATCGCTGGATGCTGGGCTCAAACTCCGAGCGGGTGCTGAGATATGCGCACTGCCCGGTGATGATCGTCCATTGATCGGATAACCAAGCTATGAAGATCTCGAAAAACGCGAGCGGTGAGGCACACAACAACCGTAACTGTCGGCAATTCTGTTCTCAAATGCCGCTCAACATCAACTCATTGAACTCCTCACAACTGACGGCTTTTGCAGCCGAGAAAGCGTAAGCATCATGTCTGAAGTAGTAAAACTTGAAGCGCTCGAAATTCTTGATTCCCGCGGGAATCCGACCCTCTCAGTCACGGCCACCCTCGCAAACGGCGTAAAGGCAACTGCGAAGGTTCCCTCCGGTGCATCGACCGGCAAACGGGAAGCAGTCGAACTCCGCGACGGGGACAAAAAGCGGTACGGGGGCAAGGGCGTACTGAACGCGAGAAATCACGTGAACGGCGAAATTCAAAAGGCCATTCACGGATTTGATGCCAACGACCAGAAGGGATTGGACAAGAAGCTGTGCGAACTCGACGGGACGCCGAACAAGGCACGCCTTGGTGCGAACGCAATTCTGGGCGTTTCTTTAGCGGTTGCGCGGGCGGCTGCCGCGGACCATGGTCTTCCCTTTTATACATACCTCGGAGGCGAGAAGGCCAACCTCATTCCGGCGCCCTGGTTCAATGTGCTCAATGGCGGGAGCCACGCGGACAGCAACGTGGACTTTCAAGAGTTCATGATTTCGCCGGTTGGAGCGCCTTCGTACAGCGAAGGACTGCGCGCGGCCGCGGAGACTTTTCACGCACTCAAGGCCGTTCTGCACAAGAAGGGTTACAACACGGGCGTCGGCGATGAAGGCGGATTCGCACCGCAGTGCAAATCCAATGAAGAGCCCATCGAGTTGATTCTTGAAGCCATCCAAAAGTCCGGGTACAAAGCGGGTAAGGACATCGTCCTCGTGCTCGACCCCGCCACCAGCGAGCTTTTTGAAGACGGCGTTTATGCCTTCGAAAAGTCGGACAAGAGCAGGAAGTCGCCGGAACAGATGGTCGAATTCTGGAAAGGCGTGCTCGACCGCTATCCGGAGATCTGGGCGATTGAAGATGGTGTTGCCGAAGACGACCACGCCGGCTGGCAGCATCTGACCAAAGCGCTTGGGGGCCGAATTCAGTTAATCGGCGACGACAACTTTGTCACCAACCCGACGATTTTCCGCCAGGGCATCAAAGACGGAATCGCCAATGCCATTCTGATCAAGCTCAACCAGATCGGCACTCTGACGGAAACGCTCGAATGCATTCAGATTGCCCGCGAGAATGGATACGGCGCTGTCATCTCGCACCGTTCCGGTGAGACCGATGACACCAGCATCGCCGACCTGGCCGTGGCCGCCGGCATGGGGCAGATCAAGACAGGCTCGACCAGCCGCGGCGAGCGCATCGCGAAATACAACCGCTTCCTGGAGATTGAGCACGAACTCGGGGCAAAGGCCCGCTACGCCGGAGCAAGCGTATACGAGCGCTGGCACAAAGCGGTAAAGGCATAGCAGGCGGCAAGAAACTGGCGGGTGTTGGAGTCCACCTATAGCTGTCAACCTGGGCAGATGACTCCTCGAAGCGCCGGGGCCCCCGGCGACAGGTCTTCGTCGCTGGGGTGGTCAATACGTGGAGGAGTCATGCCCGAACCCGGATCGGTGATTGCGAGAACCCGAGTTTCTGGTGAACTGAACGACGTGCAGAGGCGGCGACTGGACGCAACCTGCAAATACATCGACAGCCTACTTTGCGAAATCGAACACGCGCTCCATTCGCCACAGTCGGAGTCCCCATTTCCACATTATGTGGTGGATGTTACCCCTGCGCAATCGCGCGCAATTGAAGACTATATTCGCCAGCTCCGCGCTCTATTGCTGAGAACGCTGGACTGGCGGCACATGAAGCCGGAACCACCAGGAATTCCATTGCTAGCCGAATATGAAAAATCCGAAACGCAAAGCCGAAAACCTGTGTCCCTTTTGGAAATCGAACGAATTTGGGCCGAACAGATCGAGCCCCGTCTGGGCAGTTTCGAATCAATGAAAGAGTTCTTCGAAGGCCAGACTGAACCTCCGCCCCTTGACTCGCGGTGGAGGCTGAACTGGCCAGGGCTCCCGATTCCAGGTTATGCAGCTAAAGACTTGATCCGCGATACCCAGCGGCCCAGATGTCTTAAGGTCGGTGAGTAGCGAGAAGACTCCGCAGAGAGGTTTCGATCTTACCGGGATCGGTTTCGCCTTGGAACTTCGCACGCACTATCCCATTCCTATCGATGAGGAAGGTCAACGGCAGGCCAAGTACGCCGCCATAGCGCCGACCGAGCGTCGCATCCCCCATGGCAACGGGGTAAACGATACGTTGTGCGTGCATCACCCTACGGACCTGTTCTGAATCGTCGTCCATCGAAATCCCGATTACCGCCAACTGCTGCGGCCCATATTGCTCTTGCCAGCGGGCAAACATCGGCATTTCGATTTGGCATGGTGCGCACCAGGTGGCCCAGAAGTTCAGCAGTACAACCTTGCCGTGTAGTCGAGCCAGATCGAGGTTATGGCCGGTGAGGTCGCGCCTTACAAACTCCGGAGCCCTGCGACCCACCAGCGATTGCGTCCCACTGGTCTGCGCGCCCGCTTGCGGCACGAGGGTGAGGAACAGAAACGTAAATCCCCAAAGGAGCGCAAGGATCTTCGTTCCGCTAAAACACTTAATGCGCAACCGGATACCCTTTGCTAACCCAGTCGCTCCCGAAGTTATCCGCGATGTAGAGAACTTTCACATTCGTAAAGCCAAGGTCGCTCAGAGTCTTGAATGCGCCCCCCACATTCGGGCAGCGGTTCCATGGGCAGCAACCGCAATAGAGCACTATGAACCTGCTCTTCGCCAACGTCTTCACGCGATCACGAAGCTGGTACAGGCCGGCCTCGCGCGAGCCTGGTCCTGCGTACTCCGAAGTTGGGATATGCGCCTGGTCGAACATGACGCGCGAACCCACCTGCAGGATCAACGGTTCGACCGCACGGGTAGAATTCAGTATCGTTTTCAGTTCTTCCGGCTGTATCAGTTGGGTCGAGGGAACGGTTGTTGCAGCCAGCGGGAGTGCGGACTGCGCACGTGCCGGAGATTGGATCAACATGAATGTAATCACGGCAACGCTTCCCATCGTGGCGATTGATTTAATTCTCATGCGGGGCTCCGAAACCAGTATATTGGCACGAACCATGATTCTGGGGCATCTCTGGCTGGTCATTCACGTATCCGTCCATTGGTTTCAGTTGCCCCCGTTCAACAGATCGGGAACTTTGAGCTCGACCTCGATCTGCGGAGGGGTGAGGAGCGTGTTCTTCACCAGACAGTGCTCGACGGAGCGCATCAAGCCTTCACGTTGCTCGGTCGTCAGGTAGACAGGACTGTCGACGCGGATTTGGAAGTTGCCGAGTCGCGAGGGGCTCTTGAGTTTTTCGGCCTCGACGGAGACAGTCACGCCTGTCTCCGCCAGATTGCGTGTCTTCAGATATTGGGCCGCGTAGAAGGCCGCGCAAGACCCCAGCGACGCGAGCAGCAATTCCGGAGGCGTCATGCCGGAGTCTTCCCCCCCATTCTCTTCCGGCTGGTCGCAAAGAATGGAGTGTGATCGCGAATGAATGGCAAATTTGACCTTGTCGAGATGAGTAATCTTTACTTCCATCATGGTTTTCCTCTTCCATTGGGAGAAAGGCACAAAAGAAGCGTTTCGTTACCAGATCGCGGAGACTTATTTTGCAGCCGGCATTACCAGCATGCGCAGGTATTCCCGTGTAAGAATGGCTCGCAATCGAGGCGCGACAGTCGGGTCACAGGGAATCTCCAGGGACCGGCAGCGATCGATTGCAGTGCGCAAATCGCGCACAAATGCCACGCAGGATGGGCATGCCTCGATGTGTTCGCGCATCTGTTCGCAGGTCAGCGGTTCCACTCTGCCATCAAGGTATTCGGAAAGGTTGGCAAACAGATCGCGGCATTCCGCGGGACGTTGCCCGTTCTTGGCCTTGGCGACCTTTCGCTTCTTCACGGCGAGTTTGGCACCACGCTGCTCATCGGAAACTCCCTGTAGGAGTTCGTTCATCTCCCTGCGTACGCTTAGACGTGCCCGATGAAGCCGAATCCGAACCGTTCCCTGCTGAAGCGAGAGAACCTGCGCCACCTGCTCGGTGGTCAACTCCTCCATATCGTGGAGCACAAGAACAATGCGCAATGCCGGCGGTACGCGCAGAATCGCCTGGTGCAGCAGATGGTGCTGCTCGGCCGCGAGGAGGTCGCCTTCCGGTCCCACCGCGCCGTCCTCAAGCAATCTCCCCAGTTCTTCATGGTCCGGCATCAAATCGTCGAGCGAAAGGAGGCTCGGCGGGGCGTGGGCGGGCTTGCGGCGCATGCGCCAGCAGCGGTTTCTGGTGACGGTATAAAGCCAGACGGACATCTGCTGCGGTGTCTGAATTTTTGCCAGGTGCCCGACGGAGCGGGAGAGCACCTCCTGCATGGTGTCTTCCGCATCTTCCGGATGACCGCAGACCTTCATGCTGAAGGAATAGACCGTGTTCTGCAGCAAACCGATCGCCTCTTCGACAGCTTCCGGAGTGTTGAGGCGCAAGAGGTCTGTGGCTCGGATCAGTTCAGGTCGCATCGCATGGAATCTTCGTGTGCAAGATCAGTATATTCTCCTTCAAGTGTGATTAGAGCCCCTTCTCACCGGAGACTCTTCAATCCACTGCGCCGATCGTTCAGCAAGAATGGTCCTTCGCACAGGGGATCGTTGCAACACCGGCTTTCAAAGCTGTCTCGATCATCTGAAGGCAGATTGGAGATACCTTCTTTAGCCAATCTCGCTCTTCATCGCTTTCAGGCTTGGAGTCAGAGGCCAGCCATGCGCGCAGCAAGGCAAGTGCGAGCCTCATCTCGGCGCCAGGACGACTTTCCTCCAACCGGAACATCTGGCGATAGACCTCGTCTTTGAGCTTTTCGCCTTGATCTCGACACGGCTTGTTCGAGCTGACTACTGCTTTCCGCGGCGTCATGGCTGCATGACTCCTTCTCACTTGACAATGCCGAAGCTGCCATCCTTTATGCCCACGGCACGCAGGATGCTCATGGCCGGGCACCAGTTGGTGAATGCGGATTGCAAGAGGTTAACCCCAACGAAAACCGTCAGCCAGAGCCAGTAGAGGGAAAAGAAATGTGCAAGAGCAAGCGACAACAACACCATGACGCCTCCCATGAGGCGCACACCGCGTTCGACTGTCATAGAGAATCTCCTTGTTCGGTTTCGGGTTCAGGGTGAGACTCGCCCCCAGAGTGAACCATGTAGTAAAGCACTGGAATGGTGGGCCACGAGAGAAAGGTAGAAGCGACCGCGCCCGCAATCAGCGACAAGGCCAGCCCTTGAAAGATTGGATCGGTAAGAATCACGCTTGCGCCAACGACGACGGCGGCTGCGGTCAAGAGCATAGGACGGAACCGAGTGGCGCCTGCATCGATCACAGCCTCGGCCAGTGGCATTCCTTGGCGAATGCGAAGCTCGATGAAATCAACAAGGATGATCGAGTTGCGCACGATGATGCCCGCTCCGGCGATAAACCCGATCATCGAGGTTGCCGTAAAGAATGCACCCAGCATGGCATGAGCAGGCATGATCCCGACTAGTGTCAGTGGAATGGGAGCCATGATGATCAGCGGCACAATGAAGGAGCGGAACCATCCCACCACAAGTACGTAAATCAGTACCAGCACCGCGGCGAATGCAAGGCCCATATCGCGAAAGACCTCGATGGTGATGTGCCATTCGCCGTCCCACTTCATCGAGTAGTGATCTGTAGAATCCGGCATCGACGCGTTATAGCGGGCGAGCGTGTATCCGGCAGGAAGGGTGAGATGGTCGAGTTCCTTGTTCATCTTCAGGATGGCGTAGACCGGGCTCTCCACCGCCCCTGCCACGTCTCCGGTGACATACACCACACGGCGCAGATTTTTGTGATAAATGCTTGGCTCGATTTTCTCGTGCCCGACGGTGACCAACTCGCGCAATGACACCATACCGCCGCCCGCGCCTGGCAGGCGAATGTTGTCAAGCCCTTGTTCGGAAGAGCGATCCGCGCGGTCGAGTTCGACAATTGCAGGTACGGGTTCCCGTGCGTTCTGATCATGCAGCAGTCCTACCTCGGTTCCAGAGATCGCAAGCGCCAGCGCATGAGCAACGTCGGAGACCGCGATGCCGTGCTCGGCAGCCTTGGCTTCATCCACACGCATCGCTAGTCTCGGTTCCGGATCTTCAACATACCAGTCGGTGTCCACCACCCCAGGAGTGTGCTGAAAAATGGTCTTGATCTGCTGTGCTACCTCAGTCTGACCAGCCAGGTCTGGACCGTACACCTCGGCCACCAAAGTCTGCACCACCGGTGGTCCCGGAGGAACCTCGCTGACCTGAATGCGCGCGCCATACGCGTTGCCGACTGCGTCGAGCAACGGACGAAGCCGTTTTGCAATCGCATGGCTCTGCACACTGCGTCGCTTGGCAGGCAGGAGATTGACTTGAATGTCCGCCTGATTCGGCTGGTGGCGCATGTAGTAGTGGCGCACCAATCCGTTGAAGTTATACGGGCCAGACGTTCCAGTGTAGGTCTGGTAGTTCAACACGTCCGGCTGCCGTGCAAGTTCGTCCCCCAACGCCTGGGCCACGCGCGCCGTCTGTTCCAGCGGTGTGCCATCGGGCATGTTGATGACCACCTGCAACTCGCTCTTGTTATCGAAGGGCAGCATCTTCACTTTCACGAGTCCGAGCGGCACAAGCGCCACTGAGATCAGAAACAGCACCAACACTCCAATGAAGAACAGAACGCGATTGCGTGGAGACCGGATCAGCGGCGTCATGATGCGTCGATAGATTCTGGTCCGCCAGTTTTCAGTTTCCGGCTCCAGTATCTTGGCCCCTTCAAGGTGGCGGCCAACGAGCCGGAGGGCAGCCCATGGCGAAACTACAAATGCAACCAGCAGTGAGAAGAGCATGGCTGCCGATGCGCCCACGGGAATGGGCCGCATGTACGGCCCCATCAACCCGCGGACAAAGGCCATGGGCAGTACTGCGGCGATCACGGCGAAGGTGGCCAGAATGGTCGGATTGCCCACCTCGGCCACCGCTTCCACTGCAACTACACTCATCGGCCGCCCAAGATTCTCCGGCAGTCTGAAGTGCCGCACCATGTTCTCAACCACAACGATAGCGTCATCGACAAGAATGCCAATCGAGAAGATCAGCGCAAACAGCGTGACCCGATTGATGGTGTAACCCAGAAAGTAGAACACCGACATGGTGAGCGCCAGCGTAACCGGAATGGCCAGCAGCACCACGCCCGATTCACGCCATCCCAGAAACAGCGCGACGAGGAGCGTTACTGACAGCGTCGCAAGCAGAAGGTGCTCCAGCAGTTCGTCCGACTTGTTCTTCGCCGTCTCGCCATAATTCCGTGTGGTCGTGACCCTTACGTCGTTGGGAATGGTCACTCCCTCCATCTCATGAACGCGCTTGAGCACGGCGTTGGAGATGTCGGTTGCGTTGGTCCCCTTGCGCTTGGCCACAGTAATCGTAACGGCCGGATATTGCGCTGCGCCCTGCTGCGCCCCTGCGCTCGCATTCGACGTACCGTAGACCACGTAGTCCGACGGCTCGGCGGCGCCATCCACGATCTTGTCGGCTACGTCGCGCAAATACACCGGATGGCCGCGAACCACGCCCACTACGACTGCTTCCAGATCCTCGCGGCGGTTGAACAGGTTTCCCGCATCGACGCGAACTTCCTGATTGTTTTCAGAGAAGTTCCCAGCCTGCACACTGACATTCGCGGCTTGCAAATGCCCGATGATGGCCATCGGCGACATGCCGTAGGCACTCAGCTTATCCGTGCTCAGCACTACGCGCATCGTGCGCGGAAGGCCGCCGATGATCGTCGTCTCCGATACATCGGAAATTTGCGCGATGTTGTGTTCCATCTCTGCGGCAATGGCGCGAAGTTGATAGCCGTTATAGTGCTCGCCCCACAGTGTCATGGCAAGGATTGGAACATCGTCGATAGAGCGGGCCTTGATCAGCGGCTGCGAAACTCCGGGCGGCATGCGATCGAAGTTTGAGTAAAGCTTGCTATAGACCTTGATTAGCGCATCTTCCTGAGGCGTTCCGACAAGGAAGCGAACAATCACCAGGCTTTGGCCCGGCGCGGAAGTCGAGTACACATACTCGACGCCGGAGATCTCATGCACCAACTTCTCGATCGGCAGCGTGACGCGCTCTTCCACCTCTGCGGGCGAAGCTCCCGGCATCGCCGTAGCGATGTCCAGCATCGGCACCAGGATTTGCGGCTCCTCTTCGCGTGGGATGATCGCGACCGCGAAGATACCAATGCCCAGCGATGCAGCAATGAAAAGCAACGTCAGCTTGGAGTTGATAAATGTATGTGCCAGTCGTCCGGCTATTCCAAGATCTTGCGTCATGGTCGGACCCCTGTGCTGGGCTCAATGCGCTTGCCGGCCAGTTCGCGGTCCGACGGTGCGTCAACGAACTTTTCCCCCGCGGATATTCCCGACAGTACTTCGACAAGGCTTCCCTGTGCCTCGCCCAAGGTGATGTAACGAAGGTGAGCGAATGCCTGGCCGTCGAGAACATACACGCAGGCGAGCGAGCCACGCACCACAACAGCCGAGCGCGGAATAAGAATTGCCTGTTTTGTACCATTGGCAAACTCGGCTGTTCCATACATGCCCGCGCGGATCGGACTTGAGGAAGGCAGGTCGATCTTGACAAGAAAACCGTGACTTGATGGATCGGCGGCTGGAAGGATTTCAGAGACCGTCCCCGCCAGGCTCGTTGCCGTCCCGCCATCGATCGCCACTTGTACTTTCATCCCTTTGTGAATCATGCCGATCGCTGACTCATCTACCGTGGCATCCAGTTGCAATGCTCCAGCCTTATCCACCTGAAGCAGCGGCACGCCCGGCGCGGCCATCGTCCCCGGATCAGCCATCCGCGCCGTAATCACACCGGCGAATGGGGCAACCAGATGCGTGTACCCGAGCATGGTGCGGGCCCCGCTCTCCTGCGCCCGTGCCGCGTCGGTCTGTGCGCGCATTGCATCAACGCTCGCCGCTGCACCTTCGGCCCGCCGAGACACTTCGTCCATCTCCTGCGGGCTTACGCTCTTTTCCGACTCAAGCTGCTTATACCGGCCCAGCGTACTCGCCGCCAGAGCGGCATTCGTCTGTGCGGCGGCTTGCGCGTTCTGCGCTGCCTTCACGCCTGCCTGAGCCTGCTCTACTTGCGCGCGCAAAGCGGCATCGTCGAGGACCACCAACGTTTGTCCGGCACGAACACTGTCTCCTTCCCGCACCGTCACCTGCTGGATGCGGCCCATCACTTGAGCCGATACCACTGCGGTTTCCCTGGCATGAACCGTCCCGGTCGAGCGCAGGCTCACAGGCGCCTGTTGCTCCTGGCTTTCAACAACCCGCGCTTGCATGGTTTGTACGCTCCCCGGCGTTTCGGCAGATTCCCCGCCATGGCAACCAGCGATCATCACCCCTGAAGCGGCAAGCAAACTTGCCCATGCGAGATTCCTCATTGCAGTTCCTCCGCGGCATCGGGGGTCAAAGTCCCGGTAGCGTATAACAGTTCGCTGTAGGCCATGGCATTGCCGTACACGGCGTGCCAATAATTGGATTGACTCTGCCGTTCGGCGTCCTCAGCCCGCAGCAGATCGGTGATGGTCGCAAGTCCAGCGCCATATCGGTTCTTCAGAATTCGCAGACTTTCCGCCGATTGATCCAGAGCGGCCTGCGCCGTTTCCAGTTGCAGTGCCGCAGTCTGCCGGTGAATGTGCGCCTGGGTCACTTCGAGCTGCAAATGCTGTTTCGTGGCAGCCACTTGGGCATCGATCTTCTGCTTTGCTGCGCTCTCCCGCGCTAGTTGTGTGCGCTTGCCTATGGGTAGGATGTCGACGCTGATCTGAACACCCGCCACCCAGTTGTTGCCACCCGAACCGCCGATTGATGTGCGGTCTTCTTCCCAGTTCCCATATGCGCTCACACGAGGGCCGAAATCGGACTTCGCGGCCCCGAGCGCGGATGCCTGCGCCGACTGGACTTCTCCCAGCGCCATCAGGTCAGGACGCGTCTTTGCGGCCGTGGACACCTCGTCCTCCAGCGCCCCCTGCGCAAATGTATGCGGCTCTATTGGTTTCAGCTCTTGTGCTTTTAGGTCCGGGTTGCCTATGGATTCACGCAACTCTGCCCACGCCAGTTCAAGGTCCCCCCGCGCTGCAATCAACTCCTCTTTGCGCGCCGCGGCATTCACCTCGGCAGACATGCGGTCCGACTCCACCGCAAGCCCGGCTTTCACGTGATCCTCGACTGAAGCAAGCAGCGCCGCGGCCGTCTCCTGCTCATGCTGAGCGACTGCAATCTCCCGTTCCGCAAACAACACCTGCTGGTATGCCCCTATAACGTGAAAAGCGATCTGCTGGTCAACCGCCTTGGCGGAGGAGGAGGCGCTTTCCTTGAACAGGTCGGCGCGGTGGATCTCCTTCTGTGTCTTGAGCGAATCGAATGCCACCCACGAGCCCGAGAAGCGGGTCGAGAAATTTCCAATCGGCTGCGGAAAGTTCAGCGCGTTCAACGCGAAATCGGCCTGTGTGAATTGCCGCTGGCGAAGCCGCGTGCCAAATGCATACACCGGATCGTTGCCGCGCGAGATGTCTTCGGTAAAGGTCAGCTGTGGCAACAACGCGGTTCGAGCCAGAGTTGCTGATTCCTTCGCATCCAGATTGCCGGCGCGCGCAATCGCTGCCTCAGGGCTTTGCCCCAGGGCCTGATTGATGGCTTGCCGAAGCGTCAGAGGTTCCTGCGCACCGGCGGCCAATGTCCCCATCGAGACCAGTAGAACGGTGGCCAGGACTTGATAAGAGCGGAAAGTCATAAGGTGAAACGTCGTAGGCTTGTGCATCCATAGGAATAAAGTCACGGAGTGGGGAATTCGTTACACGCGACGTGACCTGCTGTGCCCAGGGAAGAATCAGCATCATTCCAGCTGGGTGCCAGATGCGACCGCCAAGGTGAACCAAAAGCAATTTGCCAAGCGCAACCTGTTCCCGGCCAGCTTCAGGTCGCCTTATTCCGCCTGATTCGGCCGCCTTAATCCGCCTTATTCGTCTACTGCTCAAGTCCTGGCTCCTGAGTTCGGAACCATACTGCCCTCGGCTTGCCCCCGGCGCCTGCGTGCCAATGGTCTCTCTGTGCGTACGTGGTATTGCCTGACGTTGGCACGGAATGAAGTGCCGAGGAGATGTTGGGCTGATTCCACACGATCAGCCCGTTGGCCACTTGGTTGTACTTTTGCCCGCATTTTGCCCGCAAATAGGGCCCAGTGGGCCCTTTCTGCCGCTTGTACCGATTCCTAAGTGCTGTGCCGTCTATATTTTGCGGCTCCTTGCATTCATGGCATGGAGGAGGTTATCGGTTCGATCCCGGTAAGGTCCACCAAATTCTCCCTGGAAAACTCACGTTAGACACTTTTACCCCCACCGGTATTGCTGAAGTCTGTTGGCAAATCCGCCCATCATGGCTTTGCGGCCGGCTATTGCCAGTCGGCAGCATTGCGCCTTTCTGCGTGCCCTTCGCAGTCTTGCGGCCTTCCCTGCAGGTTCCTCGCAATTCCCTCTCGCCTCATGATTCTCCCTTGATGGAGCTGAGCGTCATGGCTGCGCCTTGCGGAATCACCCGCATATACGCACCGGTCGCAATTCAACAAGCTCACATTCAACGCCTGAGTTCTTATGAGAAAATGCTGGACACGCCCCACCATCCTTGTGACTGCCGCTCAGATTACGCAGTTGCTCCTCGATCTGCTGTTCAAGTAGCCTCGCCATGCTCCCTTGTTGGCACCGAAGTTCGCGAACATGATCCATCAACAGGCTCCATCGGCAGATCAACTCCCCGTTCCCGGTAAAATGACCCTATGACTCACGGCGCTGAAAGGCCAGATCACACACCATTGGCAGCGCTGCTGAGCGGCGTCCCTGGTTTTGCCCGGCTCCCGCAAAATGCGATGGACATGCTGCTCGGTCGTATCGCTGTGCGCGCTTTGAAGACAGGGGAGATTCTGGCGCGGGAAGGGGAACCGGGAGACGCACTCTTCCTGGTTGTCTCCGGCAGCTTGAGGGCAACGCGCGAGCCGCTGAACGGACAGCCGCCGCTCTCGCTGGCCACCATCCATGCCGGACAGATCACGGGTGAATTGAGCTTGCTCACCGGCCATCCGCGCGCTGCCACCCTTGCGGCCGCGGAGCCGGCGATTGTCGGAGTGCTGTGCAAGCAAGACCTCGACTCGCTTTGTGCGCAGTTCCCCGAAGAGATGACGGTTCCGCTGGATTGGATGGCGGAGCGGCTCAATCGCTACCAGATTGAAAGTGCGCTTGCCGACAGCCGTGTCCTGCTGGACCTGGGACAGGAGGCGCGACGCGATCTTGCCGCGTGCTTCCAGACCGTCGATCTGCCGGCAGGCCAGATCCTGTTTCATGAGGGCGAACCGGGAGACACGCTTTACCTGATTCTGAGCGGACGCGTGCGCATTGAGGTCAACAACCCAAATCCGAAATCGGCCCCGGAGCCGGCCCCGGAATCGGCCCAGCAATCGACCCAGCACTCGACCCGGCACGGCGGCAGCGTCGCGCCCGCGGGCCGCCTGCTTGCCGAATTGGGCAAGGGAGACCTGCTGGGCGAGATGGCTGTGCTCACCGGCGAACCGCGCTCCGCCACTGCGGTCGCCGTGCGCGATACGCAGCTTGCAATGCTCGATCGGCCCTCCTTCGATCGCCTTGTTGCAGCCCACCCGCAACAGATGCTGGGCCTCATGAGCCGCCAGTTGGCTGGCCGTGTGCGGGCGCAAAATAGCGGACGCAAGACGGAAGGGCGCCCACCGATCGCCATCGCCGTGCTTCCGCTTTGTCGCCCGGACCAAGGTTCCGGCGCACGCCAGTTTGCCCGCGAGCTTGCCGCTCAGCTCTCGGTCTTTGGCCCAACCCTGCACCTGAACGCCGCCGAGCTGGCCAGAATTCTCGGCGGAGATCCCTTGAGGCCGGCCCCGCCAAACGGCAGCCAGACCGTTCGCGATGGAGTGCAGTTCAGTGCGGCCTCTGAGCGGCGCCTGCTCGCCTGGCTCGGAGATCGGGAGATTTCCTTTCGCCATGTGGTCTACGAGGCCGATCAGAGCAACACCCCCTGGACCTCGCGCTGCCTGCGACAGGCCGATGTGCTGCTGGTGGCCGCCGAGAGTGCAGGCGATCCGCTGGAATGTGCTCAGGCCTTTGAGAAACTCTCCCACGGCATCGCCCCTTCAGTCTCGCGGACCCTCGTTTTGCTGCACGGCGAAAAGGCTGGAAACTCCCCTCCATGCAAGACCGCCGCATGGAAACGCACCCTTGGCATCCAGATGCACGAGCATGTTCGCTTCAACAACCCCGCGGATGTGGGTCGCGTCGCCCGGGCTCTCAACCGGCAGTCGGTTGGCCTGGTGCTGGGCGGAGGGTTCGCTCTCGGCCTGGCGCACATCGGGGTCATCGACGCCATGCGCCATCTGCACATTCCCATCGACTTTGTGGGCGGCACCAGCATGGGGGCCATCGTCGGCGCTGCCTGCGCCATGGAGTTTTCCCACGCCCAGATGCTCGAGGTGATGGACAAGGGCTGCGTCCAGGCCCTCAAAGGCGACTACACGTTGCCCATCGTCTCCCTGCTCACAGGCCGCAAAGTCGGCCTGACGCTGGGCGAGTACCTCGAAGGGCTGGACATCGAAGACCTGGGTCTGCCCTACTTCGCCATCTCCGCCAGCCTCACCCATGCACGCATGGTGGTCCATCGGGAAGGCAGCGCGTTGCGCAGCGTACTGGCCAGTTGCCGCGCGCCGGGTATGTTTCCGCCGCTGGGCTGGGATGGCGATGTCCTGGTCGACGGCGGCCTGGTCAACAACAATCCTGCCGACGTGATGCGCGAGTGTGTGGGCGGAGGCACCGTCTTTGCCTCCGCTGTCTCCCCCAGCCAGCAGTTCACGGTCGGTGACCAGTTCGGGATGGATCTCTCCGGGTGGCGTCTTGCGGCCCGCAAGGCCAATCCCTTCCGCCGCGGAGAGCGCGTCGGCACCATCGGCGACGTGCTCATGCGGATGATCCGCCTCGGCGGCGTAGCCCATGATCGCGAGATTCAGTCCCGCGCCGACCTCTACCTATCCCTTCCCTTGCAAAACTTCACATTTCGCGATTTCCATCGCGGGGAAGAGATGGCCAGGGTGGGCTATGACTTCGCAATCGAGACCCTCGAAGCCTGGATCGCCGAGCATGGGCGTCCCTGGCTCGGCCAATCCCAAAAAATAAACTGATTCAATTTTCTTACCGGATCCCCAGCAGCTTGTGCGTCTGCAGACTCAATCGCCACTGCGGATGCTCCATGCAATACTTCGTCGCCAGCACAGTATTGAGGATCTGGTTCGGCCCATCCATCGGCTGCAGGAAAAAGTGATCGAAGCCCAGCCCGGCGAACTCCTCCGGCATCGCCTCCGGCTGCGGAAACACCAGCTTCAGTTCGCTGCCGCTTTTCTGATTAAGCACCGCTCCCGCCTTGGGACTCACGCACACCCAATCCAGCCCCGCCGGAGCCGCAATGGTCCCATTCGTCTCCGCGGCAATCTCAAATCCCCGCGCGTGCAGCGCGTCAATCAGCGTCTCATCCATCTGCAGCAGCGGCTCGCCGCCCGTGCACACCACAAAACGCTTCCCCTGCTTACCTTCTCCCACCCACTTCATCTCGATCGCCGCGGCCAAATCCCCTGCTGAATCGAACTTTCCCCCGCCGTCTCCATCCACGCCCACAAAATCCGTGTCGCAGAACTGGCAAACCGCCGCCGCCCGGTCCGCCTCCCGTCCTGACCAAAGATTGCACCCCGCAAACCGGCAGAACACAGCCGCCCGCCCGCTCTGCGCGCCCTCCCCTTGCAGCGTGTAAAAAATCTCCTTCACTGCGTACGCCATCCACCGCCCCAGTCCCTGGTTCCTAATCCCTAACGCCTAATGCCTAATGCCTAATCCCTAATCCCCGTGTTTCCCACCGGATCTTCGATCCCGTTCTCCTTGAATCCCTTCTGTCGCAACACGCAGGAATCGCACTGCCCACACGGCTTTCCCGTCGCCGAAGGATCGTAGCAACTGCTGGTCAGCGCGTAATCCACGCCCAACTCCAGGCCCTTTTGAATAATCTGCGCCTTGGTCAGCGCAATCAGCGGCGTGTGAATCTTCAATGCCTGCCGCCCTTCCACGCCGGCCTTGGTGGCCAGGTTCGCCATCTTCTCAAACGCCTCAATGAACTCCGGCCGGCAGTCCGGGTAGCCTGAATAATCCAGCGCATTCACCCCGATAAAGATGTCGCTCGATCCCAGCACCTCCGCCCACGCCAGCGCAAACGAGAGAAAGATCGTGTTCCGCGCCGGCACATACGTCACTGGAATTCCATGCGACATCTCGTCCGCCGTGCGTCCCTTGGGAACCTCAATGTCGCTGGTCAGCGCCGACCCGCCAAACACCCGCAGATCGATCGCCGCAGTCCTGTGATCCGCCACGCCGATCGACGCCGCAACCCGCGCCGCCGCCTCCAGCTCAAACACATGCCGCTGCCCATAGCGAAATGACAGCGCATACAGCTCATACCCCTGGCTGCGCGCAATCGCCAGCACAGTAGCCGAGTCCAGCCCCCCGCTCAGCAGCACCACCGCTTTTTTCATTTCAGTACTCATCCTGCCGTCCCACCAATCAATCGCAACTATAGCGGTTTCAGGATTGCCGTACCCAAAGGGAATACACTCAAGTCGACGCGACCCCAAGGAGCGGCGACCTCGCAGTAGTGCAGATAGGGTATACCTATCCTGAAACCGCTCTAGAGCCCCACCGCGAGGTGCAATCCTAACTCCGCTAACCGGCGCGAAGCGCGGCTAACGCGCCCCAACGGGGCGCGCTACTTCAAATCCCCGCCCTTCCCAATATCCATCGATGCCGGCAGCGGATTGCTCTCGTCAATCGAAGCCGCAATACACTCCTCCAGCACGCCCTTGGCCTCCAGAATGAACTCGATCGCATCCCGCCCCGCGCCCTGTCCCCCACTATGCGGAGTCACGTAGTGCGCCTCGGCCTTCACCCTCTCGCGTGCATTCGCGACAGCCACCGCCAGCCCCACCGCGCGCATCGCCGGCAGGTCGATCACATCATCGCCCACGTACGCAATTTCTTCCAGCGTCACGCCTTCCTTGGCCATGATCTCGCGCACCGCCTGCATCTTGAACGCCTGCCCCTGGTACACAAACTCCATCTTCAGGTCGCGCGCCCTGAGCGCCACGCTATCGCTGATGCGTTTGGTAATCACCCCGCACTTCATCCCGCCCAGCCGCGCCAGCGTAATCCCCGCGCCGTCATGCGCGCTGTAGCCTTTGAACTCCACCATCTTCGTCGCCGGCGTTCCATCGGTCCCGGGCACTGGCACAAACCAGATGCCTCCATCCGTCAGTACCCCATCCACGTCAAAGAGAATGATTTTGATCCTGCGAGCACGATCCTGCGCCGTGAGTGTCATGCCTCAATTCTACCGATTGCCGCCAACACCCCCGCGCACACGCCCGCGTTTCAGGAGAAAATAGAATAGAAAGAGATTGAGAATAAATGGATTCATATCCGAATCAAGACCAGCCCGCCGCGCCGCGGCTAAAATCCGAAGATTATTACTTTGAAGGCGACCTGATGGTTTTCACCGCGGCCTACCACCTCAAGCGCGGCTCCTGCTGCAAATCCGCCTGCCGCCACTGCCCCTACGGCTTCCGCGGCCAAGGCAAGCCAGTCGGCTCAGCCAAATCTCCTCAAACAAAATGAGCCCGTCATCCTTGTATCTGGACTCGTACCGTGCCCCATTCATCACAGCACCATCGTGATGAGTGGGATAGCTCCATCTATCTATAGCTCTTTATGCTATTCCGACAATCACCGACAGTCTCGGGTACCCCCGGTCTCGCCTCTGAGACCGCGATAGGTACCAGCTACTTCTCCGCCGGAGGAGGAACCACAGCAGCTGGCGTCGCACCAGCCGCCTCCCTCACCAGCACCGCAAAACGCGGAAACGCGAAGCTCCCACTCGCATCGTCAATCACATTCAACTGGCAGATGTACGGCCCCGGCTTCAGCCCCGCCAGTGGCACATCCAATTCAATCGCCACCGCGTCGCGGCCCTCCACATTGATCTGCCGGGCCTGCACCACCGGCGTCTCGTACACCTTCGTCGATCCCTGAATCAGCTCCAGGCTGCTCAACACGCTGATCCCCTGCTTGGTCCCCTTCGGCGCATCCCCCGCAAGTTTTTCCTTCGCCGGCCCATAGATCTCATACAGCAGATACATGTGCTGATCCTGGCGAAATACGTGGCTGATATTCGGCACGTATTCCTCGCCGTTGCGCACCAGCGGGTCCTGCTGCTTGCTCGGCTGCCGCATCGACGCCAGCACAATCGAGCTCATCTTCAGCGGCGATTTCTTCATATCCGGCAGCGTGATCTCCGCTTCAAACGATCCCATGCGCCCGGTCTGGTTCTCGCGCACCACAAACTTCAACGTGTATTTGCCTGGCGGCAGATTGAAGCTCGTGGTGTATTGAATATTCTTCTGCCGCGCCTGCAGGCTCGGATCAAGGTTCAGCTTCACCGTCTCGCGCGCATGACCGATCGGGCGCTTGGCCTCGTCAATCACGCTCCCGACGATGTCCAGCGTGGCCTTGTCTTTATCGCCCCCCTTCACAAACGGAATCTGCGACCCCGGCACAATCAGCGAAACCGGTACAAAGAATCGATTTTCATCCAGCCGGAAGTACATCGCGTCCATGTACACGGCCATGTCCGTCGCCGGCAGATCGCTCGTCAGTTGATCCTCAAGATCGCGCTCGCGGTCTTCCTTGCCCGCATGTTGATAGTCCGCCGGCGCGTAGTACCCAGGCCTGAATTCGAGCTTCACGCCCGGCCTGTCGATTCTGATCGTCAACTTGCGAAACCGACCGTCGCGCGCGGAATTCGAGCTGTGAAATCCAATCGCGTAGTACGCCGACGTATCCCGCTGCACCTGCGCAAACGCGGCAGAAAAATCATTCGAGTCAAAGAACGGTTTTCCGCCCGTGTCCGTGCTCAGCGCCGACATCACTTCCTGCGAGGCGAAGTTCGCATTCATGTTGTTCAACAGAGCGCCGCCGCTGTACGCGCCCGTCCCACGCAAGCTTCCCGTCGACGCATCGCCTACCGGCGAAATCGCCTGCAACCCTCGCACGTCCACAGCGTAGATGGCCAGGTTCGCCCGCACCGCCGAATTAATCGCCGCGCGCAATGACGCCTGGTTCTCAATCCCGTCGCGCGAAATTCCACCTGAAAAATACAACAGCGATTTCTTCTCTGAAATTTTCTCCAGAGACTTGGCCACCGCGCGCAGCGCAAACAGCTCGCGGTCCGTATTCACGTCGTTGTACTCGCTCTCATCCGGCGTAGACGCGGTCGTGTCCTCCACCTGGTTCGAGTTGGCCGTCGCACCCGGCGTAAACCCCTGCCCCTCGGTCCCGTTGTACACGCCAACTTCGTTGATCAGCGCATTCTTGTCGGCGGTAAAATCCTGGTCCACCTTGAGCGTCGTGTCCAGTGAAACCAGCGCCACCAAATCGGCTGCCTGCATCTTGTTCTTCAAGAAATCCTGCGCTGCTAGTACGCTGCGATCCAGATCCTCCGGCTGCATCGACGTCAGATCGAAGAACATCACGATCAGCCGGTGGTTGCGCAGATCCTCGGGCTTGGCCACCACCACGGCCTTGTTGCCGCTCACGCTTGAGCCCGCGGCCAGCCCGCTGATCATTGCCTCGTTCAACGGAGTCGCCTTGTCCACGCTCTCAAAATCAAATGTTGAAATCGATTGCTGTTTGCCGTTCTCAAACACGCTGAAGTCGCTTTGCTTGAGCCCCAGCACCATCTCCCCGGTCTTCGCGTCGCGCGCCACCACGTTGGTCAGCACCAGGTCCGCATTCGTCTTGAGCACAAACCCACCCTGCAGCGCGCTATTGTCCTGTGACCCCTGCTGTGCCCCGCCACCCGCACTCTGAGCGAGCAACGGCTCCGCGCACACCAGCCCCATCGCCAGCATCGCCACACCCGCACCGAGCTTTTGCCGGTACCCCGTCATCCAAATCCTTCCAACGCTAACACGCTAACAGGCGCGAAGCGCGGCTAACTGGCTAACTCCGCTAACACGCGCGCGGCGCGGCTAACTCGCTAAAACCGAAACCTCGCCGTAAATTGAAAATTCCGCATCGTCCCCGCCGACGTCACTTCCCCAAACCGCGGCTGATCCTCCACCGTACCCACGCCCGCGTACTGCACCGTGTTAAACACGTTGTTGATCGTCGCGCGAATCTCCATGCTCCGCGTATCGCCCATCTGCATCGTCTTCGAGAGCGACATGTTGTTCGTTACCGTCCCCGGCCCGGCAATCGAGTTGCGCGGCGCGTCTCCAAACGCGTTGCAGTACCCACCGGTAGCCGTCGGCAGTGAGTAGGCCAAGGGATTGAACCACTGGTTCAACGAACCGCCTCCAGACGTCACTGGCTGACCCGTAAGATTCGGACGCAGAGCCCCTGCAGTCCCGCAGGCAATGCTTTCCTTTGAAGCGGAGTAACTCGGCGTCAGCGGCTCACCTGTCGCGAAGGTAAAAGCTCCCGAAACTGAAAACCCTTCCAGGATGTGCGAACCCACGCCCGATGTCACCCAGAGCTTGTCTTTCCCGAACGGTAACTCGTAAAGGTAAGTCCCGCTTACCTGGTGCCGTATGTCAAAGCTCGAGTTACCTTCCTCCGCGGTCAGTTCCTGCCAGTTCTGCGCCACCACCTGCGAAACTCCATTCACCGCACCCGCATCGTCAATCGAATGCGAATACTGATAGTTCGCGCCCAGCGCAATCCCATTTGAGAGCCGCTTGTTCAACCGCACCGTGCCCGCGCTCAGCTTTGAGAACGCCTCAGCCTGATCGTAAGTAAACTGGACCGGCAACCCGGTCTGCGCAACTGCCGGGTCGGTGCCGGGACTGCTCGGCGTCGCGCGCGGTGCGCTGCGCATATCCAGGTGGTTGCCCTTTGACCCGTTGTAGCCCGCGTTCAACACCACGCCCCACGGCAGCGACTTCTGCACATCGATGTTCCACACCTGCACATACGGCAGCGGGTAGT
>Ga0302201_10001217_pt1 | contig 22503 bp, 19 predicted proteins | sample II_Bog_N3_2_FD_194586 | JGI IMG/M metagenome (GOLD analysis project Ga0302201, IMG submission 194586) | Peat permafrost microbial communities from Stordalen Mire near Abisko, Sweden - II_Bog_N3_2 | ecosystem: Environmental > Terrestrial > Soil > Wetlands > Peat | place: Sweden: Abisko... | reverse complement strand
TCATGAGCCAGGTCATCCCCGGTCAGGAAGAAGGGAATGCCGAATTGCTTGAGTCAGCAGAATGCGGATGCACTGCCATCACACCGCAAGCCGTCGCCTCAGCAGTACGGTATGCATTCTCCCATGGTGCCGCTGCCTGGAAAAACTGGGCATCGAACGCAAAAAAAATCGGTAAACCAGATGGGGCAGCAGCAGGGGCAAGGTTGCTCTTGAATGAGGCCGAGGAAAAAAAGAATCCCGTTACGGAAACGCATTCCCTTACATGATACGGTCGAGTTGTTTTTTAAGTTCAGCAGCCTTCGCAGCAAACTGCAACAAGCCAACCGTCGGCTCTCCTCCGTAACGCGCTCGAAAGGAGATATCAACGACACCAGCCCTCAGATTGTTCCGCTGTTGGAGAAAAATGCTCAAGGCGATGTTAGCCAGATCAACACCCTGAATATGCGGTAAAATAGGCCTGATGACCTCTGCCCTCATCAGACGGTAAGGCACATTTGGATCAATGCAATTTACATGGTACAAAAGTAGGAGGAGCCACTTCAAAACAACAGAGACAAAAATACGCCGCAATCCATCTTCTCTTTGTGTTCTTCTTCCGAAGATAAGATCGTTGTGGTGCCTTTCTCGCCAAAATCGAGAAAAGTACAGGGGATCGCATTGGCCGTCCGAGTCGATCTGGAGAATCCACTTCGCCCCGAGTTCGATGGCCATTTGATACCCTTTCAGGCAGGTTCTTCCGTGTCCGATATTTACCTGGTCCACAATCAGGAGCCGGCACCCCTTCTCCCGTTCCATCTCTTTGAGCTGGTCGAGCGTTTCATCTCTCGATCCGTCGTTCAGGACAATCAGGATAAAGTTCTCGAGCTGGGATTCCAGTTCTGCAAACCATTCGGAAACCACCCGTCGGATCGATGCCTCTTCATTGAAGACAGGCATGATAACGGCAAGTTCCAGACTCATTATCTGCTCCCCTCACCCCCTTGGGGGAAAATCTCCAAGATTTGTAATTTGCCATCTTTTGATTCCCATCGGGAAAGGAAGCTGCGATGGGATGCTTGCAACCTTTCTGAGAAAGATCGACGGTCCGACTCGTTCACAAGAAGAAAGGTCCTCTGTTTCCACAGCTCCATGTTGCCAACATCTTGGATAGACAATATTTCATCTGAAGAGATGGTTAATTTTGGACAAAAATACTGGAGGGTTCTGTTGTTTGTCGGGACGTCGGTGCGGGAATCAACGATCAGTCTTCCCTCAGATTGCGTTTGCCACAAATAATCAGCGATTTCAGGAATTGCCCCATTGGATTTTCCAATCTTAAAAGGACCGGATTGATTCGTGGCACTAAGAAATCCCTCTCTCATCTGTACGCGGGCCACTGATTCCAAGAACGATCCTAAGAAAACAACTAGCAGAAACGGGATAAGCAGCTCCGTTTCCCGACGCCCGTCGGGCAGACGTGCAATTATCGGCCCCAAAGCCATGGCGGCCGTCGGCGGAAGAAACCATCCCACAGAATCCTTCACAAGATCCCAAAGATTCCAGGAATCAAAAAACCGCTGTTCCAGATGACAAAGGAGGAGATAAGAACACAACGACACAGGCAGATAGACGAACGCAACCCACGTTTCGGCTTCTCTTTTTCTCCAGAGATAGAGAGCCGCAAACGGTGCCAGCAGAAAACAGGATGCCAGAAAACCAGAAGACGTGTTGTACGCGTAGAGAAGGCCAAAAAAACCGGTTTTTCCGTCAAACGGAGCCATCACTGAAAAAATTCCTCCACCGGGAAGGATTCTGAGCACGGGAAGAAGCGTTGCGATACAGAGCAGCGTGCAAGCAATCCCCATAGCCACCACCCAGAACGGCGGAGAAGGGAGACTGATGACGGCTCCCCTTGCGCTACGTTCCACAAAGAAAAAGAGAAGAGCACCTGCGGCAGCAATCACCCACGATACCCCAATAGGAACCTTCACCATAAAATGAACAGGCAAGGCAAGAAGAGGTAATGCCAACAGGAAGTGCCAGCGCAGGAATGCGGCTTTTTTCTCAATGACTCCACCAGCCAGAACAAAGAGACCCGCGGCAATTGCCAGAAAAGGAACGGTGATCACCCCCGTGATCGATGCGATTCCGCAAAACAGAGCTGCATTTTTATAATTTTCCGGGGCTTCATCACCCGAGAGCATGCAGAGATAAGTAACCGCGAACAAAATACCAAAGATGGAATCTTTTCCCAAAAAAAAGGTGTTCAGTCCGAAGGAACTTCCGATCACGCAAAGTGCGACAATCGGGATGCCTAGCAGTCTATTCCTGTCGTAGAAAGTTCTGGCGATAAGAAGTACAGTAGCGGCCAGTAGAAAATAGATCAGGATCTTGCTCGCAGCAGCAGCAACAACAAGCGGCAAGCCTGAGGCAAGCAGTCCGGTAAAACAAAGCAGTGCTGAATAGCCAAATTCACCCGTATTCCGAGTGAAATCGACCGCTTGCGGGTCGACGAATTTATTTGTCCAGGCCAGTTGGATGCAGTCGAGAACATGAGGATAGAAAACAAGGGATGGCAACTGGAGGAGCAACGCCACGCCAGCCATCACCCCAGCACCTCGTAGTGGAAAGCGCTTGATAACTCCCCCTCCCCGCTTGCTGATCCAAAACCAGCGGACGGAAGCGAGGAAGAGAGTGAATAGGAAAAAAAACCAACTCCACCAGTGCAATGGAGAGATTCCAGCCTGAAAGAGCGAAAAACATACCACGAAAAACCCGCCCATCCAAAGGATGCCAAATGCCGTCAAGCGAAGGCAGAAGATGTCTGAATGAACGGCTTTTCCAATGAGATTGCCGAAGAGTGTTTCAACAAGAAACCCACCAGAAAGCACTGTCGCAAGGACGACCAGGCTATAAATCGTCAGTTCCAGATAAAGCGTCATGCCTGCCGTTCATTGAAAATGGGAAGGGCTGGATTACCCGCAAGCACCAGATTCGGCTTTGAACTTTTCAAGACTACCGCGCCGGCAGCACACATGGTTCCAGTACCAAGAATTACCCCAGGCGCAATGAAAACATTTGCAGCCACCCAGCATCCCTCTTCAATCATGATCGGCTTGGTCACAAGATCAAACTTCTGGCACTGAAAGCGATGCGAGCCTGTACAGAGAAAAGCTCTTTGCGAAATACAGACATGCGAGGCAATCGTGACTGGTGCCAGGCTCAGGATCATCACTTCGTCGCCGATCCACACATGGTCGCCGATCGACAGATTCCAAGGAAAAGAAACGTTCACTCTGGAACGAATGACAACGCTCTCGCCAACTTTGGCTCCAAAGGCACGCAGGGCGAGCACTTTCACCACAGAGGGGATGGGAAACCATGGTGCAAAGAAAAGGGAGCGCACCACCCACCAGAGGAATTCTTTCAGTGAAGAGGCTCCGCGGGAGAACTCTGAATTATCGAATTGGTCAAGCCTCATACAGGTTTCTTTACGTAACGGTTATACGCCTTCAACATCAACCATCCAAAGATGAAGGGATAGATGACGAGCAGCGTGATATCGCGGCCCATATTGAAGGTCAGCACCAATCCGATGGCATAGAGGAGCAGATGAAAGATATCACTCCCCTTATAATCCTGATGCGCCAGAATAGCTGCCCAGACAGCCATCAAGAAGGCGGCGGCAATGGGACCGAGAAACGTACCAAAATTTACTACTCCCTGGCCGATCATTCCCGTTGAAATGGAGGCGGCAACCCCCCCTGAACTGGAGCTCTGATTGCCGTAAGCCATACCACGGGCAATCGCATAGTCGATCCCGATCAACGGTTTCCCGGGCCAAATGAATCGGGGAATGGGATTGACAGCCTCCGCAAAGTACCGCGCTCCCCAGTTCACCTGATAAGTCCCCTTATCAATAAACATATTAATATACCCCAACTCCTCAAACATGTTGAAACCCAAGTGTTTCCTGTTTTTGAGCTCTAGGCTTTTATCCCCACCCGATTTCAAGGCCTCGCTTATGCTTCCAAGATCGCGGTTATCAATCACGAATTTCATCCATCCTTCCAGTGCCATAAATGCTGCAACAACCACGACAAGTCGAATAACGATCCCCCCCCTCATACGCATGGTGACAAAAATCATGAATCCGGGTATGAGGACGGCCAACATGACATTTCTGGTGCGGTCAAAAATATAAAAAGGGACGGCCAGCAGATAGACACCTGCCGCCAATAACATCGTCTGAAAACGTTTACTCAGTGCCAAAAGCACACCAAACAGGGCGGTTAACATGCTTTGAAAATACCCGGCAAAGGCCAGGAGGAAATCGAGGCTGGATGCACCGACTCGATCACGCGACCAAGGATCATCCTTTTCAACCAGATAGGGACAGAAGAGCCCCATGTAATCAAAATCGGTTCTAACGAGTGCCCAGAGCATCATGAGAACCCAGGGGATCAAGAGAAGCTTTGTGATAAGAGAGATCTGATTTTGAAATGTTGCCGTGTCAATCAATCCGGATCGGATTGCCTGGAAGATGGAACTTCCTTGAAAAACAAAATCACCGTTGATCTTCCGGTTCATGACAGGCGTCAATATTCTGAATGAGACGAGAAAGATCAGCACCTCCCACCAAGCGGCATTCATTCTCTCCACACCAAACTTGGAAAGGTACTCCTTGTAACCGTTATAGAGAGGATCGCCCAGATACCACGCGGCCACGGTACCCAGCACAGCCAGCATCGGAACCCCCCATCCGGCGTCGCGCCCCTGCCATGCCTGCCAGCTAAAGATCAGCAAGGCAAAGGCACAGAGATAAAATGGAAGCGGCAGAAGTGATAAGGAATCCATGGAAAACTTTTTTGGCTTACTTGATCACGCATTCAGGCTCAACTCCCCCGCCGACCAACCAGTCATATACCTGTTTCATTTGATGGGCGATCATCTTCCAACTGAATCGTTGTTCCACGAGTTGCCGTCCCCGTGTCCCCATGGCTTGGAGCTCTGAATCCGGCATGGAGAATAAATCCTTAAGTCCCACGCTGATACTTTGTACATCAGAATGGATTCGGATCGCGGCTTTATCCGTGAACCCCTCAGGAAAATTACATTCCGGAGTCATCACAACCGGGAGTCCATGCGCCCATGCCTCGAGCACGGCCATCGGCAATCCCTCACTTAATGAAGGAAGAATAAAGGCATCCGCCGATCGAAACAGTTGGGTTTTCTCGGCTCCAAAAGCAGGTCCCCAAAACACGACTTCGGCTGCACTTGCCTGATCCTCAACCTTCGCCCCTCGTCTCTCGACTCGCAGGCCAAGCTCCTCGCAGAGTTTCTTAAGTTCCACTTCATGCCCTCCCTGATCCCATCCTGCTATGACAAAACTCCAGTCATAAAACTTCTGCTTCCGGGCAAAGGCACGCAAGCAGTTCACCAAACCTTTCTTGGGATGAATTCTCCCTAAAAAGAGCAGCGTTCGTTTTCCGACTCTTGGAGATCTCGATACTGACTCCGGCAGTTCAACGCCGTTCGGAATCAAACAAATGGAATTTTTGAGTCCATAAGCTCGAAAGGAATCCCTCTCCGCCTCTGAGAGCGCTCTCAGACAGGAGGCCGCACTGAGTTGACGATCCTTGAAGAGCAGTCCGGCAATCCTTTTGCGAAAATAGGAGTGTTGAAGCGCCCAGCCATCAAGTGATCCATGTGGCGCTACGATCATTGGCTTTCCTGTCCTCTCCTTCCAGCGAAGTGCGGCCCAGGAAGGGTAACGCCATAGGCTGGCCGCATAGAGCAGGTCAGCCTCTCGATCAAGAATTCCGCCAAATTCCCGGGAATAGCCCAAAGCCCGCGGCCCCACTACCAACAGCGCCTTCGGAATGAGAGGCATCCAGCGTGGAGCATCCTCTCGGGTAAACTTATCTTCAAGTCCTATCACCTGCACTTCCACTCCCTCATCCTGAGAGAGATGTTTCTGGAGGGCACATTCCGCTTCAAAGATCCCGCCATCGTTACGGGAAACGGATTCAAGCACACAGAGGGTTTTCATCAGTGAGATTACTCGTTCAGCGCAAAGCCATAAATTTGAACATAAGTCGCTCAATCAAACCGAATTTTCGCCCAGGAGCATTCCGGGATGCCTCCACAGCGGCAATTGCTCCATGGGCAAACCTTGATTCCCCCCAATTAGCAATGATATCCCGGCTTTTCACGCCCATCCCCCGCAGCAAGGCAGAATCTTTGGATATCTTCATCATCAGGCTGGAAAGCTGATCTTGATCGACTGGATCAAAACTCCAACCATTCTTACTTTCTTCGAGCAGATCGGGGACACATCCACAACGGCTCGAAACAAGTACGGGCAAGCCGCAAGCCATCGCCTCATTCACCACAAGCCCCCATTGTTCAGTGGTACTGGCATGAATAAAAGTTTCCGCCAAAGCATAATAAACAGGTAATGCATCATACCCTTTTGGGCCGATCAGATGCACATACTCCTCGACACCGCACTCTCTGATTGTCCTTTCAATCAATGGGCGCTCCTCTCCGTCACCGGCGATCACCAAATCCCAGGGAATGGATTCCTGAAAACCGCATTGAGAGTCGCAGAATTTCCTTCGATATTCGGTATATGCTTCAATCAGAAATGGAAGGTTCTTTTTTTTTCCGAAACGGGCACAGGCAAAGAAATAATGTGCAGGCAGCTTAAATTTGGCTCGGAGCTCATTTCCTACACTTCTTACTTTCTCGCTCTCCAACTCAAAATAGCCGTTGTCCACCACATCATAGCCACTGAAGAGGCGATCGTTTGGAATTCCCAATTTTTTCAAATAGGCAGCCTGAGGAACTCCCCCTGCCAGTCCCGCAGCACAGCGACTGACAAAAAACTGTTTAATTTTCTCTTTCAACGCCTTTCTTGGCTCATCATGTTCATTACTCTCCGAACAGATCACGATGGGCACTCCATGTGAGAGGCCCCATTCCAGGGCAATCCAGTTGTAGTGAAATGAATAGCCGCTCACAAAGATAACATCTGGCATTTCCCGATCGAGAAGACATCTGACTGCCTCCGCAAGTCGTCCCTGGGAGATATCGTCGAGTTTCATGCCGGGAAAGAGCGTCACCCTGTCGTAAGCACCGGCAGATTTTAATCCGACTTCAAGCGTTTTGAACTCATCACAATTTGTGATCTCAGCAAGTACGCAATGAGACAAGAAGCCGGCGGAACTCCTCCAGCGCGCGTGGTGATAGGGGACGATGTTGTTGAGAAAAACAACGGCTTTCACTTTCAATTGGGCGCCCAAATTCATGGAACCGGAGAAGTCGGTAATGGCAGACCAAGTAACGAAAGCACCTGATGCGCATGGGCTTTCGCAGAACCTACCTCTTCGATTCTTTTGTAACCGGAAACGGCATAAGAGCGCGCACGATCCGGATCATTCAGAATCGCTACAATTTCCGAGGCAAGCCTGAAAACATCATGACTCTCAAGTAGCATCCCGATGGAGGGATCATCGATGATTTCCCCGAGTCCCCCATTGATGACTGAGGCCACAACAGGAATACCACGTGCCATCGCCTCCAACGGCGTTCTCCCCATTGCATCCCATTCCGAATTGAAGAGGAGTACATCAAGGGATTGGTAGAAGTCGTTCAGATTTTTCTGCCATCCCATCCAATGAATACGCTCTGAGATCCCTAAATTATCCGCCAGCTTCTCAAGTGATTCCCTTTCAGGACCATCCCCTGCGATCAAAAACCGTACATCCGGAACTTCTGCGCTCACGCTGGCAGCCACATCCAGAAACACATCCCACCGCTTTCGCTTGATCAACCAGCCGGCATTTCCGACATAACTGCATTTTTCTGAAAGCCCGAGGCGCTTCCTGGCTTGAAGACGGTCCGATGCACTGGTGATTCCAAACAAATGAACCGGTGATCTGAGCACCTGACTCTTTCTGCGAATCCAGGGGGCGATATCAATCGCCTCCGCTGAAATAAATGCTGAGGGAAAAATAACGACATTGAATTGAATGCCTGCAAGGAGATAGATGAGTTTCCAGAGCAACCGGGGCATCACTCCCTGATGATGAAAATGAAGAAAAAGGATTCTCTTCCCGTGCCAGCGATTTCCCAGCGCAAGCATGGCCATGAGATTATGCCCCACCATGATCAGGGAATCGGCATCGGAGGCCCTCAGCGCATTCCTCACGTTGGAAAAGCTTCTCCAGCCGAAAATCCCGCGATATTCAAATCCATGAACCGGGACCCCTTCCTTGTCCAACAATCGTCCCATTTCTCCGACGGGATTCAAGGAAAGCACTTCGACCTCGAATCCCATCCCCAGGAGTTGTTGAACAAGCGGGAGGGTCGCTTGTTCCATTCCACCAAGATTGGTGCACTGAATGAGAATCAGGATTTTCATCTCGGGATTACTTAACAGAAGGACTCTGCAAGTCTCGCTTCCACAAGAGCAAGGTTCTCTCCAAGCTGTGTAAGTCCGAATTGCAGGGCTTTAAGTTTTGCCGCCTCACGCATGAGAGAGAGGCGTTCAGGTATTTCCAGGAATGACTTGATGGCATTTACAAGTTCACTGATGTCAAGCGCTTCGCAAATCAGGCCGTCCACCCCATTGCTGACAACCTCCCCGCAATGGGATGTTGTGATTACGGGAAGACCATAGGCCATAGCCTCAATCTGAGTGATAGCAAATCCATCCGAAATTGTTGGCAGGACAAAAACATCTGCTTTTCCAAAAAACTCCGGAGCCTTGTCACGAGCAATGGCTCCATGAAAAGTCATGTTATCCGGAGCAGATTTGAGCGCCTCCTCGGAAATTCCAATTGGCCCGACCACATCAAAATGTACCGGATCATTCTTCAATAACCGCGCTGCTTCAATCAGGTATTGAACCCCCTTGCGAAGAATAACCTGCCCTAAAAAAAGAACTTTCAAAGGATTCTGGATTCGGAATTCTGGATTCGGAAGGCCCCTTTCTGACTCCTGATTCCTGACTTCGGAATTCTTGTTAATTTCATAGGCGAGTGGCACGACCAGCATTTTTTTCTCGGGAACACCCTGACGGATCAGTGCCTGCCTACTCCATTCCGAGTTCACCATGACAAGGTGGGCCGCCTCCCATTCCTCTTCACGGCGCTTAAAATACGACTCCGGCACATCGACTGACCTCCTTGCCCAACCCGGCCACAGCCTTTCCTCCTCTTTCACCAACTCTACCTCAAAACGTGAGGGATCCATTTGGCAAACGACAGTCTTTGCCCCCATTTTTTGAGCCCATCGGGCCGGCTCCAAAAAACCAGTGTCATATCCGAAGAAGATCGTCTCCGACCAATTTGTGCTCTTGCGGCGTTTCAGCGAAGCCTCAACAGAACGTCCAAAATCGCATCCAACACTTATAAACCAATCATAGGGATTCCCTGCTGCTCCACCACCAAAGGTTTTGTCCACGAGGGTGCTTAGATCGAAGCTTTTTACCTCGGCGTTCGCCAACTCCTTGTGATAACGGGAAGTCAGCATGGAACGCCCCAGAAAACTACCCATTGCCTGCCACATGGTTCCACCACCCCAGATGTCGGTGTAAAGACATTCTAGTTTTCGGACACGATGTAGCACCCTCGGTATGGCATAATGCTCCCGTGCGCCGATTTGTGAGCAGATCCAGTTCATAAAAATTCAGCCGGCCACTTACAAAAACAGCGGATGATATTCCAATTGGTAATTCAACTCTTTGGTGCGCTGACCAATCTTTCGGGCGGGATTTCCCGCGACTATCTCAAACGCTCCGACATTACGTGTCACAACGGCACCGGCCCCAATCACCGCTCCTTCCCCGATCATGACTCCCGGCAATATCATGGCACGATATCCGATCCATACCCGGTCACCGATAATCACATCCCCCCCCCTGTCGTCGAATCGAGGGGACTGGGGATCGTGACCGAGTGTCAATATCGAGGCTTCAGGTCCGATGGAAACATCACTGCCAGTTCGAATATGAAATTTTCGACCATCAAGGAGACATCCGAAATTAATCACATTTCGATCTCCCAGATGAACTTTTCGTCCGTTCAAGAATCGGCATCCCATCTGAACGGAACTTCCCTCCCCAAATGCTCCAAGCCATGGTGTCAGGTAATGCTTTCTAATGCAGCGCGAGGGCACGTGTCCGATCCAGTGATTGTAGCAATAGGCGATCATGCCCCCTGCCAGCATACGGATATTCATTCTAGATGGTCATGGTTCAGATTAATCCCATTGTGTAGGAGACAATCTCGGCATTTTTTTGCCAGGAGTTATTACGGAGATAGACTTCCCAATCGGGCACAGGCGGATTGGAGATGAAAGTTTTGATTCCCTCGGTCACGGCAATTTGGCTGTCAGGCTGAATCCAGATCCCCAGGTTATGCTGAAGGACGACGCTTTGTAGGGATCCCTGACCGGCTGAAACGAGACAGGGCTTTCTGTAACAGGCAGCCAAATTGAGAACTCCGCTGGCTGAGCGAAATGAACTGCTGTAGGTCAGCAGGATAAGATCACTGGCAGAGAAGAGATTTGCCGCTTCCTCTTCCGTTGCATAGTCGATCAGCCAGGTACACCGTTCCTCCACGCCGAGAGAAGCCGCAAGCTCCATGTAATAGCTCTCTGGCTTCTGACTCGTCGAAATTCTGGCTCCTGCAACGACAAGATGGGCGTTTGGGATATCTTTCAGGGCCACGATTGCATACTGAAGATTCTTGTTATCCCGAATGTGTCCGAATGAGAGCATCATCACAGCATCCTCCGGAATATTCAGGCGTTTCCGGGTTGTCTCGCGTGATGCGGATGGTTTGGGAAACTGATGTGGGCCGTGCGGGATCACCAGTGTTTGAAGCTTCGGCATCGGCTGAATCGTATCAAGCATGATATCTTCATGCACGAAAGCATAGTTCAGAAAGGAGTAAGCGCAGCGAATAGACCATTGATGCCACCATCGCGGTCCAACGACAAAATCCCTGACAGGCTCCTGGATCACGGCTCCGAAATTCACTCCTTTATCGAAAAGTTTCTGAAAACCCCCGCTCCAGAGCGGGGCGAGGTACTCGGCATAGGCAACGAAAAGTACCGAAGTGTATCCCCCCGTTTTGATCACTCTCCTCAGGACATGGTGATTCCAGAGATTGGTGAAAATTCCGATGAGTCTTCGCAGAAAACGACTCGAGATTTTTCTTACCCAAGGAAATTCAATAAGTTTGGGCAGAAATTCATATTCGCACCCCTCCCTCACTTCATAATACGGGGAACAAAGTACTGTGACAGAAATCCCCAGCTTAGCGATCTCGTCAGCCTGATTTTGTGCGTAGTTTGCGAGCCCTCCATAGCTTGCGGATGCATAATAGAGCAATTTTTTTGTCTTGGACATTTGCGTGAGGAAATGAAACTAACTACTTAAAAGTTCTGCTCGACACCAGTCTCCAAAACCCTTCACCCCTGCTTCGATGCTCACAGCAGGTGAAAAGCCGAGCTGCCGCAACGCGGAAACGTCGGCACACCAGCGTGTTGGCGTTCCGGGAGGAATCTCGCCATTGAAATTAATTCCACAGTCAGGCGATATGCTTGCACGAATTATCCCCGCAAGTTGGCCAATGGTTGTTTCCTGACCGCAGGCAACATTATATGCCTCGCCAGCGAATAATGCATTCCCCGCGATAATTTCCACTGCGAGGTTGAGATCGTTCACATGAATAAAATCCCTGCTTTCCGCCCCTGTTCCCTGTGCTTTGATAGAGGCGTCCGTGATAACCTGATGAAAAAGATCCCAGATTACCTGCCTGCGCAATCCAGGTCCATAAGCGGAAAAAATGCGCGCAATAGCTATGGGAAGTCCGTAGAGCTTAGCAAACTCGTTGCAAACAAGCTCACTCTGTAGTTTATGAAATCCATAAGGAGAAATGGGTTCCATCGGGTGTGACTCACCAATCGGCAACTCCTTGGGAGATCCATAGACAGCGGCACTAGACAAAAAAATACTTCTGCAATGGCTCGCGTTCAACCGTATCGAATTGAGAACCTCCCATGTAAGAACAGGACCTGAAAGAAAATCAGTCAGAGGATCGGCTACAGAAAATCCAACAGAAGCCCCCCCGGCGCAATGAACACAGAGTTCAGGTTGAATTTCGTGAACGATAGAACCAAATTTATCCGAAGGCAGCCGTAGAGAATAATATCCCGCCAGATCCGCCATCGGTGCATTTTCCTCCGCGTTCGAATCGACCCCATAAACCAACCAACTTTTACGGGAAAAGTGACGCACCAGATTGCGCCCGATAAATCCACTTGCACCGGTGATGATGACTTTGTTCACAGCTTGCTAATTTTTTGTAACTGGATGTCCCAAAATGCCTTAAAGTGATACAAGCCAGTCATCCCTTGATTCATTAGTGTGAACCCATCAGCGTCAAGTTCTCCGTGAAATGAAACCGAATATACCTGTGTTACCAAAAGCAAGTTTAAGAGATAAACGATTTAAGAATTTGGCGAAAGTTTTTCACCGAAAAATGTTCTCTAGCTTTCTGTTTAGTGAGAATCGCCGCTTCGGAAAGTTCCTGATACTTCAGCTCCATGTCACGAATTGCGAGGACCAGGGAATTCACATCTTCATCTTTGCAAGAGACCCCGGCTCCAAACCTCTCAAGTTGACTCCAAAGCGTTGAACCTTCCGTTGTGATCACAGGAAGTCCGTTGACCATTGCTTCGATCACCACTCGAGAAACCCTGAGCGCATAGGAACTGCTCCTGTAGGGAAGGACAAGGGCACTCGTTTTCAACAGCCAGGCTGAATATTCCCCCTCCTGAAAGAATGATCGGATAACATCAACTCTTTTGGAAAGGGTGAGCGTATCGGCAACGCTAATCAGTTTCCCTTGGCCGCCTTCAAACGCCTCCATCCATTGAATGCCAAATCGAATCCGGCTCTCCGGATAGTCCGTCAGATAGTTTATAATGGCGGCCTGGAAAAGATCGCTTCCCTTTTCGGCACGAGCAACCCCATAGGCTGCAAAATAGAGAGGAAACTCTCCCGTCACAACTGATTCAGGAAGCGGATCAACCGGATGCGGCAGATAGAGCACGGGAAGTTGCGTAAGCCTAGCAAGTGCCAACTGCATTTGTGCTGTCTCCACACCCAAGACAACCCTCCTGCTTTCCACGAGCAGCCTGATTTTTTCAACAATCCACGCCATCAATCGCGTGGTTGGGGAGGCTATCCAGCGGACATTTCCGTCATCCTCAATGCACAAGGGAAGATTTGGAAAAAACAGCAAAAGCGTAGATTTAGGAGGCAGGATTCCGCACTTCAAAAGCAAATACCATCCCAACAAATGATGAGGTAAAACCGTTGGGACGAAGATGACATCGGGTGGCTTATCCCGGAGATGTTTCTTAAAATAATTATAAACCGACCACCATGTCCTGATGGCATGGTGGGGCACCCGAAGATAGCGGGTTAGTGTACCCGCTCCATCACCCATTCTATGCCAGATTGACTCGGGGAGCAGGGCGTGCGCCTTCAGATTTTTTGGAATAAATTCCTCGGCCTTGCGATCGCAGAGAATCACCACCTCATCTCCCTGCTTTTCAAGCCCCCTGAGGAATGTTCCGATATATTCGGCCCAATGCCCCTTGCGATCTCTCAGGGCATCTTCAACAATGAGCCAACGCATGGTCATGAAGCGATATTAATGGGCGAGCAGATAACCTGCAGCATTCAACTGAGCAACCTGTTCCCGGGTAATTAATCCCATACGGAAAGATCTTGCGGCGCGCCCACCGGTCAAACGCTGCTGAATTCCCCCCTTCCACCGCTCCAATTGTCGGAGTTCTTTGTAGAAGGATGGGCTAGCCCTTTCAGTGATTGCCTTCAACCCATTCTGAAGTATGGCATTATCCACGTTGAAAATTCGTAAATCCTCAAGCGCCTCCCAAGCTCTTCGACGAAATCCATACCACCGAGCGGGATCTCGCCCATGCCGGAGACAACTCGCTTCAGCGGCCAGCAGAAATCTGGCCCAATCGATCACACGCCTTTTCTGACCGTCCTCGGGCGAGGTGAGCTTACAGTCGTTTTCCAAACGGTAAAGTTCCATAGTTCCGGGAGAATGCACCACCCGCGCTCCTGCAAGAAGGGAGTTTAGGAACATCATCTGGTCTTCACCAATAAAGAGATGTTCCGGAAAACCTCCTGATTTCTCCACAATGGAACGACGAAAGAGGCAGGCATGGGGAACAATTGACCAATTGGTGAGAAGCGCCTGGATCAGATCGCCCTGTGGCAATCCCTTTTGCTGCAAGACATGATTGTCAGGCCGAAACAATCCACCTTTGGAAAAACGCCCTTTCATCCAAGGTCCATAGGCAATGTCCGCACCACTCTCTTCGAGTGCACGAAGCTGCACCTCGTGTTTGTTCGGAAGTGCGATATCATCGCTGTCAAAGAAATGAACAAACTCTCCACGGGAGCTCGAAAAACCGGCATTTCTAGCTGCTGCAGGCCCCTTGTTTTCCTGTCTCAGAACAACAACCCGATCGCCAAATGACTCTGCAACACTCGCGGTGTCATCAGTCGAGCCATCATCCACCACGATAATTTCGTCAGCAGGTATCGTCTGCGCCAGCAGACTGCGAAGCGTCTCCCCAATCAGGAGAGCACGATTATGAACCGGGATGATAACTGATATTCCTGCCACAGAAATGCTTAATGAGACTTGGCAACCGCAGCGAGACAGATGTCGAGAAGCTTTGTGACAGGGTCTTTTTCAACCTGCTTTTTTGCAGTATGGTGCGCAGCATTTCCAATCTGCTCCCAGTGAGTGCGACACTCCCAGGCTCTCTCCAATGCGGAGTTAAAGGAAAATGCTGTTGAAGCTTCGGCAAGAAACCCGTTTTGACCTTCGCACACCAATTCGCGGGCAAGCCCAACATCAGTCAGCACGACAGGTCTTCCGAACATCATCGCCTCCAAAGCAGCCAACGGCCCCCCCTCCCCATGCGACGGGAGGAGAAGAAGATGCTGATTCGCCCAGATTTCGCGGAGACTGTCAACATGCCCTGCAAAGGTCACCTGATCCTCCAATTGAAAAAACGAGACAAGCTGAAGCAGATGTTTTTTGTCCGGACCATTACCATAGAAAGTAAGGTGCCAATCGCGAGTGCTCCATGGAGGACGACTCAGCACATCAAGAAGGAGATCCTGACCCTTCCATGCTGTCTCAAATCGTGCCACGCAGGCGAACCTCACAGGTGACTTCTCCTTCGGCCACGCCAATGGCATGGCAAGTTGCTCTCGGATGGGATTGCTGATGACGGCTGCATTCGGCGGCTCGACCGCAAACTGACGGCGTGCTTCATTAAGATTTCTCTCAGAAACAAAAACGCAGGAATGGCTTTTCCTGATGATACCAGCCACAAGTTCCCGCTCCTGCGGGGAAATATAGAGATGATCGGCGTTAAACTGTATCAGTAAAACAATCGGCGTATTTGTCTGCATCAACCCATCGATCAAACCCGGAACATAACAGAGAGAGGGCAGGGAACCGAGTGAAACCAGAATCACATCCAGACATTCCAGCTCCGATTGTGGAAAAGTGGGGAAGAACCGTTCCTTCATTTTTTGGAAGCGCGCAATGGGAAGTGCACGCCATGTTCTTACCTTTCCACCCAACTCCTGAAATTCGGCGATCTGTTTGGATGCGGCTATATCTGGGTGAAGAAAGGCCTTCAGTTGATGACCTTCACCCAAAGCTTTCATAGCAGTGAGAAACCATACCAGTTCACTCCCCGCCCAAGCGTAACCCTTCACATTTGAAATGATGCCAAGTTTCATGTCAGTCGTTGAGTTTGCGGGCGGGAACACCCGCCCAGGTTTCTCCACTAGGCACAGATTTCGTCACCACGGATCCTGCGCCGATGACTGCATGATCGCCGATGGTCACTCCCGGAAGGATTGTCACATGGCAGCCGATCCAGACATTTTTACCAATCGTGACATTTGCTCCGCGGTATCCCTGTTGAGAATAGGGAATGTCTTTTCTCGCAGTCTCATGGTTGACAGTGATGATGTAAGCGTTGGCTCCTATCATCGAGTCCTCACCGACCGTGAGGATGTGATGAGAACCTAGAAACGAATACGGTCCGACATAAACTCGCTCCCCGATTGAAATCGTCCCTGATTTGTTTTGTTCCGTTCCAATCCAGACGATCACCCCGCGATCAAGATAAGAGCCCGATCCTAGAACCAGATGCTCGTCAAGGGAACTCTCGCTCCAAAATTGAACAGAGGGCTCAATGAGTCGTCCGAGTCTGCGTTGCCGCGCAAACCAAGACCATCTCCTCCAACCCCGGAGGACATCGGGTCGGGGTGAATCAAAACAGGAAAGCCAAGAGAAGCCCCTGTATTTCGCATAGAGGTAATCGATGATCCTAGTCATGCGTTATCATGATTTTCCACAACTTGCCTCATCTGTCGGACAAACCCAGCATGAATCTTATCAGGATGAAAGCGATCCTCATACATTGCAGCGGCATGAGCTACTAGTTGTCCCTGACGTTCAGGTGAGCGTGCCAGCAATTCCAAGATGGAAACGACGGCCCTTGGATCGGCATCGTTACAGATTTCTGCTGAATCGAACTCACGGGCGACACGAACGGCGGAACAATACTCAGGACCCCAGACCATGATCGGTTTTCGAAACGCAAGGTAATCGAGAAATTTTGTCTTGAAGCTTGTCCTTTCGGTTAATGCGGATTCTTGCCCAAATCCCATTGGGAGAATGAGTGCATCCACCTGCGCCACTTCTTTGCCCAGTTGATCAAAGGGAAGAAAGCCACGATAGATCTTCCGTTCCCGTGCCAGACGATCGAAACCAAAGCTCCAGGACTGATTGGCACCAAAAATCCTGAACTCAAGCGGAGCCTTCATCTTGAATGCCGTTTCAACTAGCTGTTCAAGCATCACTCCATACCAGTCACTCAGGTTGCCTGCAAAGGCGATGACAAACGGACCTCGGATATTCGTTGTGGTGGATGGCGACTCATTCCCTGCTTTAGGTGATGCACCAACGGGATAAAGCACATGGGCATAATGATGAGGGCCAAGTGCTTCCTTCATCCCTTCTGAAGTGCAGAAAGCCAAATCACACTCCCTGAAAAACGAACGAAATCTCTCTTCGATTAGTGGCTTCATCAGGGGATGGATGATCGCTCCGAAATCAAACCAATCATTGAAACTGCCGACAAGTGGAACATTGAGTTTCCGTGAAAGGAGCTGCGACATCTGGGCAGTCGAGTCCCAACTCCCAGCAATCGTAAAGATGAGATCAGGCTGAAAATCCCTCGCAGCTTGCACCACTTTTCCAGGGATGAAATATCCGGCAAAAAGATGTTTTAAGGAATGAGCCCAGCGAAAAAACCGTGTCTTGGATATCCGCTCCAACCATCTCGGCTGATCAAAGATCAGCACCTCACAGGGAAGGTTATAGTGACTCACCCGTTTATCATCCGTTGCAACGAAGACTTCGAAATCATCATGTTCAAAAAAATGACGGTAATAGGCCATCGCCCCTCCCATCGTCGGCACGGGAGGGTAGAACGTTAAGAAAAATACCTTGATCCGCCGGTTCATCTTGAAGGTATTTCGGCTGCCGTCGAAGAGTTCAAGAAGTCCTGACCCGGATGTAGAAAAAATCGATTCAATGACTGCTCCACTCCTTCATTCGTCGCTGAATGCCCAGCATCACATAACCAATCCCGCTCCGTCGCAACCAGTAGCGTCGTTTCGAATCGGGATTCAATTGGGAGGCCAGTTGCCTGATCCGCTTCTGCCTCGAAACGGGAATATGCTTCCGCTGCTTCATCATGGTTTCAATAAACCAACTGGTGAGACGTTCCTTCACTAACTCAGCGCGATCGGCAGTGACCTGAAAATTCTCGAGCACAAAGGTTGAGATTCGCAGGGCATCTTCCAACATTACCCCGTTGGTGAGATTGGCATGCCGTGCGGTCTGTTCGTGATAACGGTAGTAGTTCAGCGGTGTCGCCACATAGGCGATATCTGAGAGTCCCAGCATGCTGATCCAGAACAACCAATCACCGCTTAGCAGAAATGATTCATCAGCCCCTCCAAGCTGCAGGGCAAGCTCACGGCGGAATAATGCGGAACTGGCATTCGGAATCGTGTTGAAGAAGAGCATCTGTGAGGAAACATACTCTTGGCCGTTGGCCGTGAAATCATTTTCATACAATCTTGCAAATTCCCCAAACCATCTTTCCCGGGCAGGTGATATTTCATCACCACAGACTCTGAAGGAGTCGCAGAACGCCACTCCGACATTTGGATTTCGTTCCATAACTCCCACAAGCTTTTCCAGAAACTCAGGAGAGGAATAATCATCTGATTCGGCAATCCATAGATAATCACCGCCGGCGCATTGAATCCCTTTGTTCCACTGTTTGAACACGCATCCGCTGTTGATGGAGTTGAATTCAATACTAACACGCGGGTCTCCCCGGTACGACTCGATGATTTTCCGGCTCTGATCCGTTGAATAATCATCAAGGATGATGATTTCAAAATCCCGGAATGTCTGAGCCAGGACTGAATCAATCCGCTGCGTTAGAAAAGCAGCGTGATTATAATTGGGAATAATGATACTTACCCGGGGCATTTTGAAACCAAAGGGATGGCAAACCAGAGATTAAAACGCGGTTCACACGTCCACAATACCTTTGGCGTACTTGTACAATGCGTAAGTGAGATACCCCTCCTCCGAAGCAATATCCAGAATCGTCACCCCTTTCAACAACCGACAGGCAAATGCATAACGGTAGATATGCTCTTACAGTGTCGGGAGATCAGAGGCACCAAGGATAAGATGTTCACATGTATTTTCCATTTCGCCTCTAGAACATTCCCTCATGCCTTATTTTCTGATTTCGATAATTCTGTCACACCGTTCGATGGTACTGAGACGATGTGCAATTGTGACCATCGTTAATGATCCCTGCAGTCGATTGATGGTTTCCATCACTGCTTCCTCTGTTTCATTGTCGAGCGCACTCGTGGCCTCATCGAGAATCAAAATTTCAGGACCGTGATAGAGGGCCCTCGCAAGACCAATACGCTGGCGTTGACCGCCAGAAAGCCTAACACCTCTTTCTCCAACAGTCGTTTTGAATCCATCGGGGAGGTCCTCGATGAACTCAAGAATCTGGGCACCCTGTGCGGCCTCTCTCAGTGCAACTTGGTCAATCTTTAGTTCATCAATCCCAAATGCAATATTAGCCTCGATCGTTTCGTCGAGCAAATGGATGTCTTGAGGAACATATCCGATCATGGCCCTCCAAGATGCTATGTTTTCCGGGGTGATTGGTTTTTCATCCACCACCACCCTGCCGCTTATGGGATGATGAAGTCCTAGCAAGATATCAACCAGGGTTGATTTTCCTGAACCTGAAGGTCCGATGATGCCTAGGGATTGATTTTTCAAAATGACAACGTTGAAATCCTTAAGAATATCAGGGGTATGATCAGCATACCTGAACGAGATGTTTTCCAAAGTTATCCTGTCATGGAACTCAAGGGGCTGATTCTGATCTACATGGGGTTTTCTCAATTCGGTTTCCAACTCGATGCTTAGAATTTCTTCTTCTAGCTGGCCCAGGGTGTAGCTGTTTGAGGCTACAGAAACCAATTGGCTGTAGAGAAGTTGCAGTGCCGGCAACAGGCGGATACCTGCAAAAGCCATGACGGCGAGGTTGGGGAGGATGTCCGAGAAAGGGCGCCCCTGCAAAGCCATCACAACCACAACGCCAACAAGCCCCCCGAAGGCAATGGGTTCGATGAGATAGCGGGGGCCGTTGCTGTAGATGGGAATTTTGCTTTGATACTCACCGACTTGAAAGGCGTGCTCCAAAGCCTTCTCTGTAAATTGAGAGGTTTTTTCATGGACCAGGATGGTTTTGATTCCATAAAGGAACTGATTGAGGTTCTTGGTGGATTGGACCGAATGAAAAAGCAGCTTTTCCCCGATGATTTTTGCTTTCGGCCTCAGCCAGATAAACGCAATCAGATAAAATCCTCCCAGTAATACCGTGACTCCCAGGGCAATCATCGGATGGACAAGAAAGACTGCTGCGATCAACAGGAAGACGAGGACAATTCTTGTGAGAATTTCTCCCACGGGCAGCAGGACCCCTGAAATAAAATTTTGAATGTCATTCACTTTCTGGGATAGCTCCGCAGAATTTCGAACAAGAAAATAGGAATAGGGCTGGACGGCGTAATAATCCAGCAACCGACGTCTCAACCATTGTGAAAATCCGTAGGCATAACGAATCCTGATTACTTCGCTGACCATGCTGCCAATGCTGGCAAGCACCAGCATGACGATCGTAAAGATGCCAAAAACAACCATCAGATGGTTGTTGTCGAGAGGGGGGAGAAAGTGGAGGAGCCAGCGTCCAAATTTTGACCGATGCAGTCGATCGGGCTCGGAAGCAAGTGCAAAGAACGGAAAGACGGAAGTCACCCCAAGCAATTGAAGCAAGGCATTCAAAAAAATCATCCCCATCACGTTGAAAAACTTCAATCGCCCGTAAGGTAGTGTCAGCCGATAACAGCGAAATAGTAATAATAGAAATGATTTAAACATAAACTCAGACTTCCCAATTAAAGATCAACTGTTTTCCAAAGACATAACTCCCTGATAAAATTTGGGTTATTTTTGTGATTCGGAAAATAATCTTCCTGAATAGTCATGAGCGGTTTAGGGAAATTGAATGGAGGTAACTGGAGGTTGATTGCGCGATAATCGCCAGTGATTATATCCGCATTTTTATTAATTAGCGGATAATTCGTGGTAAGTAGATAATGAATCTTAGAATTCTTTATATTTCTAAATGTCTTTAAGATATCAGAGCTGGAAAAGTGGATGAGACAATCTCGACAGAGGAGTAAATCTGACTCCGGCAAATCATCAGCCATGATATCCAATGTCATGAAGCGGCGATTGTCAGATTCAAAATACTGCTGATTGGACAAAATCAAGTCTTTCACGATATCTCCCCCAAGGTAACGGCGCTTGCCAAGATCAATCTGGCGCATCCAGTGAAAATCCCCACACGGAAGATCCAGAATTGATTCTATACGATAGCGCTCAAGCAATGGGATGAAATTGCGTCTTAACGACTCGGTCTGCTGCAAGTCGGAACCCATCCCTGACAACGAAGCCCCCCCCCAACTCCTGTTGCGATAGATATCCGAAAAGATTTTCTCGCTATCCTTGAAAACTAGTCCCGCATTTCGGCAGGAAGATCTCACTTTGCTGAAAAGCGCGAACAAATTACCGGGGAGATACTTCTTGAGGAACGTTTTCAAGTGGTGGTGGTTGATGGTTGCGCTATCAATGGCAGTCACTTGTTGAACAATGCCATTCAAGATACCAAGTCCAACCATCCGGGAGAAGCTTCTGCTGCTTTTGCAATCTCCTCCAAGATTTCACCGACTGAAGTTTGAGGTTTCCAGCCCCAGGCACGCTTGCATGCTGAGGAATCAAGCACCATCCAGGGGATGTCAAAAGGACGGGGATTGGGATCTGAGATGACGACATGATCTCCCAGTCTCTCTGCACACCAGGCACTGAGTTGGGCAAGAGACATTGCACTTTCGCTGCCACCACTGACATTAAAAATCGGTGTCACCTCACGTGCAGAATCGCTCATCTGCTCTATCAAAAGCGAAACGATATCACGGGGATGAAGACAATCTCGGACTTGATGACCCAATCCATCAAAACCGATGTATTTGAGGGAACGATGCTGCGCCCAGGAGTGAATCCAATAGCTAAAGATTCCCTGATCGGCTTTTCCAAACTGACCGGCTCCGGCAAGCACCCCGCACCGATTGATCCTTACAGGAAAGTTAAATGTATAACCGTATTCTAGGGCCAAAAATTCGGAACATCGCTTGGAACTCCCATAGAGGGAAATTGGGGGCTCTGTGGAAAAAGATTCAGTCAGTCCGGACGGGGAGAGGGCGGGCGGACAGGAAATTGCACGCGGTTGAAATGCCTGATCTACCACCTCGACTTCAAGTTTTGCCAGTGGAGGAATGGAATAAACCCGGCTCGTACTGAGGAGCAAAAAACCAGCCCCGTGCCTGCGACAATATTCCAGAAGTTGTCTGGTTCCTCCCAGATTGTGATCCAAAAGTTCCTCCGCACTTGTGCTTCCATCGACTCCAGCAAGCACACTGGGATTGGCGGCACAATCAATCACCCAATCAACTGTAGGAAGTTGCTCCAGATCCGCAGGATAACGAATGTCTCCAATCCTGATATCCATGCCAAGGGCACGGAGCGGTTCAAGATTTATCTCGCTCCCCTTGCGAATGAGACTGTCGATGCCCGTTATCTGCAAATCGGGAAGATGCTCCATCAATCCTCTAGCAATGACCGAACCGGCAAATCCACA
>Ga0302201_10001212_pt1 | contig 22553 bp, 18 predicted proteins | sample II_Bog_N3_2_FD_194586 | JGI IMG/M metagenome (GOLD analysis project Ga0302201, IMG submission 194586) | Peat permafrost microbial communities from Stordalen Mire near Abisko, Sweden - II_Bog_N3_2 | ecosystem: Environmental > Terrestrial > Soil > Wetlands > Peat | place: Sweden: Abisko... | reverse complement strand
GAGACACGGGCGATGAGTTTTTCCGCAGCCTGTTTAGTCGTGCCGTAAATGCAACAAAACAATGGCGGGCTTTAGCCCCTGAGGGATGCAACCGTCACAAGACAGCCGTCTATGTAACACGCTCTGGAAACAAGCTGCACGCACTCCCCAGAATTCTCCCGGCAGGCAGCAACTTAGCCTACCTAACGGGCTTTTAGCTGAAAGCTAGAAGCTAGAGGCTGAAAATGCGTTATCTTCCCAAATCTCCTGCTGAACGCAAACAAATGCTGGCCGAAATCGGCGCGCCAACGATCGACGATTTGTTCGCCGTCATTCCCGCCGAGCACCGCCTCAAGCGCGACCTGGACGTGCCACGCCAGCACGCCGAGAGCGAGATCATCGACTACTTTCGCGCGGCGGGCAAGAAGAACTCGACCGCTTTCGCCAGTTTTCTCGGCGCTGGTGCTTATCGCCACTATCGCCCGGTCATCATCGACTCATTGGTTCAGCGCGGCGAGTTTCTGACCAGTTACACGCCCTATCAGGCGGAGATAACTCAAGGCACCCTGCAAGCTATCTTCGAGTTTCAGACCATGATAGCCGAGCTAACCGGCATGGACGTGGCAAACGCCAGCATGTACGACGGGTCAACCGGCGCGGCCGAGGCGGTAATGATGGCCGTGCGCGTCACAGGCCGGCACAAAGCTGTCGTTGCCACGACCGTTCATCCCGAATACCGCGAAGTACTGACCACTTATGCAAAATATCAAGGTCTGCCGGCGAGCTTGGTCGGCTATGACCCGAAGACAGGGCGCGTCGATCTGGCTGCGCTTGAAGCGAGTGTGACGGGTGAAACCGCCGCCGTTCTCGTGCAAAGCCCTAACTTCTTTGGAGTCATTGAAGATATTCCAGCTATCGCCGCGATTGCCCACGCAAAAGGCGCGTTGCTGATTGCCTCCATCGCCGAAGCGGTTTCGCTGGGCGTGGTTCGCCCGCCGGTGGAGGCGGACATCGTCAGCCTGGAAGCGCAATCGTTCGGCGTCGCGCTGAGTTATGGCGGTCCGTTCTGCGGCGTACTCGCGGCCAAAGAGCAGTTTGTTCGCCAGATGCCGGGGCGGTTAGTGGGCCAGACGGTCGATGGTTCCGGTTACCGCGGATTCGTACTTACGCTTTCCACGCGCGAGCAGCACATTCGCCGCGAGAAAGCTACCTCGAATATCTGCACCAATCAGGCATTAGTCGCGCTGATGGCTACTATCTTCCTCAGCGTCTACGGCAAAGAAGGAATCGGCGAGTTGGCCGAACACAACCTGGCCAAGGCGGATTACGCGGCCAAAACTCTCAGCGCTCAACCCGGCGCGAAGCTGTTGTTCACCGGCGCGCCGCGCTTCCATGAGTTTGTTTTACAAACCGAAGAAGCCCCGGCGCAATGGAGCCAGCGCCTACTCGACGCGGAGATTGTCGGCGGCATTGAACTGAGCCGCTGGTATCCCGAATTGCGCAACTGCACGCTCTGGTGCGCAACTGAAATCATTACCCGCGAGCAGATAGACGCCGCAGCGAAAGCTCTGGCAGCAATACCGGTGAAGGCGTAGGCGAGGAGATCTCGCTTGGTTTGAATTGGATTTGGATTCGCGAATCGAGGCACACAAATGTTCGAGACATTCAGGGCCGAGATGCGTGAAAAGCAGCGACTGAAATGGGAGAAAAAGCGCAAGATTGGCAAGCAATCTTTCATGATTCACCACGGAATATTGAAGTGGGGCGGCACCATGTTTGTCCTGACTAATATCGGCGTCCTTGCCCGCCACCAGGAACTGAATTGGCATTATGTGGTTAGTTTGCTGATAGCTTGCCCTCTTGCCGGATACGTTTGGGCAAGGTGTATGTGGAGTCTTCACGAAGATCGCTTTTACGGAGCAAAGAAGCGGCAAGATTCAATCAAGGAAAGTTAGCCTGAATAGACTCATGAGTTCGCAGCGAGGCAAAAATGGCATCACCTGAAGTTTCAGTAGCAAGCATTAAGAAAGTTCGCCAGCACCCAACGCAGAACGAAGCTCTGCTCTTCGAAAAGTCGTCGCCAGGCAAGCGCGCTTATAAGCTGCCCCCTCTCGATGTGCCTGCCGTGGATGCCGCGGCGCTGCTAGGTGCGGCGCATCGCAAGACGCCGGGCGAGCTGCCGGAGCTGAGCGAGATTGAGATCATCCGACACTTTACGCGGCTCTCGACGTGGAACTACGCCATCGACCTGGGAATGTATCCGCTTGGCTCCTGCACCATGAAGTACAACCCAAGGGTGAACGAGTTAGTTGCGCGCATTGAAGGCTTGGCGGAGGCGCATCCTTACCGCCCTGACTCGCTGGCGCAGGGGATTCTTGAAGTTATTGATTTGCTCCAGCGTTGCCTGATAGAAATCACCGGCATGGACGCGATTACCTTACAGCCGGCGGCCGGCGCGCACGGCGAGTTTACAGGAATCCTGTTAGTCCGCGCATGGCACGAGAAGCAGCGTAACCCGCGTAAAAAGATACTTATCCCCGACTCAGCGCACGGCACCAATCCAGCATCCGCCGCTATCTGCGGCTACACCGTGGAAACACTCAAGTCCAACGCCGAGGGCGGCATTGACCTGGACGCGCTGACTCGGCAGGTAGATGACGAGACCGCGGCGTTGATGCTGACGAACCCATCGACCATTGGAGTCTTCGAAAGCCAGATCGCGAAGATCGCTGAAATTCTTCATGCCAAAGGCGCGCTGCTTTATATGGATGGCGCCAACATGAACGCGCTGGTGGGCAAGGCGCGGCCCGGCGACTTCGGCGTGGACGTGATGCACCTGAACCTGCACAAGACATTTTCGACGCCTCACGGCGGCGGCGGACCCGGCTCTGGTCCTGTGGCCTGCAAGGCGTTTCTTGAGCCGTTCTTGCCCACGCCGATTCTCGTCCAAAACAAAGACGGTGCGAAAAGCTGGAGTTATGACCGGCCGCAATCCGTTGGCCGCGTGCGCGCGTTTTACGGCAATGTGGGAATGTTCATTCGCGCACTTGCCTACATACTTGCCAACGGTCCTGACGGTCTGCGACAGACGACCGAAGATGCAGTGCTCAACGCCAACTACATTCGCGCCAAGCTCGAAGACTTTTACGACCTGCCGTACAGGACTCCTTCGATGCACGAGGTGGTTTTCAGCGACAAGCGCCAGGCGGCCAAGGGAGTGAAAACTGGCGACATCGCCAAGCGGTTGATCGACTACGGCTTCCATCCTTACACGGTCAGCTTCCCGATGATTGTGCACGGCGCGCTGATGATTGAGCCAACGGAGAGCGAATCGCTGGAAGAACTGGACCTGTTCATCGATGCGATGCAGGCCATCGCGCGCGAAGTTGATGAGACGCCGGAGTTGGTGAAGACAGCGCCGCACTCGACGCGCGTTTCGCGGCTCGATGAAGTGCAGGCGGCGAGGAAGCCTATTTTGCGGTGGCGACCAACGGCGTAGGAACTGAGAGGATCAGTTGCAATCTTCAGGGGCCTCTGAATAAGTCGCGGTTTTGAAAGGGCACGACTTTACAGACTGCGGAAAAACTCGTAGATCGTGTCTCAATGGGCCGCTTTGTATCAGGGCACGACTTCAGTCGTGCCGTAAACGCAACAAAACAGCGGCGGGCTTTAGCCTCTGAGGGATGTCTTCCTTTAACCTCGCCTGAGAATCGTAGTTTTTCCGCAGCCTGTTTAGTCGTGCCGCAAAGGCTGCAAAATCAACGCGGGCTTTAGCCCCTGAGGGAATGTTTCGCCGACTGGCTGTACTTAATCAGAGCTTCCTTAGCGCGTACTTCTATATAACTCCTCCAGCGCATCGCAGGCTGCGCACACGCCGTCTTCGTGGCTGAGCTGTTGCGCCACGCTTTTGGCTCGTTGGAATAGCAGCGGCTCGGCCAGCATCGCATTGAGCCTGCGCGCCACACGCCACGGTTTGTAATTACCCCGTTGAATTACCTGACCTACTTTCAGCCGTTTCATCCGGCGGGCATTGTCCGGCTGATCGTGGGAATAGGGCATGATGAGCATCGGCTTGCCCGCGCGCAGGCATTGCGCCGTTGTCCCCACGCCGCCCTGGTGCACCACCATTGCCGAGCGGGACAGCAGCGCGGAGTAGGGCGCGTATTCGGCCACGCAGATTGATTCAGACAACGCCGTCTTGAGCCGGTTGCGCGGGTCGGTTCCGATTAACAGCACAGCGCGAATTCCCAGGCGGATAGCGGCTTTCGCTGAAACCTCATAGAACTCGCCAGCAGCCAGCACCGCCGCCGAGCCCAACGTGAAGACCACCGGAGGCGGGCCGTCGCTGAGAAATTTTTGCAGATTTTCCGGCAGCGCCTGGTCGCCCGCGTCGGCGTCGTAGTAGCAGAAGCCGGTAATACGCGTGTGCTCAGGCCAATCCTTTTGCTCCACACCCAGCACCCGCGAAAACAAGGCCAGCACAAGGTAGGGCGAGTGCTTCGCGTCGAAGAGCGGGTTGGCGCCCCTGGGCAATCCCAATTCGCGGCGCAGTTCGTAAATGGGCTCCGGCCACTTGCGACTGACAAACCGCGCCACTCGCCGGATGATGCGCCCAAAGCCCGGAACCGCCTTGTCGGCGCGCGCCAGCCTCGGATACGGAGGCAACACCGGCGGATCGAAGGCGGAGAAAAACGACAACGGCGCCAGCACGTAGCTGGCCCACGGAATCCCGGTTACCTGGGCCACAAGCGGGCCGGCGTAGTTCAGCTCGCCCAGCAGCAGCAGGTCAGCGCGTTCGGGATTGGTGGCCGCATCCAGCAGGTCGTCGTAGGTCTGGCGCAGCGCGGGAAAGAGAAAATCCCTCAACCCATGCTCCGTGCCGTTCTTGATGTCGTAGACCATCTCGACGAGGATGGTGTTGGTCGGGTCGATGTCCGGCCTGACGGCGTGAAATTCCAGGCCCAGCGGGCGAATCTTCGGCTCGTAGACGGCAGGCAGGGCCATTACCGGCACATGGCCGCGCCGCTTGAGTTCCAATGCAATGGCGATCAGCGGATTGATGTCGCCGAAGGTTCCGATATTCGAGAGAACAATGCGCAATGTGATGCCTCGGGCCGCTTTCGTGCCAACTCTATGAGGGTAATCCATCAGAGCCAAGGTTGAACGACCTCGATCATTCCGCCGCAGGAGGAAGATGGTATTCTTCCCGTGTTGCACGAGGAGATTTTCCATGTCGATATTTGGCCTTTTCGCCCGGCCCATTGCGGGCGCGGCTTTGCTTTGCGGTTTGCTTTCAGCTCCGGCGCAAACTGCCGCGCAGCAGCCTTACAAGATTTTGAACACCTGGAAGCTGGGCGGCGATGGCGGGTGGGATGATCTGCGCGCCGATCCTCCGGCCCATCGGCTCTACCTCACTCACGGCACGCGCGTCGATGTCGTCGACACGCAGACCGGCAAGCTCGTCGGCTCCATCGCCGACCTGCACGGCACACACGGCGTCGCGCTCGACGACGCTGGCAAATTCGGCTACATCTCCGACGGCAGGGGCAACGCTGTCGTGGTCTTTGACCGCGCCACATTGGCCACGGTAGCCACCATCCCCGCCGGAACCGGCCCGGACGCCATCGTCTTTGAACCGGCCACGCAAACCGTCTGGGCCTTCAACGGGCGCAGCAACGATGCGACGGTGATCGACGCCGCCACGCGCAAGGTCGTCGCCACCATTCCGCTTCCCGGCAAACCGGAGTTTGCCGTTGTCGATGGCAAAGGCGCCATCTTCGACAACATCGAAGACAAGAACGAGCTGGTCCGCCTGGACGCGCACACCAATAAGCTCACCGCCGAATGGCCGATTGTCGGATGCGAATCGCCTTCCGGGCTGGCTTTCGATTCCGCCGGCGGACGCCTCTTCAGCGTTTGCGACGGCAAGAAAATGGCTGTCACCGACGCCTCGACAGGCAAGTCGCTGGCTACGCCTGCAATTGGCGATGGTCCCGACGGCGCGGGTTGGGACGCCGCGCACAAGCTGGCTTTTTCGTCGAACGGCGGCAGCGGCACGCTCACCGTCATCGACGCCTCCGCGCCCGGCTATCCGGCTCTTGAGGAACTAGCCACCCAGCGCGGCGCGCGCACCATGACTTACGACTCCGCAGCCGACCGCATTTATCTCGTCACTGCCGAGTTTGGCCCGCGCCCCGCGCCCACGGCCGACAATCCACGCCCGCGCCCGCCCGTCGTTCCCGGCAGCTTTGTTGTGCTGGTTGTTGGGCGCTGAAGAGACCACGAACCTCAACCGGCCCCGGCCAGTTGGCACTCATGCCGCTCTGGGCACAACTTGTCTGAGCGCGGGACTGGCCGCAGCGCGCCTCAGGTCGTACTCGTTCTGTAAATTCAACCAGAACTGCGCTGGGAGTCCAAAATAAATCCCCAGCCGCAGCGCCGTATCTGCGGATATCGCGCGCTTACCGCGCACAATATCCCCCACCCGTGGCGCAGGCACTGCCAGGTTTTTCGCCAGCCGGTAGGTTGTGAGTCCAAGCGGTTCCATGAACTCGGTCAGCAAAATCTCTCCGGGGTGAATCAGTGCGGCATTCTCAGTCATTTTGGTTCTCCCACGTACGCCAATCAGTGATAGTCCACCACTTCGACATCGTGCGCATTTCCGTCGCGCCAGACAAAACAGATGCGGAATTGATTGTTAACGCGGATGCTGTACTGGCCTTCCCGATCTCCGCGCAGCCTTTCCAACCGGTTACCCGGCGGCACGGTCAAGTTTTCCAGCGCTAGAGCGGCGTTCAAGATGTACAACTTCTTCAGTCCTTGCCGGTTCAGTTGCGCTGGCAATCGCTTGCATCTGCCTGTCGTCCAAAGCCGTTCGGTATCCGCATCCCGGAAGCCAGCGATCATGCCTCATAATAACGCGCCGCGTATCGGAACGCAAGACGTACTTATGCCGAGACCACGGTGTAGATATCACGGATTATCGGTCCGGTCGCGGAGTTCCATATATTAGGGCTTCCTTGCCTCGAGACTCTCGCCGCGAAATGAATGCCGGGAAATTGGACCATTGCCGCCTGCCCTCAGGGTGATAGGGTATTTCTGACGGCCCTTCATGAATAAACGCACGCGCAGAACGCTGATGATTGTGGCCGCGGTCCTGCTGTTTCTGGCCGTGGCCGTCTTCCTGCGCTCGAAGGCGCCGCCCGAGGCTGCGCGGCTGCTGCCCGAGTCGGACGGCATTATTTACATCGACCTCAAGCCGGTGCACACCTTCTTTCGCAAAGACCTCAAGCCGCCGGAGCACGCCGCCGAGTATCAGCAGTTCATTGATGCCATTGGGATTGATCCGGAGCGCGACCTGGACGAGGCGGCCATCGCACTGCACCGCATGGCGGACCCCAGCGGACCCAACGGCCCGGTGGCGTATTCGATGGTGCTGGTGGGCAAAATTACCGGCAAGCGGCTGAATGACTGGCTCGACGCGCACGCCGCCGCACGCGAGTCCTACGCGGGACACACCGTCTACTCGATTCCCTCCGAGGGCCGCACCGTGCGCGTGGCGCAGGTGGGCTACGACATGGTGGCCGTATCCAACACCCCCACCCCTGAGCAGATTCACTCCATGCTTGACCGGCACTCGACCGCCGCGTGGCCCTTTGCCGGCTCCACGCTGCTGCGGCAGCACTATCACGACGTTCCGCTGCTCTCGCTGGCCTGGGGAGTGGGCCAGATTGGCCTGCCTCTCGCCGATGAACGCGGCGGGGCCATCAACATTCTGGGGTTCTCGCTGCCCTTGCAGGCCGACTCGACCATTATCGCCAGCGTAACCCCGGCGTTGTCGCTGGGCGGCTCGCTCAACGTAAAAGTGGTGGAGATAGCCCCCAGCAGCGCCAAAGCCGCCAGCCAAAGCGATGCGCTGAATATGCTGTTGATCATGGTTCGCGGCATTGCTGCCCCTCTGGCAGACAACGCCGCCAACAAAGGACTGAAAGAGCTTCTGAGGACCGCGGAGGTGAAGCAGGAGCGCGACCGTGTGGTCGTGACAGCCACGCTGGACCGTTCGCTCTTCAGCGGCCCGGCCGAGAGCACGAAAAGCCCGGCTAATTCCTCTTCCGTCCCCGAGACGTCCAAATAAATAGCGACAAGCCGGGCCGTCCGGCGCTTCCGTGCGTCCCATCTCAGGGAGTCAACGAAATCGAAGGATGCCTCAACCGCAGCAAAATCAGCGTGGCCTCTATAGACTGCGGAAAAACTCGTAGATCGTGTCTCAAAGGGCCACTTTGTGTCAGGGCACGACTTTAGTCGTGCCGTCAATGCGACAAAACAATCTCGGGCTTTAGCCCCGGAGGGATGTTTTTCTCCGAATTTGTCCGAGAATCGTAGTTTTCCCGCAGCCTGTTTAGCCCTTGCGGGAATGTCTGTAGGACAGGATGTGGTTAATCCGAAAGCCGCTTAATTCGCCTGCGCGGCCCCGCCAGGATCGCTGAAGGCCATCTGCTCATAGGTGGTGCGCAGATATTTGTACGGATTGACCGGAACCTTGCGCACGCGCACTTCATAGTGTAGGTGCGGACCGGTTGCGCGGCCTGTTTGACCCACATAGCCGATAACCTGGCCGCGCATCACATGCTGACCAGGAACAACTGCCATGACCGATAGATGTCCGTAAATTGTCATCACGTCGTGGCCGTGATCAATGATAATTTCGCGCCCATATCCGGCGTTCATGGCGGCCTCGGTCACATTTCCGTCAGCTGCGGCGCGCACCGGAGAGCCTGTGGGCGCATCAATGTCGATGCCGGAATGGAAAGCGCCTTCGCCGTTGATCGGATCCTGGCGCTGGCCGAAGCTGGAGCCGATGCGGCCTTCCAGCGGCCAAAGCGAGGGTGCGTCGGCCAACTCGGTCCAGTCTCCGGCAAAGCTGGGCGAGAGTCCGCTCTGCAGGGCGCGGGCAACCCGGCCCGACATGGCCTCGGCGCGCAGCGCATAAAACTGGTCGACGGAGAGCTTCACCTGTTGCTGCGAGATGTCGTCGGTCACGGCGAGGCTGGCGGGTGTGGGCCCGCTCGCAGCGCTTGCCTCAGCCGCAGGCTTGGCCGTGGCCAGTTTGCTCTGCCGCAGTCCGTAGAGCGCGGTTACCTCGCTTGCCAAGGCTCCCAGCGAAGCCACCTGCACATTGCGCTCATGCGCAATCTGCGCCATCTGCTTGTAGTTTTTGCGCAGCGTCTCCCGATCCTGGCGGACCTGGTTGAAGCTCTCGGTCTTGAGCAGCATCCGCGTATAAGAACCTGCCAGTCCAACGATGGTGAAGGTTCCCACCAGAGCGGCGGCCACAAAACCATACACATATTTTAGGGGCAGGGAAATCTTGCGAATCTGGCCGTCATCGTCTCTCGCAACAAATAAAATGTAATAACGCTTGCGCAGCATTCTTGCCTCTCATTCCTGCAGCACGCAGGACCGCAATTCGCCGTGCACTCATCAAAAGCCCAAGGCAGCGGAGCCTCCCGGCCCCAAAACAACAAATACACCCTGGCGGGCGCATCTCTTAGAACACTCATCAAGTTTAACAAATCCCACCTTGACGGAGCAATGAAATTGACAAAAGTAACGTTACCTATCTTGTTCTAAATCAGTGCAAAATGCCCTCTCGCCCCGCTCGGGTGATAAGTTTCCCGCCGCTTTGCCCTATCCTGAAGTACGTATGAAGCAGACCCATTCCAGAGACAGAGGGCAAGGCGAACTAGCCATCCTCGGCGAGATTCGCAGGCGCGCGGCCAGCGCGGCCAGCCGTTCCCAACGAGGCGGCCTTCGGCTGAGCATCGGCGACGATTGCGCCCTGCTGGCCCCGCGCCGCGGCGAGGAACTGGCTGTAACGACGGATTTGTCGATTGCAGGCCAGCACTTCCGCCTCAACTGGCATCAGCCTGAGGCCGTCGGCCATCGCGTTCTGGCGCGCGGCTTGAGCGATCTGGCCGCCATGGGCGCGCGTCCCGTCGCCGCCTTTCTTTCACTGGGATTGCCGCGCGAACTCATTGAGCCTTCAAGCCGCCGCGCCACATCCCATTCCTGGGTGCAGCGCTTTCTCGACGGCCTGCTGGCCCTGGCCGAAGCCCACTCGACGCCACTGGCCGGCGGTGATCTGGCCGAATCCTCCGTGGCCGTGGCCGACATCGTGCTGGTCGGCGCCGTTCCCCGAGGCCGCGCTCTGTTGCGTTCCGGCGCAAAGCCGGGCGACCTGCTCTATGTCACTGGCGCCCTGGGCGGAGCCGCAGCCGGCCTTGCCTGCCTGGAGAATCTGGCCAAGGCCCAGCCCGGTCGCGCGAACCCGCCACGAATCCCTAAAAAACTGGCCGCAAAACTCGCCCCGCACCTTTACCCCCAGCCGCGCATTGCCCAGGGTCTCCGGCTTCAACGGCGCGGTCTGGCCTCCGCGGCGCTCGACGTGAGCGACGGCCTCTCAACGGATTTGGCTCATCTCTGTGCAGAGTCCGGCGTCGCTGCTGAAGTGGATGCAAGCGCACTGCCCATCCACCCCGGCGCAACTCTCGCCCAGGCCCTGCACGGCGGCGAAGACTATGAGCTGCTCTTCACCGCTCCCGCCTCAGCCCGCGTGCCACGCTCGATCACTGGCGTCAAGATTACAAAAATTGGCCGCATCATAAAAGCTCGCGCAGGCAGGCCCACTCTGACGCTGATTTCTCCGCAAGGCTCAAAGCCGCTCGATCCCCGCGGATGGGAGCATTTCCGCTGATCGAAGACAGCGCGGCGCTCGGCTCAGGCATCCTCGGCATCCGCAACCGCATCCAAACCCACGTGGGAGTCTAAATGCAATGAACGGCATCTTCTGGATCAAAGGCAATCCGCACGCGCCGCTGGCCATCGTAATTCGCCCGCGCGGCGACGACTTGCTGGAAGATGAACTGCTCCGAATAAAACAAGGCGGTATTCAAACCCTGGTTTCGATGATGGAAGACTGGGAGGCTGATTCGCTCGGCCTGGCGGACGAAGGCCCACTCGCATTGGAGATTGGGCTAAAGTTTCTCACCTTTCCGATTCCCGACACTCGTGTACCGCGTGACGCTGCCGCTTTTCGCTCCTTCGTAGCCGGCCTCGCAGGCCGTCTCAGAGACGGGGAACATATCGGCATTCATTGCCGGGGCAGCATCGGCCGGTCCACGGTCGCCGCGGCCTGCGCGCTCATGCATCTGGGCTGGTCTGCCGATGAGGCGCTGGAAGCGATTGAAGATGCCCGCGGCTACCCAGTCCCCGACACGCAGGAGCAGGAGGACTGGATTCTTAACTACAAGACGCGGCCGTGAGCAGCCTCGCCCCAGCGCCGATCCCCACGCTCCCCGCCAATTGCCCTTCGCCGCGCCAGCCGTTAGACTGATGATTCGAGAGGTCCGGCTATGTTGGTTGTCATGAAGGCGCAGGCAACGCAGGAGGAAATCCAGGCGGTCTGTGAGCACATTGAGCAGTTGGGCTTCCGCGCGCATCCGCTTCCCGGAGCGCAGCGCACCGCCATCGGCATCACCGGCAACCAGGGCGAAGTGGACCGCGGCAACCTCGAAGCGCTTTCCGGAGTGGCCGAAGTGATCCGCGTCTCCAAGCCTTACAAGCTGGCCAGCCGGGACGTGAAAGAAGAAGACACCGTCATACAATTTGCTGGAATCGGAAACCACCCCGATGCCACCATCGGTGGCCGCAATCTGGCCATCTTCGCCGGGCCATGCTCGGTGGAAAGCCGCGAACAGGCTTTTGCCATCGCCGAGGCAGTGGCTGCCTCCGGCGCGCAATTCTTCCGCGGCGGCGCTTACAAGCCCCGCACATCGCCTTACGCGTTTCAAGGACTGGGCCTGGAGGCGCTGCGCATCATGGCCGAGATCCGCGAGCGCTTTGGGTTGCGCATTGTCACCGAGGCCATTGATCACGAAAGCCTCGACCTGGTGGCTGAATGGGCCGATGTGGTGCAGATCGGCGCGCGCAACATGCAGAACTTTTCCCTGCTGAAGCGCGCCGGCCAACTGCGCAAGCCAGTGCTCATCAAGCGCGGCCTTTCGGCTACCCTGGAAGAGTTTTTGATGTCGGCCGAGTACGTGATGAGCGAAGGCAACTATCAGGTGATTTTGTGCGAGCGCGGCGTGCGCACCTTTGCCGACCACGCCCGCAACACCCTGGACCTGAGCATCATTCCCGCAATCCAAAAAGTAAGCCACCTGCCCATCCTGGTCGATCCCAGCCACGGCACCGGCAAGCGCGACAGCGTGCTGCCCATGGCTCGCGCCGCAGTGGCTTCGGGCTGCGACGGCATCATGGTCGAAGTCCACAACCACCCCGAGAAAGCTCTCTCCGACGGCCCCCAGTCCATCTATCCCGACCAGTTCACTACCATGATGGACGAGCTGGAAAAGATCGCCCCTGTGGTTGGCCGCAATCTGCCACGCGGCGTGCGCGTTGAGACCGAGGCGGTTTGAGGCCACAGCCGCGGGAAACTTTTTGATAAGTCGGCGTTTTGAAAGGGCGTGACTTCAGAGGCTGCGGAAAAACGCGTAGAAGCTGTTTCAAAGGCCGCATTGTGTCAGGGCACGACTTTAGTCGTGCCGCAAAAGCCACAAAATCAACGCGGGCTTTAGCCCCTGAGGGATGCCGGTCTGGCGAAATCGGATCTCTGCACGGCGCAAAGTTGAGATAATCATTATCTGAAAGCCGGACCTATTCAATGAACTCGAAGCACGCCACGATTACACGCCTCTCCGCACTCGCCCTGCTGGCCATCGGCCTCACCAGTTGCCGCCCGCACGACTTCCCGCAATATCCGCCCAGCTACCGCGAATACGCCTACGTGACCAACGGCGGCAGCGGCACAGTCAGCGTGCTTGACGTGGTCAACGTCCGCGTGGACCGTGAGCTTGCCGTGGGACAGAATCCCGTGGCCGTCGCCGTTAGCCCCACACGCAACGAAGTCTACGTAGTCAACTCCGGCGCGGCTAGCGGGCAGGGTTCGATCTCGGTCATCAACGCGGAAAACAACACTGTCTCGGGCGCCATCACGGTTCACCGGCAGCCGGTTTCCGTCGAGATTGACCCCGCCGGCCAACTGGCCTACGTGGCCAACTCCGGCTCCAACACCATCTCCGTCGTTGACCTCAAGGCGCGAAGCGAGATTGCGGCCATCGGCGCGGGCGAAGAGCCGGTCGCAGCGCGCCTCTCTGCCGACGGCAAGACCCTGGCCGTGGCCAATCGCAAGGCCGGCTCCGTCAGCCTCATCGATCCAGCGGCTCGTCGCGTCCGCCAGGTCTTCGATGGCTGCCCCGGCGCTGCCGATGCCGTTATCCTCCCGGATTCCTCTAAAGTTTTTGTGGCTTGCGCGGGAGGTCACCAGATCATGGTCATCGCCCTGGCCCGCGCCGCGTCAGGTCCGGATAAAATCCCCGGCACCAAAGGCGAGGCTCAACCCGCCCAGCCCGACCGCCTGGAAGCCCTGCTTGATGTGGGCCAGGCGCCGTTGCGGTTGGCCCTCAAACCCGACGGCGGCGAGCTGTTTGCCGTGAACTCGCTCTCCAACTCCATCTCAGAAATCATCAACAACAACAACGACGTGAGCGGCGCAACCGTAATCGGAGACGGTCCCGTTGACGGGCTGGTCTCCGCGGATAATTCCATGCTCTTCGTGGCCAACCTCCGCTCGCAATACGTCACGGTTTATGCCATCGACGAAGGCAAACGCATGGGGTCAATTCGCGTCGGCGACGGCCCTTCGGCGCTGGCGTTTTCCAGCTCCGGCCTGTTGCTGTTCGCCGTCGATTCCCGCTCGAATGATGTGGCCGTCGTCCGCGCCGGCACGCTCTCGCTCTTCACATTGATTCCCACAGGCCGCTCTCCCAACGCCATTGCCGTAAAGGCGTTCAAGCTGCCCAATTGAATCTCGGATAATAGACTGGCAACCTCAGTCATAAAGCAGCAACTATTTCGCATTGCCTAAGAAAGTTCTGAGTAAGTCGGCGTTTTGAAAAAGCACGACTGGTAGGTCAGGGCTTTACATGCTGCGGAGAAACGCGTAGAAGCTGTCTCAAAAGGCCGCTTTGTGTCAGGGTACGACTTTAGTCGTGCCGTAAATGCCGCAAAATCAATGCGGCGTTCAGGCCCTGAGGGAAGGTTTTCCTGACAGAACGGACTTAATCAGAGCTTCCATAACCGGCACCGGATCGATTCGAGAATTCCTGGCGTGATTGATCCGCTGCGCCCTCCTGAATCCCTGGCGCATATCCGCGGAGTCTTATGTGGGTCGCCCCTAGAGCCCCTCGGAAAAGCGGTCAAAACTACACAGTCCGCATCAAGTATCGAGCAATAAGATGGCAGCTAACTTCGATATTCTTCCGGCGCATGAGACTCATGTCAACGTCTTTTGATGTTTTGAACAAGGAGCTTGTCAAATCCGGCCAACATCTCACGGGGCGGGGAAACCCTCGTGAGATGATCGCACACGCTCGAAGCAACGTCGCGTCTTTGTGTATTCGGCTCATTGGAGTCTCACCCGGGAGCAGTCGTCCTTCGCGCTTCGCTTTCCTGAATCCGAGTTGTTATCCCTAATCGTTGCTTACAAGTTTGCAAAGGAGCCCAGTCCGTGGAAAATCAATCAGGAAATAGCAAGACCGCAAATAGTCAAAGCGAAATCTCTGTCCGAGCGAGCGCTGGCCATCTCGCGGGATCCCAGGTGGTAGTCGATTGGAATGACAATGGTGGCGAGAACCTTGCCGGGCGATTTGGCATTGACAATCGCAGCATTGCGCTGCGGCGTCAGTTCGTCCGCCTGGGAGAAGAGGAACGCGAATTGCTTGCAGGCCTGGCGCCGTGGGCCGGTTCGGTGGCGTCGCAAATAGCCAAAGAGTTTTACGACTGGCAATTCGACTTCGGTCCAACTCGCGAGTTCTTTGAGAACTTTGCCCGTACGAATGGGATGCCCCTTTCGGCACTGCGCAGTCACCTTGAGGCGGCTCAGGCTGGATACTTTACAGAGGTCTTCGCTGGCGCTTCGGTCAACTGGGACGCCAGCTATTTCGAAAAGCGGCTCCACATAGGGGCCGTGCACGACCGTATCAATCTGCCTTTCAAGTGGTATGTCGGAGCCTATGCCGAATACCACCTGCTCCTCGCCAAATTCCTTCGTCTCGAGATTCAGGACGAGGACCGCGTTCGCCGCGTCGAAGCAGCGGTTGCGAAAGTCTTCAATCTCGACCTGCAAGCCATCGGTGATGCATTCATCATGATCACGCTGCAAAACATGCTGCACTCGATGGGCGTCGGACTGGAGGATCTCGACATCTCCGGCGACAAGTCGGAACACATCGAGAAGATTGAGCAGTTCATCAAGTCGCAATTCCGTGACTTCTCGACCGGCATGGTGCACATGGCCGATGAACACGACAAGGGCGAAATCGACGTCAAGATGGAGCCGGCGAAGTTTTGGGGCGCCTTGAAAACAATGGCCCAAGGGGTGAACGACATGGTTGCCGGCCATATCGTCGTGAACAGGAAAGCGATGGCTTGCGTCGCCGAATTCGGCAACGGCAACTTCGATGCCCCGCTGGAGAGGTTCGCCGGCAAGAAGGCGTCCATCAACGACACCATCGAACAGGTTCGGGAAGACTTGAAGGCGTTGATCGCCGACACCGACCTTCTTGTCAGTGCGGCAAAAGACGGCAGACTCGGCACTCGCGCCGACGCCAAAAAGCACCACGGTGATTTCAGAAGAATCGTTGAAGGCATCAACAAGACCCTGGAAACAATCGTCGATCCGGTCAAGGTCATGGCCGAGAACGCACAGACGCTGGCTTCCTCCTCCGAAGAGCTGACAGCAACGAGTCAGCAGATGGCAGGCAATGCGGAGGAAACCGCGGTGCAGGCCGACGTAGTCTCTGGGGCCAGTGCAGAAGTGTCGAAAAATGTCTCCTCCGTGGCTGCGGCTTCCGAGCAGATGCAGGCCTCGATCCGTGAAATCTCAAAAAACGCCGCCGAGTCGGCGCGCGTTGCCAAGAATGCGGTGCGAGCAGCGCAATCGACAAATGAAATCATGAAAAAGCTCGGCGAGTCCAGTGCGGAGATCGGCAAAGTGGTCAAGGTGATTACGTCGATCGCGCAGCAGACCAACCTGCTGGCGCTCAACGCCACAATTGAGGCAGCGCGAGCGGGCGAAGCAGGCAAGGGCTTCGCGGTTGTCGCCAACGAGGTAAAGGAACTGGCCAAGCAGACTGCCAAGGCCACTGGAGAGATCGGGCAGAAGATTGATGCTATTCAGGGAGACTCCAAGAGCGCCGTTCAGGCGATCGAAGAAGTCGGCTCGATCATTCACCAGATCAACGAGATCTCCGACAGTATCGCCGCGGCGGTGGAAGAACAGACCGTGACCACCAACGAGATCGGCAATAGCGTGAGAGAAGCTGCCAGAGGTGTTGACAGCATTGCAAACAACATCAGCGGCGTGGCCACGGCGGCCAAAGATACAACAAAGGGGGCGCACGACATGCAGAAGGCATCGCAAGAGTTGAGCGAGATGGCCTCCCGGCTCCAGTCAGTCGTGTCGAGATTCACATTCTGAAGGAATCAGATGCCCAGAGGGAGGCGGCGGTTTTAACCCCCCGCATCAGACCCATGGAATCAATGGCGGCTAAACGGGCTGCGGAAAAACTCGTAGATCGCGCCTCAAAGGGCCGATTTGTTTCAGTCGTCCACCGGTTTCGCCGACCCACAGGGGATGAAGCTTCGGGTGCCCCACCCTCGCCACGTTCTTGTTTTTGTGGCTAGGGTGGGAGTGCACATTTTTTCGCAATTGCTCCTTTTTTGTTGAACTTGCATTTTTGTTTCTTTTTACGGCACGACTGGTAGGTCAGGGCTTTAGTCCTGACTGCCGCAAGACAATCGCGGGCTTTATAGGCTGCGGAAAACCCCATTGTTTTGAAAAGGCACGGCTTTACAGGCTGCGGAAGAACTCGTGGAAGCTGCTTCAAAGGGCCGCTTTGTATCAGGGCACGACTTTAGTCGTGCCGTAAGTGCCACAAAACCAGCGCGGCCTTTAGGCCCTGAGGGAAGCTCTTCGGGAGTTCGGATCAAGTCCAAGTCCTTTTCCGCAGCCTGTTTAGCCCCGGTGGGAATCTCTATCTGGCAGAATGTACTTGATCAGAGCTTCCTCAAGGGCAACATCAAAAGTCAGGGATTTGCCGACCGCTATGTTGCCGGAAATGGTCGAGACCAGATCTCCGCAATAATCTGCAAGGTCTTGAAGAATAAATAGGGGGAGGGGCTACGTTGGGGCTGGCAGCGGTCAGCGGAGCGATAGCGATTCGATCCGCGAAGACCGCCTTGGCAGGAATTGGCGTATCGCATGAGCCATGCGCTTGATGGCTGACAAAAATGCGGCGGCAAAGGAAACGCGCTGCGGCATCGGAGGCTCAGGGGGCCGGTAGTTTGATCTCCGATATGGGATGTGCCGGGCAGGCTCCTGCCGCATTTCGGTCTTCTGCTCCCGCGCGGCTTCGTCCCAGCGCGCGGCCAGATTGACCTCGTACTCGGCCTCGCCGAAGCTCCTCCGTTCGCGGGCGGCGTGCGCCATCGCGTAATGCCGGGCGGCTTCTTCGCGGTGGTAGGCGGTAATCTCGCCAAAATCGGTAGGCATAGTTCTTTCCGTTCTCCCGGTTCGCCGGGCAGGGTCGGTATCTATGGGTACGCCCTCAGCCTCCTTGCTCGCCAGCAAAGGCCAGGGCCGTCAAATACCACTCCAGACACGTCTCGCTCTGTCAAGGAGATATGCTGACGTTTCTCTACGCCTTTTGGGATGTTTTCAGAATTACAATCCACAAAGCTGTTCAAATCTGCACAGGTATGCACTTGGCTATTTCGCGCATCAACCGCGCCTGGCCTTCAGGAGGCCGGATGCGATTTCCCCTGCAAATTTGCGTCCATCTAAATCATCGGCGAAATGAGGCAAGTCTTGAGCAAACGGAAGTTTGCTGGTCGGGAGCAGCCGTGGGGCCTTCAGTTCGTGCGCAAATAAGGTAAGAAATGGGGGTTTCGTGCGGGATTGACTGGAACAATCCCTCCAGGCAACACCAACCATGTCCCCCGCAAGGGATGCAGGCCCTCGGCCGAATGCAGCTTCTTACAGTGATTTCGGAGTCATCCGAGATCCCCTTGCCTTATGTCCTGACGCCCGCCGGCAGCCTGCGCCGCATCATCGCCAGCAATAGAGGCAATCCTCCCAGCGTCAGCCACTCCGGCTCGGGAACTGGAGTTTCCGTTACCACCGTCGATGAATCAAACGTCGCGCTTCCAGTTACCTCGCCCGAAATTGTTGCCCCCGGAACCAGCCCCACATAAATCTGCTCGCAAGGATTTCCACCCAAAGATGTGCCCCCGCATGCGGCTGAAACAAAGGCGACGCTGAACCCTCCCACGAACGAGCCGCCTGCGAAAATCGGAATGTCGTAGTTCGGTCCGCCGCTTTCGTCCAGTTGCAGATACATCGTCGTCCCAGCGGGAATGTTGTTGAAATAGAAATAGTCCTGGTTGGCGCCGCCGATGGGATCCTCTGAAATGGACTCCAGCGGGGAAGCCCCGATGCCCAGATACGTCGTGACAAAATCATAGGTTCCGCTGGTAAAACCTGCCGCGCTGCCGGTGTACGAGCCCGTGAGCGAACATGCTGTCGATGAAGCCCCTGCCACGCAGGAGCCCTGCGTGTTCAGATAGGTTCCGTAGGGGTTGTCGGTTCCCCGGCCCGTCAAGACGTAATCCTGCGCGCTTTGACCCAGGTTGACGCTGATTGAGGTAGCCTGCATTGCCGGCGCTGCAAACAGCAGTCCCGCAAGCACACACACACTGGTGCTGATTCTCATGAATTGACCTCCGTGGGGATTCCAGCTCAGTCGGGGAAACTGCTCTGTTTCCCTACAAAAAATGAGAGCGCCAATATATGTCAAGTGTTTTTTCCATAAGGATTTAGTCAGAATTCCGGCCTGTCCGTCTGCTCCTTTCCAAGCCCTGCCGAGCTGATTGCCCCCTCCGTTCAAACCGCTCATGTCGCCATTCAGCCGAAGATTCCGCCGTTTGCTGCTCCGTGTTTGGGTTGGCCAGGAGCCAAGGTTAACCTGTTAACTGGATTTTCAGCACCGAGGATTCCCTCGCTTTCCGGGAATCCAAAGGCGAGTGGGGCGATTGCTCCCCGCCGGAAGCAAAATTTATTGGAGGAGATTGCACCTATGTCCAAAGCAATCAAGTACGTCGAGAAAGCAGCCGTCTACGCGGCCAAGGGAGCGTGGGTCGTTTTTGAGCGGCTGAATCGCGTCAGCCCCAACCCGTCTTTCATACCCAAGTGGAGCGACAAGCCCCTGCAGAAGAGTTACGAGAAGCAGAAGCCGCCCCTGGGCTGGCCCCGCACCACTGACTCGCTCTGTCCCAAGTGCGTGCCCGAAATCCGCAAGCAGATTCTCGACGGCAAGCTCCCCTACGAAGTGCTCCTTAATGAAAAGATCGGCGAAATCAAGGCGCAGATCATCGAGCGCGACGGCCAGATCCTCATGGTCAAGGATTGCCCCAAGCACGGCCACTTTGAGGACCTGATGTCAATCGACGCGGCCTTCTTCAAGCACCTCGAGGAAAGCTTCCCCGGTCGCGATATGCGCTCGCACAACGACAAGGACCTCCACAACCACGGCACCTCGACCATTACCCACGGGCGCGGCTCGGTGCTGACCATCGACCTCACCAACCGCTGCAATATGATGTGCGATCCCTGCTTCATGGACGCCAATCAGGTGGGCTTCGTCCACGAGCTGTCTTTTGAAGAAATCAAGACCATGCTCGACAACGCCATCACGCTCAAGCCCAAACGGCAGATGAGTGTCCAGTTCTCCGGTGGCGAGCCGACACTTTCGCCGCACTTCCTTGAAGCTGTCGCATACAGCCGCAAGGTGGGCTACAACAGCGTTCAGGCCGCGTCCAACGGCATCGAATTCGCCAAGAGCAAAGAGTTCTGCCGCAACGCCGCACTCGCCGGATTGCGCTACGTCTATCTTCAGTTTGACGGCATCGGAAACGCCGCCAACTCGCACCGCAAGGTGGGCAACCTTTTCGATGTGAAGCTGCAGGCCATCAACAACCTGCACGAAGCGGGCGTCGAGATTGTGCCGGTTACCACCATCATCAACGGCATCAACAACGAGCAGGTGGGCCACATCATCCAGTTCGCCCTCGACAACCCCAAGAAGATCAGCTTCCTCAGCTTCCAGCCGGTCAGCTTTACCGGCCGCGATGAGGAAATCACCGACGAGCGCCGTATGGCTCAGCGCTACACGCTCTCGCACATGGCTCACGATGTCAAGAAACAGGTGGGCATCGGCGAGCCGGAGCGCGACTGGTTCCCCATCAGCTTCATGAGCACCTTCAGCGATTGGGCCGATCTGATTCACGGACCCGCCGCCGACTGGGGCGCGCTCAGCTGCGGATGCCATCCCAACTGCGGCATCGGCATGGCTCTGATGATCGATAAGGAAACCAAAGAATGTGCGCCCGTAACCGCCTTCCTGAACATGGACAAGGTGGCCAAGGATGTTGCCAAGATCAACGATGCGGCGCGCGGCAAGTTTCTTTCCATATTCGGCATCGCGCTCTCTCTGCTCCGCAACTACGATCCCTTCCAGGCGCCCACCCACTTCAAAATCACCGACATGATGAAGAAGATGGACAAGACCTTCAACGCCACCGGCAAGAACTACGGCAGCGTCAAGGGCGACCGCACTCTCGAGGACATCAAGCTGCGCCGCCAGGACCGCTGGAACTTCCTCTTCATCGCCGGCATGTGGTTCCAGGATCTGTTCAACTACGACTTCCGCCGCACCGAGCAGTGCATCATCCCTTACGCCACGCAAGAAGGCGAAATCAGCTTCTGCGCTTACAACACCGGCGTGGGATGGCGCAACATCATCGAGAAGATGCACATGACGGCCACGCTCACCAAGTGGTATGAGGAGCACGGACGTCACGAAATCTTCACCGGCGGCAAGCAGGTGGTCATGCCCGTAGTCGGCCACGACCTCCAGTTGAATCAGATACACGTCACCGCCGCGGCCAACCACACTCTCGACGATCTCGGCATTGCCAAGACTGCCCGCGAAGAGCAAATCCGCGCCCGCGATGCAAAGCTGAAGCAGGATGCGGAAAACTCCCGCATGGCCAAGCTCTATCGCGAACACGTCCTCGGCGAAAAGCCTGTCGAGGGCTTGGTAAGCCTCAACGCCATCGCCCCCGCCAAGCCAGCCAAGCCCGTCAAGGAAGAGGAAGGCGAGCTGGTCTCAGGCGACTGATTTCCCTTAACCTTGATTCACTCAACGACAAAGGCCGCCCGCAAGGGCGGCCTTTGCGTTTCGTACCCGCGGACTTCCGGGTGCCCCAGGTGCCTCGCATTTGGGGACCTGGGATAGCACAAACACAGACCAGGACTGCCGAAGGCTTCCGCCCCGCCGCAGGTCCTTGCAGATTATTTCCCTCCGCCATCGCACAATAATCCTTAGAGCAATCCCTCAAAACATCCACGTAACTCCTTATCCTGGACTATTTTGCAGGGAACTCCTTTGTTTTCAAGATTTTGCGGCGAAACACTTCCCGTAAACCCAAGAAAACAAGGAATTTGCGTCCAAAATATGGGTGGGGGTATCCCGATGTACGATCTTTGCCGTCATATCAAAACCAACGGAAAACGATGCCAATCTCCGGCTCTCAGCGGGTCGGTCTTCTGTTATTTCCACTCCCGCGTGCATACCATAGCCAAAACCAAAAGTACCATCTCGGATAACATCAATCTCCCCCTGCTGGAGGATCCCGCCTCCATTCAGGTAGCCATCTCCCAGATCGTATCTGGGTTGCTCAGCTCCCGCCTCGATGCGCGCCGCACCGGCCTGCTCCTCTACGCCATCCAGATCGCCTCGCAGAATATCGATCGCAAAACCTTCCATTCGGATTCCGAAATTGTCCGCTCCATGACCGTCACTGACGAAGGTGATGAACTGGCCCCGGAAAAGGAAGTCTGTGAAACCTCCGACTGCGCAAACTGCAATCGCCGCGACACCTGCGACCGCTACTATCCCGATGAAGAGGATTGCGATTCAGATGAAGACGAAGACGATCCTGAAGAAGACGAGGAGTCGGCTGTTCCATCTCCTGCACCCCCTGGGATTCAGCGCCTCCAGCGAGCGATTTTGGCTCGCCTGCCAGAACTGAAAGCCCTTCGTCCCTCCGGTGAGGCCCCCGATTCTGGAATCAGGCACGCTGCGGAAGAGCTCGTTGTTTTGAAAGAGCATGACATCAGTTGTGCCGATAGAGCGACAAGATCGGGTCGAGCTAAACAGGCTGCGGAAAAACTCATTGTCTGATGTTGTTCACAGCTTTTTACTGGGACTTGATTTATCAAGTTAGTATGCGTGGAGGGTATCCGTCAGAGCAACCGCATCTGTTAAACAGTTCATGGTTGTGATGGACTGTAGCCATGAGTGGAGAGTCAGTAGGGGTAGTTCATCGTCGCGGTC
>Ga0302201_10001190_pt1 | contig 22701 bp, 17 predicted proteins | sample II_Bog_N3_2_FD_194586 | JGI IMG/M metagenome (GOLD analysis project Ga0302201, IMG submission 194586) | Peat permafrost microbial communities from Stordalen Mire near Abisko, Sweden - II_Bog_N3_2 | ecosystem: Environmental > Terrestrial > Soil > Wetlands > Peat | place: Sweden: Abisko... | reverse complement strand
TGCCATCTGCGTCATGCGCAGGGAATTCATCGGCAGCCGCGCCAGTTGCTGGCTGCAATCCCTGGGCTGGAAGTTGCGGAAATTGCGGAGTCGGCACTCTGCTGCGGCTCGGCTGGTATCTACAACCTGCTGCAGCCAGAGCCGGCGAAACAGCTCGGCGACCGGAAGGTTTTGCATCTGTTGGCGGCGCAAGCGGCGGCCGTTGTCTCGGCGAATCCCGGTTGCATGCTGCAACTGATGAGTGGCCTGCGCCGCCGAGGTGAAAAGGAACTCCCGGCGTTCCATATGATCGAGTTGCTGGACGCATCGATCCGCGGCTTGACCTCAGAGGAACTGCTCGGACCCAATTAGCGACGAGCACATCCGCAGCACGGACCGCGAAGGATCAGGCGGACCAACTATAGACCATGCGCTCCTGCTGCGGTGGAGCGGCGCTGGCGAACTGCGGCGTCTGGGCGAAAGAAGGCGCATCGAGAACCGAGCATGCGCGCGCTTCGAGGTCCTGCCATGTCCCTCGAATTGCGAGGATCAAATTCATCTGTTGTTCCAACATTTCGGCGGATTGTTTGGCCTGGGCCTCGATCAGTTTCGCCCTCAGGGCGGCATAGAAACGGATCAGCTTTTGCGAGAGCTCTCCGCCGCCTTCGCGGTTAATCCAGTCCTCCAGGTGGGCGATGACGAGCAGCGCATGGTTGGTTTCCAGGCACCGCTTCTCGATGTCGTTCTTGCGCTGGGCTTCTGCCGCACGACTCAGGTTACCGGCAAGCGTGTCGTAGAGGGCGATCAACAAGCCGAAGCCGCTGGTACCCTCGACTGCGGTTTTTCGATACGCCAATTCTGTTGGATTCATGTTCGCCTCCGGCCGGATCGAGCCAGGCCTTGTTCCGGTTTCGCGATACTGCGGGCCGCAGTCTCCCTGGGCGGAGGGCGATCAGTAGCCCTCCGTCAAGGGTTTTGCTGCGCTTCGGTCTAGCCGCCTGAGGAGCTATTGTTGTTCAGGCCAAGTTCGGTGTTGATCTGCTGCATCTCGGTCGGCAGTTGTTGCAGCAGGATTTCGGCTTGGCTGTACTCACTTTGCAGTTGGGCCTTCAGTGGAGTGATGTAGTTGGTTTCAAAGTTGGTGATGTCGGTTTGCAGACCGCTGTATTCCGTGCTGATGCTGGACAGGTCCAAGGTGAAGGCACCATCCGCCGGACTGATGAAGCTGGTGAGCTGCTGGTCCATGGAGTTTGCGAAGCCGTTCAGGGAAGCACCCTGGAAGAATGTCTGCACGTCGCTGTAGTTGTTCTGCAGGGAGTTCGTCAGGGTTGCGCTGTCGGCGGTGAGCGTGCCATCGTCATTCACGGTGATGCCCATGGAGGACAGGTTGGATACGGTGGTGGTCCCGGAAGCGGGGGTGTTGGTATAGCTCAGGGCGCCCTCGAGCGTGCTCTGCAGGCTGCGAACTACAGAGTCGGTTGCCAAAACACCTTCGCTTGTTCCTGTGAAGGTGAACTGCGTGTTCAGATCCGAGATGGCCTTGTTGTAATCGGTGACGAACTGATTAATGGCGGTGGACGCCTGCGTCGTATCCGGCGCGATGGTGAGGTTGACGTTGGTTCCTGGGGCAGCATTCAGCAGATTGAGAGTGACGCCGGCCAGGGCTCCGGTAACAGTATTAGAAGCGCTCGCGATCTGAATGCCGTCGACGGTGAGCGAGGCGTTGGCTCCGGGGACGGCCTGGGCGAAGGTGAGGCCTCCAGTGCCTGCGGTTACGGTGAAGTTGTTGGCCGCGCCTGACGTGTTGCTGACGATGGCGAGGCGGGCGCCGGTTGCGTCGGTGATAACGCTGGCAGTGACCCCGAGACTATCGGCGTTGATGGTGTTGGCCACGTCGTTGAGGGTGCTGGTGCCAGTGCCGGTCGAGATCGTGGTTGTGGTCCCTGTGGCGCCGGTGATCGTGAAGCTGCCTGCGGCGAGTGGGGTGGTGGCGCTGGCAACTGTGCCCGAAGCCCACGAGGCGGTGGCGGCCAGGCTGGTGACCATTACCGTGTGGTTTCCGACGGCACTTCCAGATGCGGCCGATGCAGACACGATGGTGGAGTCCGAGGAGGCCACAGTCCTGGAAGACAAGGGACCAGTCAGGCTGTTGAGCGCCTGCATGTCATTGTCAAGGTTGGTCGAGTCGGTCTGAAGCTGGGTCAGGGCGGTGGTCTGACTTTGCAGTGTGGCCTGTTGGTTTTCCCATGCAGTCTCGGGGGCTTGAGCGGCGGTCACGGCTGAGTTGACGGCCGTGGTGACGTCGATCCCGGCAGTGGATGCGCCGGTGGCGGCCTGGAGGATCTGGCTGAGGTCGATGCCGGACGAGGAGGATGTCGATCCGAGGAGCGAATTCAATGCGGAGACTGAGCTCATACTTTGTACCTAGTCCTTTGCGCGGTATTGTTTCCAGGCGCACTTTACTATCGGCACATTTCAGTGCAGTTTTCAGTCGTGGGGCAAAAAAGGTGGCACCCAGCGGATGGGTACCACCCAGGTATATGGGGTAGGAAGGGTTACTGGAGCAGTTTCAGCACGGCCTGCTGGGCCTGGTTGGACTGCGACAGAGCTGCCATGCCGGTCTGCTCGAGGACGTTGTACTGCGTCATCTTCGCAACCGTCTTGCCGATGTCAGCATTCTGAACGGAGTTCTGTGCGCCGGTGAGGTTCGTAACTTCAGTGTTTTCAACGTTTGAATCCGCGGTCAGTTGGTTGACCGATGCGCCGATCGAGCCGCGGGTAGCGGAAACGGTGTTGATTGCGTCGGTGATGGCGGTCAACGAGGCGGCTGCAAGGGTGGTGGTGGCCAGAGTGCTGGTCAAGCCGAGTGCGGTCGCCGAGAGAACGCCAGCCGTGGTCGACGTCGTTGTGGTGCCGCCGGTGGTGCCGTCGCTGGTGAAGGTCGTCAGTGGAGTTGCGCTGAAGACAGCGGTTCCATTGAAGTTGGTGGTCGAGCCGATCTGGGTGATCTCACTCAGGATCGACTGATACTCGGTGTTCGCAGCGGTGCTCTGCGCGGTCGTCAGGCTACCGTTGGATGCCTCGGTCGCCAGGGTAACTGCGCGGTTCAGCAGTGTGGTGACCTGGGAGAGGGCGCCGTCGGCGGTTTGCAGTTGGCCAACGCCGTTGGAGGCGTTCTGGCTGGACTGCGTGAGTGCGGCGATGTTGGCGCCCAGGCCGGCGGCGATCGAGAGGCCTGCAGCGTCGTCCGCTCCGGAGTTGATCTTCAAACCGGTGGACAATTGCAGCAGGGTGTTCTGCAGGGAGGCGTTGGTGGATGAGAGTGCATTCTCTGCACCCAACTGGGAGACGCTATTCAGGACGCTAAGCATTTGATGCTCCTTGGGATTGGATGCGGTGCGTGCTTGCGGGCCCTGAATCAGTCAATTTCAAGCGCGTAGAGATACAGTTGATTGTGAGGTTTAGATACGAAAGTAGAGAGGCGGTGGCACCGGAAGGGTGCCACCACCAGGGGAGTTTACTGGAGCAGTTTCAGCACGGCCTGCTGGGCCTGGTTGGACTGCGACAGAGCTGCCATTCCGGTCTGCTCGAGGACGTTGTACTGCGTCATCTTCGCAACCGTCTTGCCGATGTCGGCGTTCTGCACAGCATTCTGCGCGCCGGTCAGGTTCGTCACTTCGGTGTTCTCGACGTTGGAATCCGCAGTCAGTTGGTTGACAGATGCCCCGATCGAGCCGCGAGTCGCCGAGATCGTGTTGATCGCCGTGGTGATGGCCGTCAACGAGGTCTTCGCATTGGCAGTGGAAGTAAGATCGCCAGTCAACAGCAGTGCGGCCGCCGAGAGTGCGCCAGTCGTAACCGACGTGGTCGTAGCGCCCGAGCTGGTACCGTCGCTGGTGAACGTCGTCAGTGGGGTTGCGCTAAAGACGGCAGTTCCGTTGAAGTTGGTGGTCGAGCCAATCTGGGTGATTTCGGTCAGGATCGACTGATACTCGGTGTCCGCAGCGGTGCTCTGCGCGGCGGTGAGGCTGCCGTTGGATGCTTCGGTCGCCAGGGTAACTGCGCGGTTGAGCAGCGTGGTGACCTGGGAGAGGGCACCGTCTGCGGTCTGCAACTGGCCAACGCCGTTGGAGGCATTCTGGCTGGACTGGGTAAGCGCTGCGATGTTCGCGCCCAGGCCGGCAGCGATCGAGAGGCCCGCAGCGTCGTCTGAGCCGGAGTTGATCTTCAGACCGGTGGACAACTGAAGCAGGGTGTTCTGTAGGGATGCGTTGGTGGACGAGAGTGCATTTTCCGCACCCAACTGAGAAACGCTATTCAATACGCTTAACATTTTTCTTACTCCTTTGATCTACTGCGGCGTCTTTGCGTAAGCCCGATCTACCCAATTCGCTGTGGCACCCGGGCGGGAGTGGGGGACCAGCCTACTGGAGCAGCTTCAATACAGCTTGCTGCGCCTGGTTGGACTGCGACAGGGCGGCCATGCCGGTCTGCTCGAGGACGTTGTACTGCGTCATCTTCGCGACCGTCTTGCCGATGTCGGCGTTCTGCACGGCGTTCTGCGCGGCGGTCAGGTTGGTGACTTCCGTGTTTTCCACGTTGGAGTCCGCCGTCAGCTGGTTGACCGAAGCGCCGATGGTGCCGCGAGTGGCGGATACCGTGTTGATTGCGGCAGTGATGTTGGTCAAGGCCGTGGCGGCTGCGCCTACGCTGGTGAGGACGTCGGCGTTCAGACCGAGCGTGGTGGAGGACAGTGCACCGGTGGTTGTGGACGTCGTTGTCGCACCGCTTGACGTGCCATCGCTGGTGAACGTGGTCAACGCGGTTGCGCTGAAGACGGCCGATCCATTGAAGTTGGTAGTCGAGCCGATCTGGTTGATCTCAGTAAGGATCGACTGGAACTCGGTGTTCGCGGCCGTGCTCTGCGCGGTGGTGAGGCTGCCATTGGCGGCTTCCGTCGCCAGCGTAACTGCGCGGTTCAACAGCGTGGTGACCTGAGAGAGCGCGCCGTCGGCGGTCTGCAGCTGGCCAACGCCATTGGAGGCATTCTGGCTGGACTGTGTGAGTGCCGCTATGTTTGCGCCCAGGCCAGCGGCGATCGAGAGGCCGGCAGCGTCATCCGAACCGGAGTTGATCTTCAGACCGGTGGACAACTGAAGCAGGGTGTTCTGCAGAGATGCATTAGTAGACGAGAGTGCGTTTTCCGCACCCAACTGGGAAACACTGTTCAGGACACTTAGCATTTCGTATATCTCCTTATTTCAAATTCCGCCTGTGCCGAACTAGCCCGTCCCACTAAATGTCCGAATCGGTACTTGGTACAGGTGGTTTAATTACAGGCAATCTATCGGTATCTGGCGCCGCGAATTCTAGTGGGTAGAGAGAAAACCCTTATTTTCAGGGAACTTTCGTGTTATACGCACTTGCTACGTTCGGGTTACTCGCGCAGAAATCGAGCGGCGAAATCGCGAGTGGCGACACCGAAATGCAACTTAGTTCTCTACTTGTTTCTATGGGGTATGGGGCTGCGCCGGCGTAGTTGCAACCACCACCAGGTCGACGCGCCGATTCGATTTCCGGCCTTCCGGGGTTGCATTGGTGGCGATGGGCCGGTATTGCCCATAACCTGCCACCGAGATCTTTTGCGGATCGAAGCCGGATTCATCGACGAGCAGCGTCATCACCGCCATCGCGCGTGCGGTGGAGAGCTCCCAGTTGGAGCGAAACTGCGCGGTGTGGATCGGCTGATCGTCGGAATGTCCCTCGACGCGAAGGTCCAAGCCATGCAATGAGAGGACTTTGGCAATCCGTTGGAGTTTTGGCGCGGCCCCGGGCAGCAGCGCGGCCTGTCCACTATTGAAGAAACCCAGCTCACTCAGACTGATCACAAATCCCTCGGGAGTGACGCGCATCACTACCTCGTGGTCCTTGAGCTCCTGGCCCATGGCACTCTCGAGCTGCTGACGCAACTGCACGATGTCGACGGCCGCGGCGGAGGATACGGCTTCGGACGGATGATGCACCGCCGGCGTGTAGGTGGATGGGTCCGGCGGGAGATTGGGATAGGCGACACCGCGGTTCATGTCGCCTCCGGAGAATGCTCCCATTTGCTGGAAGCCAACACGGATGGCCTCAGAGAGCTTCTTGATGGTCCGGCTGTCGCGATACGACGAGGCGAACAGCACCACAAAGAAAGCGAAGAGCAAGGTAATGAAGTCGGCGTAAGACACTAACCAGCGATCGTGGCTAACGGGTTCTTCGGCGTGCCTGTTTCTTCTGGGCCTCATCGCGCCGCCACTTTCTGCGGGCCGCGCTTGCCAGGAGCAATCATGTAGCTGCCCAACTGCAGTTCAAGGGCGCGGGGATTCACTCCTTCAATGATGGAAAGGACAGCCTCCAGCATCATTTCCTGGACGATTTGCCGTTCTCGCAGGCGGATTCTGATCTTGCCAGCCCACGGCAGAAAGAGGAGGTTCGCGGAGGCGACGCCATAGATAGTTGCTACGAAGGCCACCGCGATGCCCTTACCGACCTCATTGATGTCCTCGAGGTGTTGCATGACCTGGATCAAGCCGAGAATGGCGCCGATGATGCCGATGGTGGGGGCAAAGCCGCCGGCGGCTTCGAAGACCTTTGGAACGCGCTCCTCTTTCTCTCCCTGATAGTCGAGCTGTAGCTCCATCATCTTGCGCAGATCGACGGCACTGACTCCATCGATTGCCAGCATCAGGCTTTCCTTCAGGAAGGGATCCTGGATCTTTGCCAGCTCGGAGTCGAGTGAGAGTAGACCTTCCTTGCGGGCTTTGTACGCGTAGCGCAGGAGGTTCTGGACCAGCGCGTCCGACTCGGGCTCTTCGTTCAGAAAAACATGCTTGAGCTGTCCAATGGCCAGCAGCACGGTCCGGAGCGGGAATTGCACCATCACCGCACCGATGGTCCCCCCGATGACGATGAGGGCCGCGGTCGGCTGCAGGACCTGCGCCAGCCTGCCGCCATCCAGCACCAGGCCGACGCCGATTCCGGCCACGGCGAGGACTATGCCGCCGATAGTGCTCTTATCTATGGACATCTTTTTCATCAGGTCCATTCATCGGTACGTAAGCAGGAAGAGGAGCCGGTTGAATCGAAAGTCGCCCGCGGTGACAGCAGGTCTACCCTGGGATCGATGGAATTGGCCCTCTTCGCAAGCCGCAAACCAGATCGATCGCAGTCAACTGGTGAGCCTCTATCGGCATGTGGACCGATAAATTTCATCCCAATGGGCTGCGGGCGCCGTGTAATATCTCGCAAAGTACGGAGTAGCAACGGGCTTCAGCCTACGGTTAATAACAATAAGATCAGTTGGCTTTAGCCCTGAGCCCGTTCCTTCGGCGACCAACGAGGCCGTTTCGGCCCGCGGAAACCGGTTCAACGGGAAATGGGGCTTCCTCCTCGGGAACTCGGTCACGCCGTATAACATAGGCCGTAAGCCGACTAACCAATACATTCTGGAGGAACCGATGAAACGATGGAATCAGATGATTGGAGCAGCCGTCCTGGCCGCCTCCTGCGTGGCTCACTCCCAGGTTGTGGTCAAGCATGTCCAGACCGACACCGCGGCCATAGCCACCGGCGTGTGGGCCGGCGACACCTATTACCTCAGCGGGCAACTGGCCTCGCCCGTCACTCCCGCCGACGACGCCAAGGGCACACCCGCCGACTACGGCGACACCAAGACGCAGGCGGCCAGCATCTTCGCCAAGATTCAGAAAGCGCTGCAAACCCAGAGCCTCGACATGAAGGACGTCGTCAAGATGACGGTCTTCCTTGGCCCCGATCCCAAGACTGGCAAGCTGGACTTTGCGGGCATGCAGTCCGAGTACGTCAAATACTTCGGCACCAAGGACCAGCCCAACAAACCCGCACGATCGGCCGTGCAGGTGGCCGCTCTGGCCGCACCGTGGGCGCTGCTGGAAGTCGAAGTGATCGCGGTGAAAAGCAAATAGCCTGATTAGGCAAAATCTGCCGTGTCTGCGCGCTTTCCGTGGCATTCAACTTGCTTGGTCGTATGCATGACTCCTCCGGATTCTCATGTTGTACCAATAATCTGAGTCAACCGGGGCGAGTCAAATATCTCGCAAGGAAAACTGAATTAATGATGATTCTCTTTCTTGGGTTTGTGGCGTCCCTGCTTGTGGTCTTTACTCTCTCCACGTTCGTAATTGGACGGCTGGAACGAGCGAAAACGGAACTCAACGAACTGCGAGCATGGAAAGATGACCAGCAGAGGCTTCTTGCCGCAGCCCAAAGCGACCGTGCGTGGCGCGGCAACAAACAGATGGTGATGTACTAAGCAACCGAAAGTTTTCTTTCGCAAGAAGAAGAGGCCTGAGCGAACTCAGGCCTCTTCAGTTTCCCATTTGCATCCCCGCTACTGGGTTCCAGCAGTGGTTTTCGGCTTGGGCGCGACTGTGGTGGTACGTGCGTACTCATAGATGGTAGCGACGGCGTTCTTCTCGGCCGTAGCCATGCCGCCCTGCCATCCCTGCGCTTCCACCACGTAGTATTCGTTGGCTGCGTGGGCTCGGCCGCCGCCGCCGCCACCACCGCCGCCCATCCCCATGGGAATGCTGACCGTTCCTACCTTCTGCCCGACCTCTCCATCGGAGAACAGGTATGACGGCCAGTAGCCTCCGGTCGGTGCCGCTTCGGTAGGAGCATCCGGCGCACGCGGAGCCGTCTGATTGCCCCCTCCGCCTCCACCGCCGAAGCGTCCACCGCCCGCGCGCAGACCCAGCATCGCCGCCGCCTGCTGATGCGCGTGCGTGATGTCCGTGTCCATGGACGAGCCGCGCGACCACGGAACGTCGCCAATCAGCTTGACCTCGACATCCTTGTAGCCATTCGCGTCCAGTTGTGCGCGCAGCTTCTTCACAATGTCCGGACCCATCATCTTCGGCACGTAGCGGAAATTATGCTTCGACGTAATCTTGTTGGGCAGAATCGCGCCGGCGCCGCCCGCATACATGTTGCCGCCCCAGATGCCGTCCAGGTTGAACGACGTCCCGAAGCGCCCGTCGTACAGCACCTGGTACGGATCGTCCGACATGAACCGCGCAACCCCAGCGCTTTGGGCCTGGCGAACCAGGTCCATGCTCTTCGCCTGCTCCTTCATCTGCGCGATCTGGTCCTTGGTGGGTTCTTCCTTGCCTTCGAAGAATCCCTTGATCAGCGGTGTATTGCCATCGGGCGAGGTCAGCGACGCGAGCATGTGCATGTGCCGCCATGCCACTGAATCGGTTGTGCGCTTCATCACGCCGTGCACGTCGGAGATGGTCGGGCCGCGGCCCCAGGCCGCTCCGCTGGTGGTCAACTCGACGTACACGCAACCTTCGGAAGGTCCGCCGGAGTAGAGCGCGTCCGCCTCCTTGAACAGGTCGGAGTGGTCCTGCATGAACTTGCGCAGGCCAATGTCCATGCGCTCTTCATCGCCTTCGGCGACGAAGATGAGGTTCACCGGCAGCTTGCCCATCACCGCCTTGTAGGACATCATCGCATTCAGAAACGCCATCTCGCCGCCCTTGGAGTTGGTCGCGCCGCGGCCAATCAAGATCTTCGGATACTGCGGCACGCCGGCTTGCGACCCGGGAATAATCCTGCCCTCAAACGGCGGCGCCACCCACAAACTCGGCTGCGTTACCGGCATGGTGTCGTACTGCCAGTAAACCGCGACCGTCTTCGGCGCGCCCTCGTCGCACTTGGCATAGACCACCGGATTTCCCGGCGACCCGTACTCGGTGATGCCGACGTCGTAGATCTTTGTCGTCTGGCAACCCAGCTTATCGTAGAAACCCTTCACCATCTCGGCCGACTCGGGAATGCCTTCGCCCGAGTTCGAGATCGATGGCTGCTGGATCCAATGCTGCAGGTTTCCCACGTGGTCGTCGATGTGCGTGTCGATGTAGTCGAACACCTTCATCAGTTCCGGCGGGACTTTGCTATAGTCCGGCTTAGTGCCGCGCGCACCATACGGATTGATGCCCAGCTTGGGCGTGGTTGCGACGGGGGTCGTTGGAGCAGAGCTCTTGCACCCCGTAAAGCCGACCAGAGTGCCGATGACACTTAACACGAGCAGTCGATTACGCATTTTCGCTGTTCTCCTATGGCAAAGTCTCAGTGCAAATGGCGATGGTGCGGGGAGGGCCTGCGATTCAGGTACAAGACACGCTCTAAAGATGGCCGGAATACGTTCGTTTGGAGACGACGGCATGCCGATGGTTTCTATCGGATAGAGAAAACCTGGGTGAAGATCGGGCGAAGCGAGGGGAGCTTCCGAGGCAGCACGGGAAAACCAGATTCAAAGGCGAACGAAGTACCGTCGATCTCTTAGTGAGATCCGTACCCGGGTTACCGGGCGTCCACGCAAACCTGGCGTGCATTGTGCCGGACTACGAGGTCTCGGGGCACATGCTATTTTTGGCTGGTTTTGTGACTCTACCAGCGGCCCGAATTTCGCGCAAGAGGAATTCTGCGGCCCCGCAAGACTTTTCGCCGCGCCTTCGCCGACGGCTTGCGGCCCCCCGGAGACCCAGAAATACCAAGGCAGGATTGGATTTCTGCCGCCCGAATCGTCGGCTGGCACGTCTTACCTATCATCGGCAACGAAGTATGAGGCCGCAAACCATGAAGAGAATCTCTCTGTGTGCGGCCAGTCTGATCGCGGCGGCTGGCATGGCCCTTCCGGCGCAAACGATTACCGGCACCTGGCAGGGCACGCTCCCCAGCCCCGACAACTCCCGCGTCGTCCTCAAGATCATTGTGATCGACCACATCGACAAGCCCACTCCGAACTAGACAGCGTCTGCCGCTGCGACTGGCGCATTACCCCTCCGACTCCGGTATCAATTCCGCATCAGCCAGTTGCGAGACAGCAGAGCTTGAACAGGCGCTCGAACTCGGCGGGTCGAGCCGAGCGAGGAACCTGCCAACTTGGGACACCGTTTACGACGGTTGTCGGATATAGTCGCTGCAAGCGACGAGCGACAGATCCAAAGGGCAAGAGGGTTTCAGATGAAGAGTTTCAGGATTGCCATCAATATGGCAGGGGCCATTTCGGCGGGCGCCTATACGGCGGGGGTTCTTGATTTTCTGACGGAGGCGCTGGACGCCTGGTACCAGGCAAAGGCGGATGGGGCGGAGGTGCCGCAGCACGACGTGAGCATCGAGGCGTTTTCCGGGGCGTCGGCGGGCGGCCTGTCGGCGGCGCTGTCCGCGGTGCTGCTGCAGGAAGAGTTCGAGCACGTCTCCGACATGACGAAGCGGGGGACTACCAACCGCTTCTACGAGGCGTGGGTGAACATCACGGACATCCGCGAGATGCTGAAGACGCGCGACCTGGAGCGGCCGGGGCCGGTGGTGTCGCTGCTGGACTCGACGCTGCTGGATGAGCTGGCGGTGTATGGACTGACGCGGGGAGCGGAGCCGGAGGTGCCGCGGCCGTATGTTTCACCGGACCTGACCCTGTTTCTATCGCTGACGAATCTGCGCGGAGTGCTGTATTCGCTGAACGGCCTATCTCCGGGTGGGGTGGAGGAGACGACGTCATTTTTTGGCGACCGGATCCGGTTCCAGACGGTGCGGCCCGACTCGACGCGGCCGCTGGGTGAGGCAGCGTATCCCATTGACCTGATGCAGCCGCAGGGCGACATGGAGCTGCTTGGGAATTCCGCGATCGCGACCGGGGCGTTTCCCATGTTCCTCGCGCCGCGGGTTTTGACGCGGAGGCACTCGGACTACACGCCCCCGCTGTGGGAGCAGCATGGGGCGGGCGCGAGCGAGGAGGTGCCGGTGTCGCCGTCGTTTCCTCCGGGGATGGCGGACCCGTTTGAGACGCTGAATGTGGATGGCGGGATCACGAATAATGATCCGTTCAACTATGCGCACGACTATCTGGCGTCGCTGGAGCCTCCGCGCCCAGACAAGCAACTGGAGCGGGACCCGTGCAAGGCGGACCGGGCAGTGGTGAGCATTGCGCCTTTCCCGACGATGGCGAGCTATGCGGTGGACTACGATCCGCTCAAGAATTCGAGTGTGCTGCACGTGCTGGTGAGGTTATTCCAGGCGCTGATGTCGCAGTCGAGGTTCTACGGCGAGTCGCTGAGCCACTTGATGCGGGGCACGACCTTCAGCCACTTTATGGTCGCGCCTTCTGACCCTGAGCTGGTGGAGGAGTTGAAGCACGAGGCGTTGCATCACAAGCCGATTCCGAAGGCGCTGCAATGCGCAACGTTGGGCGCGTTCGGCGGGTTCTTCGAGCGCGGATTTCGTGCGCACGACTACATGCTGGGACGGCGGAATTGCCAGAAGTTTCTGCTGGACCACTTCATCTTTCCGGCGAACAACGTGGTGATGAAGGAGGCGCTGGCGGAAATGGACCCGAAGGCGCGAGCACGCGTGGTGGCAAAGTATAAGCGCGCTACTCCGAAGGGGCCGGGTGACGTGCCGATGGACTTCGCGCAGGAGGCATGCGCTGCATCCGAGCGGGTGTGGCTGCCGGTGATTCCGCTGGTTACTGAGGAGCTACGCACGCCGATTGGGCCGGTGCCGCGTTACAAGATGAAGGCGGCGGACCTGGACGAGGTGGTGCGGCTGATTGCGGCGCGGTTCGAGGCGGTAGCGCAGAGGGCGATCCGGGTGATCCATCATCGCGCGCTGCGCTGGTCGCTGCGACCGGGGCCGTGGTTCGTCTCGCGGCTGGGGCGTGGGGCGCTGAAGCAGTTGCTGGTGAAAGGGCTGGGGGATTCGTACAAGGGTGAGGAGTAAGCGCGGGGGCGCTGGCGCGGCGTAACGCAACCCGCACCTTCGCCAGCCGTGTCGAGACGCAGGAAAGGGAATCGGTGGCGCCCAATGGGCGCCATCACGAATCGTAGGAGTTTTACTGGAGCAGCTTCAATACAGCCTGTTGCGCCTGGTTGGACTGCGACAGGGCTGCCATGCCGGTCTGCTCGAGGACGTTGTACTGCGTCATCTTCGCAACCGTTTTGCCGATGTCGGCGTTCTGAACGGTGTTCTGCGCGGCGGTCAGGTTCGTGACTTCCGTGTTTTCCACGTTGGCGTCCGCCGTCAGCTGGTTGACCGATGCGCCGATCGCGCCGCGGGTAGCGGAGACTGTGTTAATTGCGGCAGTGATGTCGGTCAAGGCCGTGGCAGCCGCGCCTACGCTGGTAAGAACGTCGGCGTTCAAGCCGAGCGTGGTCGAGGACAGCAGGCCGGTGGTTGTGCCTGTCGTTGTGGCTCCGCCTGCCGTGCCGTCGCTGGTGAACGTGGTCAGCGCGGTTGCGCTGAAGACGGGCGATCCGTTGAAGTTCGTGGTCGAGCCGATCTGATTGATCTCAGACAGGATCGACTGGAACTCGGTGTTTGCGGCCGTGCTCTGCGCGGTGGTGAGGCTGCCATTGGCGGCTTCCGTCGCCAGCGTAACTGCGCGATTGAGCAGCGTGGTGACCTGAGACAGCGCGCCGTCGGCGGTCTGCAGCTGGCCAACGCCATTGGAGGCGTTCTGGCTGGACTGCGTGAGTGCCGCTATGTTTGCGCCCAGGCCAGCGGCGATCGAGAGGCCGGCAGCATCATCCGAACCGGAGTTGATCTTCAGACCGGTGGACAACTGAAGCAGGGTGTTCTGCAAAGAGGCGTTGGTGGAAGAGAGTGCATTTTCCGCACCCAACTGGGAGACGTTGTTGAGGACACTTAACATTTGTATAGCTCCTTATATCGATATCGGATTCTTCATTTTGGGGCGCTCCTGGCAGCACGCGGGGACTCAGTCCATCGTCATTTACTGGTTCCCATCGCCACGCCTGTATCGCTCTCCCTTGCATGACCCGTTGTTGGTGTTGCTGCTGTGTTGTCCAAGCCTTAGATTCGCCTTCCCTTGCGCCAGCTGGTTAGAGGCGCATGAGAAGTTGGTGAATGCCTTGCACGTGTTTATGCACGTTCAGCGCCAAATCTAAGAGAGGAACTAGGCAAAGTTTGCCCGGTATCCGCATCCTCAGGGTCCGGCGATGGAAGGGAGACTGCACTCTTTTCGCCGTCCTCGACTGCACGGGACCCCATTCGTCGTGTTGGCGCCGAGTTGTCCTGGCGTGTTAGAAACTTGAATACTCTTGGGGCCGGAGGATCATGAATGAAGCCACTCTCATAGCCGAATTGAACGCGCCGATTGCCGGGCCAAGTGAGATGGCTGGGCGTATTCGCGCCTACAACTGGACGGAGACGCCCCTGGGGCCAATTGAAAGTTGGTCGGAAACTCTCCTGGCCACCGTCAACCTGATGCTGCATTCGCCGTTTCCCACGATCCTCTCCTGGGGGCCGGAAATGGTGTTTCTCTACAACGATGCGGCTATTCCAACGCTCACAGTGAAACACCCGAAAGCCCTTGGCGGCCTGTACCGTGATGTCTTCCAGGAAGCATGGGACCTGGTGAGCGGCGATCTGAAAGCCTGCTTGCAACGGGGTAAGACGGCGGTGCGGGACAACATGTTCATCCCGATCCTCCTAAATGGGGTCCTCCAGGACCACTATTTCAGCTATTCCCTGATCCCGGTCTACGAGAACGGCAGAGTCGCGGGCGTCTACGATGCCTTCCGCAACATGACCGAGACGGTGGTGGGAGCCAAGAGGCTGCGCGAAAGTGAGGCCAGGCTGAAGCTCGCCACCGAGGTTGCGAGCCTGGGAGTGTTTGTCTGGGACACTGCGGAAGACCGCGGGAGTTGGGAAAACGATCGCATGTACGAGATATTCGGGCGTACGCGCGAACAGGGTCCGGTCAGCGGCGCTGCGTTTCTGAACGAGGTGGTGCATCCCGACTATCGCGAGGCGTTTCGGCACGCGATGGAAAGGACGTTGCAGCACGACGAGCCGTTCCACTTCGAAGGGTTGATGTATTGCTCGGGCGGGACACCTCGACGCATCGAGGTAAAAGGAAATCTTCAGCCCGAAGCGGAGAGCTCAAGCGGCAAAATCCTGGGGACGGTCCGGGACATAACGGAACTTCGAAGAGCCGAGGAGGAATTGCGGACCAGTGCCAAGCGCCTCGGCGAACTTGCGGCGATCGTTGAGTCGTCGGACGATGTGATTTTGAGCAAAGACCTCGATGGCATTATCACCAGTTGGAACGCTGCGGCGACCCGGGTGTTCGGCTACTCCGCGGACGAGATGATCGGCGCCTCGATCCTGAAACTGATTCCGGAACACCTTCACTCGGACGAAAAGACCATCATCGGAAACATTCGTGCGGGGCGGCGTGTCGAGCACTTCGAAACTGCGCGGCTGACGAAGGGTGGGGAGCTTATCGACGTGTCGCTGACAGTTTCTCCGATCAAAGATGCAAGTGGCCAGGTGATTGGAGCATCGAAGATTCTTCGCGATATCTCCGGTCGCAGGCGGATCGAACAATCGTTGCTGCAAGCGGAGAAGATCGCGGCGACGGGGCGGATGGCGGCGACGATTGCGCATGAGATTAATAATCCGCTGGAATCGGTGATGAACCTCCTGTTTCTGCTGCGGTCGAAGATACCGGACGACGAAGGGCAGGGTTACCTGGCAACGGCGGAAGACGAGCTTGGCCGCGTGTCGCATATCGCCAAGCAGACACTGGGATACTACCGCGAGTTCGCCGCGGCGAGCCCGGCGTCGCTCAGCGAGATAACAGAACATGCGCTCACCATCTACGAACCGCGCTGTATTGCCGCCGGCATCGAGGTGCGGAGGTCGCTTGGTACTCCAGCGAAGGTTGTGATGCGGCGGGGCGAAATGATGCAAGTGATTTCCAACTTGATTGTGAACTCGATCTACGCCATGCGCGCCGGGGGGACTTTGTCCGTTTCCGTCAGCGAAACGACGGGTGCGGAAGGCGGACTTGTCCTGACGGTGAGAGACGATGGAGTGGGGATTGCGGCAAAGGACCTGCCAAGGGTGTTCGACGCTTTCTTCACGACGCGAACCACGGTGGGTACAGGCATCGGACTGTTCGTCGCAAAGCAGTTTGTCGAGGGCCATGGGGGGAAGATCGCGATTGAAAGCGGGAATGAGCAGAAAGAACATGGCACTACCGTTCGCGTCTTTCTGCCGCTGGTTACTTCCTATGATGTCAGAGCCACCCAAGAGGGGACCGTGAGCTCGAAGGCTTAAGCCAACCAACACGTTTGACGGGGTAAATCGGGGGCGACTAGGATGGCCTCGCATTTCTGAAGGGGATGCGTCCTGCGCGAAGATGCGTCGGTCCTGCCAACATTCAGAAATCGTTCGACCAGGAGATTCCCGATGACTGACCACGCGAATGATTCGCCGACCCAGGCTTCACTTCCCAATGAGATGTCGACAACGCGGCGAGATTTTCTACTGCTGGCTGGGATGGGCGCGGCGGCTGCGACGCTGGTACGGCCGAGTGAGTTGTTTGCGGCACAGGTAAAGGCAGGGAGTGCGGTGAAGCCGCAGAAGATTCTGGTCCCGAATGACTCGGTGGCAATGCAGTCGGCGGGGAAGATCCTGGCGAAGAAGCTGGGGTTGGATGAGGCGGTGGTTCAGCAGTATGATGGCGCGCCCGACGCGGTGAAGGGAGCGGTGCTCTTTGCGCTTGTGGGGGACCCTGCGGGACGCCTCCCGGCGGAGTTGAAGCCGAAGATGGATGGGTACACCGTCACGTATGCGGGCGGGATAGTTGTGTGGTGCGCGAGGCAACGGTCGGCACTATATGCGGCAGGCGAGCCGCATCACTGGTTGAAAGCTGGTGTCGCTCCGTATCGGCGGAGTCCGGAGTTTGCCCTGAGGAATACGACGTGGCACGCGAGTTATCCGGTGGCAGAACAGGCGGCGATGCTCGGGGCGAACTTCTTCATTGCGAGCCTGCCGGCATCCCCTGCACTGGAGGCCGTGCCGGAGGTCCATGCGGCGCTGAGCGGGGCTGATCGGAAGAGTCTCGTGGCGTCGGCGGCAGAGCACAAGGCGCGGAATACGGCGACGGTGAAAGAGTTCCACGACGCGGATGTGGAGGTGTATGCGCTGCTGCCGTATGGAAACAATTTTGCGACGTGGGCGCCAGCGCTATATGCGGCGACGCTAAAGGCCTATCCCAATGCGAAAGGCACGCCGATGCCGAATAGTCATGAATCAGCCGCGTTGTGTCCGAGCGATGCGGATGGATGGAAGGTGCTCGAAGCGTACGTGAAGGAGTGGGCGGAGCAGTGCGGGGCGGATGGGATTTCGGCGACGTTCTGGGACAACTATAGTGCGTTTTGCCAGGATGCTCGCTGCCAGGCGAATGGGCTGGATAAGTTTCCCAACGAGGTCTACGAGTTTCTATCGCGCTATCACGCGCTGCTGACGCCGATGGGGCAGAAGCTGCATATGCGAACATGGTCGTCCGGTTGCCCGCACTGGCTGGGAACAAACTATGTGCACGCGCCGGGATATGGGCAGTTCGGGATGAGCCACCCAGAACTGTGGGGGCGGGTGATCAAGGAGACGCCAGCCGACCTGATTATGCAGACGAAGATTTACCACTCGGACTGCGAGCCGAATGCGCGGTTCACAACGCTGCTGGGCAAGTGCAAGCCGCACATCGAGATGGTGGAGTACCAGCAGTCGGCGCAGTTTATCGGGCGGCAATACTTCCCCGCATCGACGGTGAACTACACGGCGACGACGATGAAGAAGGCGTTAGAACTGGTGGGGCCGCATGGTGGGGTGCAGATCAGTCCGGCCGGGGAGAGTCAGCCGCCGCAATTCGATGTCTTCCAGGACATCCTGAACAACGACTGCATCTATGCGTGGCGCGAGCTGACGTGGAACATCAATGTGAATCTCGACACGATGTGGCACGAGTGGGCGACCCAGATCTACGGTGCGGCGGCGGCACCGGCGATGGTGAAGTTCGTGCGGGCGAGCGAGGATGCGGCGACGTGGTGCTGGTGCCCGCTGGGACATGGGTCGTCGACCAATGGAGATTTTGCGGGCACGATAGCACGGCGTGAGGTGCTGCTGCGCTATACGAATCGGTACTATCTGCCGGAGTATGCGGCATATCTTGAACCGACCCTGGAGAATGTGATCAGAATGGAAAAGCAGAAGGCCGATTGCCTGGGCAAGCTGGACGAGATGGCGGCGGCATTCGGAGATGCGAAGCCGCATCTGACTGCGGAACAGTCCGCCGAGATTACGACAAGGCTCGACTGGTTCCGGCACTTTGCCGTCTGCAATACGACGCTGGATGTGAGCCTTTGGCGATTCCGCTATCTGCGCGGACTCGCGGCGAAGTTGACCACCGATCCGAAGCAGATGAAGGAGCTGGCGGCGGCGTTTGACACGATCGAAGCGGAGCAACCGAAGTTGTTCCAGTATGACAAGGCGCAGAAGATCAGCATGTATCGCGTACCGCTGGGCGAAATTGGCAGGCCGCCGGCGCTGGGGAATCCGCGGTCGCTGATGCATGAGATTTATGCGCAGTCGCTGCAGTTTGTGATGGAGAACGTGGGAGTGGATTATCTGCCGAAGGAGTGGTTGCGTGGGACAATGCCGCGGATGAACGTGCCGACGACGCTGGGGTAAAGCGGCTGCTATAGGCCTTCAGGAACGGCTTCATACCGACGAACACCGATGGCCCCGACTTTGAACCGGTCATGGGGAGAAGAGCGCCAGTTGTGATCGGCCATTATCGCGATGAAGAACTTCTAGTTGGCAGAAAGGTGCGAGCGGTTGAGGTGAGGCACACTTCATCGGGGTCCTTCGACTGCGGTCGCGATGCGACCTTCGCTCAGGATGACTTTTCTTGTTAGGGAGGATGGATGGAGCGACGAGAATTTGTGAAAGCGGCGGTGGCGGGAGTCGCGGCGAGCGCGGCGGGGAGTGCTATGGGTCAGATTGCAGGGACGGCCAAGGTGGGGACAGAGTTTTATCAGTTGCGGAAGTATGCGCTGCGGAATGGCCCGCAGACCGCGCTGACACAGGGGTACTTTGAGCGAGCGCTGATTCCTGCGCTCGGGCGGATGGGGATGGGGCCGGTGGGAGCGTTCAAGCTGGATGTAGGCCCGGAGACGCCGACGTATTATGTGCTGATTCCGTCGACGGATGCGGCGGCGATGGTGTCGCTCGATGCCAGACTGGGCGCGGACGCGGAGTACGTGAAAGCCGCGTCTGGGTTCCGCGATGCGCCTGCACCGGCTCCGGCGTTCGAACGAGCGGAGCGCACGTTGCTGTCGGCGTTCAGCGGATGGCCGAAGTTGACGGCACCGAAGTTGGTGGATGGCAAACTGTCCAAGCGCATCTTCCAATTGCGCACGTATGAGAGCCCGAGCCAGGTGGCTCACACGCGCAAGATGGCGATGTTCAACGAGGCGGAGATTGGGATCTTTGTGCGGACGGGACTGACTCCGGTGTTCTTTGGCGACACGCTCGTCGGCACGCGCATGCCGAGCCTGACTTATATGCTGACGTTCGCGGACACGGCGGAGTTGACGGCCCATTGGGCTGCGTTTTCCGCAGATCCGGAGTGGAGGGAGTTGGCGAAGAAGCCGGGGAATACGGATGCGGAGATTGTGAGCAACATTTCGAACCTGTATTTGATTCCGCTGGCGTGCTCGGAGATTTAGGGGCGCAGAGACATATACAGGAGTCCTTCCCTGAGTTCGGGATGTCGCTCATCTTTGGCCGGTTGACGACCGTAGATGCACTCACCGGCGAGAGCTGTATTGGATGGCCGCCTTTGGGGTGCCATCCGTTGAGGGGGACAATAGAGAACCGGGAAGCTGCGGTTGGCAGCTTCCCGGTTTTTGTGCGGAGGGGCGACAGACCTGGGAGAGGTTGTTTCCCCATCGCAACCCTTTAGTGGCCCGGAAGGTCGAGCTGAAGTTCCTCTCGTTCTCCATTTCGGGGAGGAACAATGCGACCCGTTCGGCTGTAATAGACGGGTGTACGCCGGGGACGTTTACGGGGGTAGGGAATTTTTAGTGGCTACCTGGCTAATGGTTAGTCGAGTGGTCAGAAGGTGAATGGGGGGTATCTCAATGAACCTTATTTAGTACACTGCACTAAGGAAGGTGCATACATCGTGATCGTGATCGAAGAGGCGCGGACAGTGAAAGAAGCGGTTGCGTGGCAGCTTGCCCGAGCTATGAAGGACAAGAAAATCTCGAAGAACAGAATGGCGGCGCTGCTAGGGACGAGCCGCACCCAGGTGGACCGACTACTGAACGCGAAGGACGATATCACGTTGGGCAGCTTGCAGCGCGCGGCTGCGATCTTGGGGCGGCAGCTGAGGATTGAGTTGGTAGGCGGGGATCCAACGCCTGAGAAGCGAGATATAAATACCCGGCGATCCAGCTCCGGTCGCGATGCACCCGCGTCTGACATGGAACACCCGCAAGTTGAAGTGTTGGAAGAGTCCGGGTGGCTAGGGTGATTGGGGCGAAGAACCCAACCGTGCCACGATAAGGCTGCTTCCTGGATGGGCGGCTCGCATACGAATCATGCTGCGATGCGATTGATGTTCGGCGTCGCTATCGAGTGATATTCACCGCCTGCGCCATCCTGTTGATGACGACAAAACCTCTTTGCTCCTTATTAATCCTTTACCCCTTGCAGATGGCGCATGCGTGCATCAGAACGATGACACGGGAAAACCCGTGGCGTCGCATAGGGCCCTCAGATCAACTGTTCCTGATGGCGCGGCGCCGCGTTCCAGGCGCCTCACAGGGTTTCGCCGACGGAACAAATGCAACTATCGAGGGGGACAAAAGCTATGCGGAAAAACTTGTATGTCTTGGGGTTAGCAATTTCAATCCTGGCCACGCCGATTGCCGGTATGGCTGCCAATATCACCTACACCGTCAACGAAGCGGTTGGACCGGGCAGTGTGACCGGCTTTATCACGACTGACGGGGCGATCGGTACGCTCGCCACCAGCGACCTGCTGAACTGGAATCTAACCTTGAAAGATGGGTCGGGGGGATTATTTGTGCTCGGAGGACCCGGAAGTGGGGGTAACTCTGGGGAGATCGTCGAAGGCGCAGACCTAACCGCAACCGCCAGCCAGCTCCTCTATAACTACAGCGATGCCGACATGGGGCTGCTGCTGTTTGAAACTCCGACGCCTGGCACCAACGGCCCCTTTCTCTGCTACACCTCATCTCTGGACTGCTCCGCGGATTCCTCAACTGGCATAAGTCTTGCCACGGAGCCGGGTGAAACCCTAACCGTCGACAGCCCGATTACGGGCACTGGCGCAATTGCCGCGATAGGAACGGTAACTCCGGAGCCCTCCTCACTTCTGTTGCTGGCCTCGGGTATGTGTGGGCTTTTTGCCGTTGCCCGGCGCCGGGTTCCAGTTACAGCGCGGCCATGAGCGCTTGCCGCTCGCGCGGCGGGGGGAACTAACTCGGCCGCGCAATGGGCAGCGTAAACGTGAACACCGAGCCGTGGTTGAGCTGGCTCGTCACCGAGATAGTCCCGCCATGCGCGCTGACGATGGCGCGAGCAATCGCCAAGCCCATGCCGGTTCCGGAGACGCGGTTGCGCTGGCCCTGCCCGCGATAGAACTTGTCGAAAATCATGGACTGCTCGATGGCGTCGATCCCAGCGCCACGATCTGCGACGGAGATGGCGACGGTATCGCCCTGGCGGTCGGCGGTGACGTGGATAGGCGGGGCCTGCCCGGCGGCGATGGCGGGGGAATACTTGATGGCGTTGCCCAGCAGATTGGCGATGACCTTGTGAATCCACCCGGCATCGGCGAGCACTAGCGGCAGCGAGCTGGAGAGCGAGACGCGGAACTCCCGCGCGGGATTGGCCAGACGGCTCTCATCGACGGCGGCGTTGACGAGGTCGGCGACGCGCAGCGGCTTCAGGTCAAGCTGTACCTTGCGCGCGTCCAGTTGTGCCATCTCGACCGCCTGCTCAATCAGGTGATTTAGCCGGTCGGACTCTTCGTCGATGACCGTCAGCAATTCCTTCTGCGACGCCGAATCGAGTAGTGCGTCCTGCGAGAGCAACGAGCTGATGGAGGCCTTGATGGCGGTCAGCGGAGTCCGCAGTTCGTGGGTGACGGAGTCCAGCAGCGCGGTGCGCAGGCGTTCCGTCTCTTTGGCGGCCTCGGAGCGCGCGGAATCTTCGAGCGCTTCGGCGCGTTCAATGGACATCGAAACCAGACCGCTAAGGGCTTCCATCGTCTCGCGCGAGAGGCAGATGCCTTCCAACAGCAGCGCGCCGCTGGGACGCACGCCAATACGCAGCGGAATCGCGGTGGGCAGGCCCCCAACCGGCGAGCGGAAGATGGGGAGCATCATGGCCTCGCGCAGGTCGGCGACAATCTCCGCGCGGGTGCGGTCGGCGTAGGCAACGGTGCCAGGAATCTCGGTGGCGCTCCACGGAATATTGGGGCTGGAGATGCGCTTGGGATCGGAGAGGTAGATGCGGTCGCCGTCGCAAATGTACAGCGTGACCGCAGGCGAGTTGAAGGAGTTCGCCACGCTGGAGGGAATGTAATTCAGCAGTTGGCCGACGTTTTCCGGCTGCAAGAGTTGGCGGCCCAGACGGTACAGCATTTCCGACTCGCGGCGTCTCGCGTTCGCGTCCTCTGACTCCTCGCGAATGCGCGCGGCAAGATGGCTGGCGTAGATCGCCGTGCCCAGGAAAGCGAACAGTGCAACCCAGTTCTGCGTGTCGGCGATGGTCAGGGTGCCCACCGGCGGAAGG
>Ga0302201_10001180_pt1 | contig 22873 bp, 23 predicted proteins | sample II_Bog_N3_2_FD_194586 | JGI IMG/M metagenome (GOLD analysis project Ga0302201, IMG submission 194586) | Peat permafrost microbial communities from Stordalen Mire near Abisko, Sweden - II_Bog_N3_2 | ecosystem: Environmental > Terrestrial > Soil > Wetlands > Peat | place: Sweden: Abisko... | reverse complement strand
TTCGTGGTTGATTTCCCTCATGGCCAAGCCGAGGCTCGGCCCCATCCGTGTCCATCCGTGAAATCCGTGGTCAAAACATTCGCATATTTCGCGTGGTTCGCGGTTCCCGCCCCCTCTCTGCGCCCTCTGCGTCTCTGCGCGAAAAAATGGGTTTTCCCGGCTTTCGGTCGCCCGTTGCCCCGCCCATCCGTGCTGATCCGTGTCATCCGTGGTCAAAAACTCCCCCGCCCCGGTTCTCCCTGTAATCCTGTCCAAAAGTTCGCGTCTTTCGCGTATTTCGTGGTTTAGAATCCCATTTTTTCCCTCCGTGCCTCTGTGCCTCCGTGGTTGATTTCCCTCATGGCCAAGCCGAGGCTCGGCCCCATCCGTGTCCATCCGTGAAATCCGTGGTCAAAACATTCGCATATTTCGCGTGGTTCGCGGTTCCCGCCCCCTCTCTGCGCCCTCGGCGCCTCGGCGCGAAAAAATGGGTTTTCCCGGCTTTCGGTCGCCCGTTGCCCCACCCATCCGTGCTGATCCGTGTCATCCGTGGTCAAAAAAACTCCCCCGCCCCGGTTCTCCCTGTAATTCCCGTAGTCCGCGTGCCCTCACCCGGCGCGTTTGTGGGATTTTCCATCCTGTCCATGCTGTTAATCCTGTCCAAAAGTTCGCGTCTTTCCCGTATTTCGCGGTTTAAACTCCCCTTTTTCCCCTCCGTGCCTTCGTGCCTTCGTGGTTGATTTCCCTCATAGCCAAGCCGAGGTTCAGCCTTTGCGTTCGTTGCGGTTGGAGTTCCTGGCCCCATTCTTGCCTTCCCGCTCTTGTCGCGCCGACTAGTCCGGCAAAGCCTTGGCGACGGCGGAAGCGCAGCGAAGGCGGATTCCCGCCTTGGCCTTCTGCGGTCCGGCCCATCCCGAAAAGTGCAACTATATGCTTTATAGCTATTGACAAACGGCACATCATAACCGATAGTAAGTCCAGGAAAACGCATGAGCGCGTCAGCCGCATATCGTTTGTTCGGGGCCTGCGGAACTCGCCGCCGCCCGCCCGGCGGTCGCGCATCGCGGCATGGCAATAAAATGCATATATATAAAAGAACCACGGCAACCTGCGCATTCCATCGCCGCCTTGAAGCAACGCTTTTCCCCCTTGTCTTTAACGTTAACCAACGCCACTCATCACCACTCATCACCATTCAACGCGATTTTTTTTATCGGCGGGATTCTGGCCGGTCCAATTTTCACGATTTTAACGCCTCCCCCCGTCGGCGTCTCAGGTTAAACCAGGCTTGCACAAGGTCGAAAATGAGGAAGGACGGCTGGTGTTTTGGCCGGGCGCGGGTATGCTGGGCGGAACGTGATATGACCCGCGAACGCATCAATGTCCTGGGGGTCGGCATCCACATCCTGGACCTGCCTTCGGCCCTCGACCACATCGCCGCCGCCGTGCAGGCGCGGCACAAGGGTTATATTTGCGTGACCGGCGTGCATGGGGTGATGGAGGCGCAGTCGGATGCAGCGTTCCGGCGGATTTTAAACCGGGCCTATCTCTGCACCCCGGACGGCATGCCGATGGTGTGGCTGGGCAAACTCAGCGGCCACGCGCGGATGCGGCGCGTCTATGGCCCGGATTTGATGCTGGAAGTGTGCCGGTGGAGTGAGACGAGCGGGTGCCGGCATTTTTTCTACGGGGGCGCCCCCGGCGTGGCCGGGAAATTGCGCGACCAATTGCGCGCGCGTTTTCCCAGGCTCCAGGTGGCGGGCTGCCACACCCCGCCGTTCCGGGCGCTGAACGCGGCGGAGGAAAAGGAATTGCAGCAGACTATTCAGGCGGCGCGACCGGACATCCTGTGGGTGGGGTTGAGCACCCCCAAACAGGAAAAGTTCATGGCGGAATACCTGCCCAAGCTCGACGTCACGCTGATGGTGGGGGTGGGGGCGGCCTTTGATTTTCACAGCGGGCGCGTCCGTCAATCGCCGCCCTGGCTGCAAAAGAGCGGGTTGGAATGGTTATACCGCCTGGGCCAGGAACCGCGCCGACTGGCCGGGCGTTATCTGCGGAACAACCCGTTGTTTCTGCTCAAAATCGCCGGCCAGTGGGCGCGGTTGAAAAAATACCCGCTGGAATGACCGCCCGCCCGGGCGGGATCAGCGGACGGTCGGCGGGCGGCGGCAAATCAGATACACCGACCAGCCGCGCCAATGCACGAGGGAGGTGAATTTTTGCCGGCTGGGTGGGCGGAAAAAGTAGAACGGCCAGAGGGCGGCAAACAGCCAGTTGCGGGAAACTCCGCCCTTGACCGGCGACAGGCCCGCCGCCGTGGCGAATTGCGCCAGCAGGCCCAGCGGCACCGGCCGGGTGTGCGTCGGTTCATCGTAAAAGTTGATGGTGAAGGGGCACTCCCAGGAACTGGAATAGACCAGGGTTTTGGGATGCGGGGTCTCGACGTATAAACTGCCGCCGGGCTTGAGCAACCGGGCGGCCTCCTGAAACAGGGGCTTCAAATCCTGGAGATGTTCCACCAGTTGCATGCAGGTGATGGCATCCATGGAGGCGTCCGGCCAGGGCAGCTTATCCCGCTGGATGTCCCCCCGGTGAAACTGACAGCCGGGGGGATATTTTTCGGGTCGCCCCTCCAGGTCGGTGGAGAAATAACGGAGGTCGGGCCGCAACTCATGAAAATGGCCGAGCGTTTCGCCATCCGAGGAGCCCATGTCCAAAAGGGCGCCCTGGTGCGGCACCCCGGCGATAAATTGAGCCCTCGTGTCCAGCCAGGGAGCGCGCCGGAGCGAAATCCAGTTCATTAATGGATGTTAGGCGAGGCCGGGAGGGGCTGTCAATTGCCTTGGAGCCGGTCTGAAAATTGAAAGGGGACCCCGTTTCAATTTTCAGACCGGCTTTTAAAAATCGGGCGGCGGCGGACGATTTTGTTTGAGGGGGTTTCCAAGATTGTCTATACAGAGAAGGGAAACTATGGCTGTTGAAAATGAAAAGGCCAAACCCTTTCAGATTCAGGGTTTGTGGCCGCATGAAATTCTCCTGTTGGGGCTGTTGTTCGCGGCGCTTTATGGCTCGCAATATCAGGCGCTGCGCTGGCCGCGGCACCTGTATGGCGTGGTGGTGCTGCTGGCCTTTCCGGTGCTTTGGTTCCGTTGCCGCGAAGAATGGCGGCGCCTGCCCAACCGCGGGTTTTTGCTGGGACTGGCCGCCGTGTGGGCGGCGCTGTTCGCGTGGCTGGGCATTTCCTACTTTCAATTTCTCGGCACGCGCTCGCTCTATGTCTGGATGTTCAGCGCTTACAGTTCACCGCTGCAGGACGAACAGCATGGGATGTTGATTCCGTTTGTGGTGCTCGTGCTGGTGTGGTGGAAGCGGCGGGAACTGGTGGCCCAACCCCTGGCGCTGTGGTGGCCGGGCCTCGGGCTGGTGGCGGCGGGGTTGTTCCTGCATCTGGCGGGGTTTGTCACCGAGCAGCCGCGGGCCTCGGTGATGGGGTTCTTCCTCGGACTCTATGGTTTGATGGGGGTGGCCTGGGGGCCGCGCTGGCTGAGGGCGGTGTTCTTTCCTTATTTCCTGCTGGCGTTTTGCGTGCCGGTGGGGGAACTGGCCATTCCGCTCACCCTGCCGCTGCGCATTTTGGTGGCCACGATTGTGGCCTGGATCTCCCATTTCGGACTCGCCCCGGATATCATCCGCGAAGGCACCCAATTGTTCGATGCCCAGCACACCTACCGTTATGAAGTCGCCCCGGCCTGCAGCGGCATTCGCAGTGTGGTGGCCATGCTGGCGCTTACCATTATCTATGGTCATCTCTGCCTCAAACCGGTCTGGAAACGGCTGCTGCTGGTGGCCTCGGCGATCCCCCTGGCGGTGCTGGGCAACGTGGTGCGACTGTGCCTGACCATCATGGTGGCGGAAATGTTTGGCCAGGATGCCGGCAAGGCCTGTGAGACCAATTTCGGTTTCGTCACGTTTGCCGTGGCCATCGGCTGTGTCCTGTGGCTGGGCCGCTGGCTGGAGGCCTCGGAAACCAAACCGGCCCCCAAGAGTCCGCCCCGCTCGTCATGAATCGCCAGAAAATCTTCATCGCCACCGTTTTTCTGCTTTTGATGGGGACCACGGCCGGCCTGATTATACACGCCCGGGCCCACCAGAAACAGGGCCGGCCCGGCGTCCTCACCCGGCCCCTGGCGGGCACCCACAATCTGCGGGTAATCCTGCCCGATCAACTGCCCGGCTTCGCCTGTCAAATCATCAACACCCAATCGGACATGGTCCTGCGCGGTCTGCCCAGTGACACCAGTTATGGCACCTGCTATTACACCGCCACCAACGGTTTCCAGTGCTCGGTCAACGTGGTGCTCATGGGCACCGACCGCACCAGCATTCACAAACCCCAATTCTGCCTCACCGCCCAGGGTTGGAAAATTGATGACGCGCAGACCACCCAGGATAAAATCCGGCTGGGGCAACCGTTTCCGTATGAACTGCCGGTCATGCACCTGACCGCCACCAAGTCATTCGAGTCCGACGGCCAGACCCAGGTGCGCTCGGGGGTGTATGTTTATTGGTATGTGGATGAGGGCGAATTCACGGCGGTGAACAGCTTGATGAACTGGTGGATCGCCCGGGACATGCTGTTGAACGGGGTGATGGACCGCTTTGCCTACGTCGCCTATTTTGCCATGTGCGAACCGGGCCAGGAAACGCAAACCTTTGACCGGATTAAAGCCCTGATCACGGCGACCGTGCCGAAATTTCAACTCGTCCCCCGGACCCCGCGAGGCGCTGGTTCCTAGCCCTCCGACCGCAAGCCTGTCATGCTTCGTCGCGACCAACATATTCGGATGCAATTGCAGCAGTGGACGGATGCCGGTCTGTTCGGGCTGAGTTTTTACCTGGCGAACCTGCTCCGCCTCGATCCGTCGGTCATCGGTTGGCTGCACTTGGGGGTCATCCCGCCGGACGCCTTTAAAAACGTCATCTGGCTCTACTTCGCGTTGATTCCGACCGCCCCGCTGGTGTTGGAATCGCAGGGGTTTTACCAACGGCCCATCCTGGGGCCGCGCCAAACGGTTTTGTGGCCGCTTTTGAAGGGCTGCCTGTTGGTCAGTCTGGGGCTGGTGCTCGTCGTATATTTTTTCCACATGCTGAATCCGCGCGGCGTACCCTTGTTTTTCGGCCTCATCAGCTTTTCGCTGATATACCTCAAGGAGGAAGTCATCCGGCAGGTCATGAGCAGCAAACTGGCGCAATTCCAGTATAAACGCCGCTTCCTCCTCGTCGGCATGGAGCGGGAAATCACGCGCCTCCGGGTGGAAATCACCGGGCGCGGCGATCCCAGCGTGGACATCGTCGGCGAAGTCAACCTGGCGGAAACCCCGGGCCAGAAGTTGGTGGCGGAATTGCACAAGCATTCTGTCTTTGGCGTGATTCTCTGCGCCAAACACATCCATTTTGAACAGGTCGAGTATGTCCTCCGCGCCTGCGAACTGGAAGGCATCGAAGTCTGGCTGGTTGCGGATTTTTTCAGCACCCAGATTTCCCGCACCAGCCTGGATGAATTGGTTGGCCGCCCCCTGCTTGTGTTCCGCACCACCCCTGAGGCTTCCTGGCGCGTGGTGATCAAGCATATCTTGGATCGGGTGGGCTCCCTCCTCCTGCTGATCCTCTGTTCCCCCGTATTCCTGATCATCGCCCTGCTGATCAAACGCACCTCGCCGGGTCCGATCCTCTTCCGGCAGCAACGGTCGGGCATCAACGGCCGGCCGTTCACCATTTTTAAATTCCGGACCATGATCACCAACGCCGAGCAATTCAAACATGAGCTGGCGGCCATGAATGAAATGACCGGCCCGGTGTTCAAAGTCACCAACGATCCCCGCATCACCCCCCTGGGCCGAATCCTGCGCAAATACAGCCTGGATGAGCTCCCGCAACTCTTCAATGTGTTCCGGGGCGAAATGAGCCTGGTCGGACCGCGCCCCCTGCCGGTGGACGAAGTCAAACGCTTTGAAAACCTTTCCCACCGCCGCCGCTTGAGTGTCAAACCGGGGCTCACCTGCATCTGGCAGATCCGGGGCCGCAACCAGATCAACGATTTTCACGAGTGGGTCCGGCTGGACTTGGAATACATCGACAACTGGTCCCTCTGGATGGATTTTAAAATCCTGCTGATGACCATTCCCGTCGTCCTGCGCGGCACGGGAGCCAAATGATGCGCCGCCCCGCCCCAGACGTCGCCCCCCGCCATGATTTTTCGCGCCCGCCAGTTTGAATTTGTCTTCCCCCGCCCGGCGCTGGTCATGGGCATCATCAATGTCACCCCTGATTCCTTTTCGGACGGCGGCCGGTATCTGGAGCCCGCCGCCGCCGTGGCCCATGCCTTGGATCTGGCCGAGCAGGGCGCGGAAATCCTGGATGTGGGGGGCGATTCCTCGCGCCCCGGCGCCGAGCCGGTCAGCGAGGCGGAGGAACTGGCCCGGGTCATTCCAGTGATCAAACAGCTCACGGCCCAAACCCGCCTGCCGGTTTCCGTGGACACCACGAAGCCCGCCGTGGCCCGCGCCGCGCTGGCAGCCGGGGCGGTCATCATCAACGACGTGGCCGCCGGCCGCCGGGACGACGCCCTGTGGCGGTTGGTGGCCCAATTTCACGCCGGCTACATATGCATGCACGCCCAGGGCGAACCCCCGGCCATGCAGACCGCCCCGCTGTATCAGGACGTGGTCCGCGAAGTGGGCGCTTTCTTTTGGGACCGCCTGGCGCAAACCGGCGCCGCCGGACTGGCCGCCGAGCAGATAGTATTCGACCCGGGCATCGGTTTCGGCAAGACTGTGGAGCATAATTTGCAGTTGCTGGCGGGGTTGCCGGCGTTTGCGAGTTTGAACCGCCCGCTGCTCCTGGGGGTTTCCCGCAAATCCTTTATCGGCCGGCTGCTCGGGGTGCCGGTGGATCAGCGGTTGCCCGCCTCGCTGGCGTGTGCCACACTGGCGGTGGCCGCCGGGGTGCAAATCATCCGCACCCATGATGTGGCGGCCACGGTGCAAGCGGTGCGGATGGCCGAGGCGGTGATGGCGCTCAAAGAATAATGCCGACTGACTTCCATTCGATTTGGCGGCCTGCGTTGGAAATCTTAATCCTCGCAGTCACGATCTATTATGCCTTCCGCTTTCTGCGTGGCACGCGCGGCTGGCCGGTCGTCATCGGCTTTGTCTTGTTTCTCCTCGCCTTGACCCTGGTCACCACGCTGTTGGATTTAAAGGTGCTGCGGCTGTTGCTGGGCACCTTCTCCGCCTTCTTTGCCGTCGCCGTGCTGGTCATCTTTCAACCCGAACTGCGGCGCATGCTGGCCGAACTGGGCAACCTACCGCTCTTCGCCAGCGCCAGCGAACAGCGCGAGAGCATCGAGGTGGTCGTCCAGACCTGTGAACGCCTGGCCGACATCCGCATCGGCGCGCTCATCGCCCTCGAGCAATCCATCCAATTGCAGGAGGCCGTCGAGTCCGGCATCCGGGTGGATTGCGACGCCACGCCGGAAATGCTCGAAACCATTTTTTTCCCGAACAACGCCATTCATGATGGCGGCGTGATCATCAAGGGTGACCGCATCGCCTACGCCGCCTGCATTTTTCCGCTCACCCAACGGCAGGATTTGAACAAGTCCCTCGGCACCCGGCATCGCGCCGCCATCGGGTTGAGCGAGGAAACCGATGCCGTGGTCGTGGTTGTTTCCGAGGAAACGGGCATGATTTCCCACGCTTACAAGGGCCAGTTGGTGCGCGGCGTCACCCCGGAAGAACTGCGTTCCTTCCTCACCTCCATGATCGTCCGCCCCGCCCAGACCCGCGGCGCCGCCGCCTGGTTCCGCCGGCGCTTTACCGAACCGCACCCGCCGGGTCCGGCCGTGATCATCAAACACGAGGCCCGCCCGGCCGGCAAAACCCTCCCCAAATGAGGCTCGCGACATGAAGGATTTGCTCATCAAAGACCTGGTCTGGAAGTTGTTTTCCCTCTTCCTCGCCCTCATCATTTGGGTGACGGTGGACAAGATCTACATCGAAACCCAGGCGCCCTCCGTGTCGCTCGCCGGCGAACCCGCCACCTATGAAAAACAAGTCCTCATCATCTCCAGCGCGGCGGATGTGCGCGATTTTCGCGTGACGCCCGAAGTGGTGACCGTGACCGTCCGGGGTCCCTCCGCCGTCATGGAGGTGTTGCAGGCCAGTCAAATTCGCGCCACGGTGGACCTGACGGATATCGTGGGTGCCAAGGATTTGTCCCGGCGGGTGGAAGTCTCCGCTCCGGCCGGGGTGACCCTGGTTTCCGTGCACCCGGCCACCGTGGGCGTCATCCTGCCGCCCAAACGCTGATTTTCCGCCCCTTTTTCAACCATGAGCCAACCCCATAAAATCTTCGGCACCGACGGTGTGCGCGGCACCGCCAATATTGAACCCGTCACCGCCCAGACCGCCCTCAAACTCGGCCGCGCCGCCGCCCACGTCTTTAAAAACCTTGAACGCCAGTCCCGCAGCCGGGGCAAACACAAAATCGTCATTGGCAAGGACACGCGCCTCTCCGGTTACATGCTCGAAAACGCCATCTCCGCCGGCATCCTTTCCTCGGGTGTGGACGTGCTGTTCATCGGCCCGCTGCCCACCCCCGGCGTTGCCTACATCACCCGCAGCCTCCGCGCCGACGCCGGCCTGGTCATCACCGCCTCCCATAATCCCTACACCGACAACGGCATCAAATTCTTCCGCGCTGACGGTTACAAACTGGACGACCGGATTGAAGGCCAGATCGAACAACTCGTCTTCAGCGGCGAAATCGAGACCATCCAGCCCAAGGCCCCCGAAATCGGCAAGGCCGTGCGCATTGACGACGCCCTGGGCCGTTACATCGAATTTGCCAAGGCCAGTTTTCCCAAGGGCCAGACCCTCGAGGGCGTCCGCATCGTCGTGGATTGCGCCCACGGTGCCGCCTATAAATCCACCCCCTGCGTCCTGCGCGAACTGGGGGCCGAACTCATCGTCACCGCCCACGAACCCGACGGCACCAACATCAATGAAAACTGCGGCTCCATGCACCCCCAGGCCCTCTGCCGCAGCGTCGTCGAACACCGCGCCCACCTCGGCATCGCCCATGATGGTGACGCTGACCGCGTTCTGCTATGCGATGAAAATGGCCGGCTCATTGACGGCGATGACATCATGGCCATCGCCGCCCTGGAGATGCTGGCCGAAAAGACCCTCGTCAACGACACCCTCGTCGGCACCGTCATGAGCAACGCCGGCCTCGAGGCCGCCATCCTCAACGCCGGCGGCAAAATGCTGCGCACCGCCGTCGGCGACAAACACGTCATTGATGAAATGCTCCGGGGCGGCTACAACTTCGGCGGCGAACAAAGCGGCCATTTGATCTTCCGCGATTTCAGCACCACCGGCGACGGCTTGGTGGCCGCCCTGCAAATTCTGCGGATCATGAAAGCCCGCGAACAACCCCTCTCCGAACTGGCCAGATGCTGGACCCGCTTTCCGCAACTGGTCACCAACGTCAAAGTGCGCGAGAAGAAACCCGTGGACCAACTCAACGGCGTCACCGCGCTGGTCGCCCGGGCGGAGCAGGAGTTGCAAGCCCAGGGTGGTCGCCTCCTGCTGCGCTACTCCGGCACCGAGCCCAAGATTCGCCTCCTCGTGGAAGGCCGCGACCCCGAGTTGCTCACTCTGTGGACGGATAAAATCTGCGCCGCCATCCAGGCGCAGATTGGAGTTTGAATAGGAAGTGGCCATCCACCGACAAAGCCCGGGTCCCGGACAGGTCTCGTCATCAGGAAATTCCGGATTTGCTGTGAAGCAAATCTGCCGGGCGCTGAAAATTTCCGGGCCAAGGTTTTAATACCGGCGCAGGTGCAGACGGTGGTCCACGCGCTTGGTCTGGCGATATTCCAGCGGCGGGAGGTCGGTCAGGGTGGGGGATTCGGTTTCTTCGAGCAGGGCCCGGGCGCGCGCTTGCAATTCGGTCCAGCGCGGCCAGTCCAGGATGGGGGCATGGGCGATCTGGCGCAGGGTGCTCCGCCATTCGATCAGCATCCGGTCAATGTCGCCGGCCCCGAGAAGGTCGGTGACCCACTGGGGTTTGGCCGCCGGGTTTTTATGCACGGAGGCCAGCACCACTTCCGCCCCGGCACCGTATTTGGGGGGCAGGCCGTTCTCGAGATAGCCGGGGATGGTCTGGTTGCCATAGCGTTGCTGGCAGGCAAAGGCCAGCCGGCCGGCCCAGCGGTTTTCCTCCCCGCAAAACCGGAACCCGGCATCCAGGTTGGCCAGATCGTAGATCAATTCTACCAGCGGATATTTCAGGTCCTCGAGCGCGGCGGCGATGGCGAGTCCGTCACCCTGGGAAAAAAAGCTGACAAGTTCGCCGCGCCGGGTGGGCGCGCCGGCGGTGTCCACCAATCCCAGCCGCCGCCACAGCAGCGCGGTGCCGGCGGCCAGCGGCAGGGCGCGGCAGGTTTCCACCAAATCACAACGGGTGCAAGTGGCGGGCAGCACCTCCCGCACCGGGGGCTGGTAAAGCGCCACGCCGTGGGCATCCACCCCCGCGCGGAGGGTGAGTTGCGCGAGGCTGACCACGGCCAGGATTTGGTGTTGCTCGGTTTCAAAACGGACGACGGGTGTTTTGTGTTCCTGCAAACGCGCGGTCACGAGCGGGACGAGGGTCTCCTGCCATTGAGTCGCCGTGGCGTGGCGCGCCTCCCAATGGGTCAGCCGACGAATCCACTTGGCCAGCACCACGCGGCCATCGGCCAACCGGTCGGCCACGGGAAAGCGGCGGCCGTAGGTTTTCACGCCGTCGGTTTCGGCAATGACGCGCAACTGGCCCTGGCCGACTTTCTCGAGCGGGGCGGTGAGGCTCAATATGGGCCGGAGTTCGAGCGGGGTGCCCGGCGGATGGCCTTCGGGCGGCGGCGCGGGCAGGGCGAAAATGGATTGCAGGGGTTGGGGTTCCGGCGCGGGCTGGCGCTGCCATTCACCCCGGCTGTTCAACATTTCGCGCACGAGTTGCCGGACGTGCCGGGCGCGTTCGGCGTCGGTTTTGTAACCGCAGGGGGTGTCGGGATGTTTGAGGGATTCTTCGACGCCGAGGAAAATGGGTTTGGTGGTGAAGAGCCGTTGCTGCACGCGCACGGCCTCGGCGAACGGGTCCAGACCGGCGCGGGCGGCCAGGGTCATCAGATTCAGCAGGGCGCTCCAATCCACGGCGGCGCTGCGCGAGAGATGGCCGGGGCGCGCGTCGAGCAGGCGGAGTTCATTGGCGGCAATCAGGACGTAGCCGGTCTCATCCAGACCGCGCCGGCCGGCGCGGCCGAACATTTGTAAAATTTCGTCCGGACGCAACGGTTGTTCCACCTGGTTGCGGCGATACGAGTTGGCGGCCAGCGCGACGCTGCGCAGGGAAAAGTTGATGCCCGCCGCCAGTCCCATGGTGGCCACGACCACGCGCAATTGACCGGCCTTGGCCAGGGGTTCGATCACCCCGGCCCGCACGCCATAGCTCAAGCCGCTGTGGTGATATGCGACGCGGCCGGCCAGCATTTTGGCCAGCGGCTCGCCGGTGAGCGCCTTTTGTTCGGCGGTCAATACGAGCGGATTGGGATTGGGCAGGTTGCGGGCGATTTCGGCCGCCATGGTCTCCGCGCCCTGCCGGCGGGGGGCGAATACGAGGATCGGCCCGAGGTCTTCGGCCAGGGCTTTGGCGATCAACTTGGGCCAATACCCGTGAATCTCGCTGGGGACGGAATGGCCGAGGCTGTTGGCGTGTACTTCCTCAAGCGGCACGGGGCGGATGTCGTGCCGGATCAACACGGCGCGGCGGCCCAGGCGGTGCAGCCATTTGACGACGTCCTGTGGGTTGGCCACGCTGCCGCTCAACAAGAGAAACTGGGTGGCGGCCGGCGCCAGGGCGAGGGCGAGTTCGTAATTCAAACCGCGCTCGTCATCGCCGATCATCTGGTATTCGTCCACGACCAGCAGGGCGGGGCCTTCGCCGCGCACGAGGCGGTCTTTCTGGGTTTCCAACGTGGCGACGAGAATGGGGGCGGTGAGGTTCTCGGCGAGATCGCCGGTGGCGATGCCGACGTTCCAGCCGCGGGCGCGCCATTCGGCGAGTTTGTCGTTGGCCAGGGCGCGGGTGGGGACGGTGTAAACGGCCTGGCCGCGATTCCGTCCGCCGTTGGACCACAATTCAAAGATCAGGGTTTTGCCCGCGCCGGTGGGGGCGTGGACGACGACATCCTGACCGGCCCGCAGCGCGGCCACGGCCTCCTGCTGCCAGAGGTCGGGCAGCGTCACCTGGTTCAGCCCGGCGGCAAGTTGATCGGCAATGACGGCCACGCGGAGAGGGTAAAACGCAGCGGTCGGAGGGGAAAGGGGGAAACCCGGAAATTCCATAGATCAAAGTTCAAAATCCAAAGAAATATCAAATTTCAAAGATCAAAGCGAAGGCGATGCCGTCGGATGGCTCAGAGGTTGGACTGCAAAAGCGGTGGAGGGCCACCGCACTACAAGGACGCTTCGCGCCTTTCTATGCCGATACACCAGGGAGGTTGCCATAACGGGTCGTGCCGCCAGTTTCTAAAGATGCCGAAGAACCAAGCATTCTTGCCTTGATTAAGGCCGCGTTGGTAACATCGGTAGGATGACAAGCGTCAAGAAAACTCAGGAACCAGCACCCATGCTCGAAGTCGCCGGCCTGCGCATCGTGCGCGATGGCACGGTCATCCTCCGCGACATTTCCTGGCGCGTGGAGCCCGGCGAGCATTGGGTGATCCTGGGGGCAAATGGCTCGGGCAAAACCTCGCTGTTGAGCGCATTGACGGGGTATCTGATGCCCACGGCGGGGGAGATTTCCCTGTTGGGTGAACATTACGGGCGGTCGGACTGGCGCGAGTTGCGCAAACAGGTGGGCATTGTGAGTTCCTCGGTGCGGCAGATGATGGCGGATGAGGAGCCGGCGCTGGAGACGGTGGCCAGCGGCAAATATGCGATGATTGATTTCTGGGGGCGGCTTACGCGCGCGGACCGCGCCCGGGCCGGGCGGTTGCTGCGGGCGGTCGAGTGCGCGGCGCTGGCCGAGCGGCCGTGGCGCGTGCTATCGCAGGGGGAACGGCAGCGGGTGCTGATCGGCCGGGCGCTGATGGCGCGACCGCGCATGCTGATTCTGGACGAGCCGTGCGCGGGGCTGGACCCGGCGGCGCGCGAGCATTTTCTGCAATTCCTGCAACGGTTGGGCCGGGGCGAAAACGCGCCCACGCTGGTGCTGGTGACGCATCATGTGGAGGAAATCATGCCGGTGTTCTCACATGTGCTGATGCTCAAACAGGGCGGCGTGCTGGCCACCGGCAAAAAAGCCGGGGTGCTGACTTCAGGCAATTTATCGGAAGCGTTCGGCGGCCGGATGGAATTGCGGGTGACCGGCGGGGGGGCGGCACGGCGTTATACGATTAAGGTGCGGCTGTCCGCCAAGCGGATGATGTGAGTTGCGCGACCATTCAAAACGCAGACGCCGAAGTTCAAGGAAAGGAAAAACTCCTTTCATGTCAGCGGAACAAATCGCTGTGTGTCCCGGTGCGTTCAAAGCGGACATGGGTGTTTTGTTCGGTGAGCGTGTAAATCAACACCCAATCTGGCTCCAGATGGCAATCCCGGCTGCCGGAAAAATTTCCACGCAACGGGTGATCCCCATACTTCGCCGGCAGTGGATCGCCATCAATCAATAGTTCGAGAACTGCCTTGAGTTTGGCCAGGTTTAAGCCGCGTTTTCCTGCGCGCTTCACGTCCTTCTTGAACTGGCTGGTGCGGCTGAAGGTCCTCACAACCCCAAGTCGGCGAAGAGTTCTTTTTTGTGGTTAAATCGTTTCACCCGCCGGCCCGCCTGGCTGTCTTCAAGCGTGCGCGTGGTGAGCGGGTTGGGCAGCCGCACATCAAAAGGGAGTCCACGCTGCAATTGGATTTGACGGTAAAGCAGATGCACGGTTTCGGAAGCCGTCAGGCCCAACTGGGAGAGAATGCCCTCGACTTCCTGCTTCAGGCGGGGTTCGATGCGGGTGCGGATGGTGGCGGTTTTGCCCATGCCTCCATTGTATCCCTATTGTGGTTACAAAGCAAGTTTTCAGCGCCTCACGGCGAGGAGGCGGATTCCAAATCGCGCAGGGCGGGGCCGACCATGCCGCCGAGTCGGTTGCCCGCAATGTAAAGGGCCGCGGCAAAACCCAGCACCGCCACCAGCAGGGCGAGAAAGGTCCAGAAATGCCGTTTCTCATAGCGTCGCACGGTGCGGGCGAACGCCACGAACCCGAACAGCGCGGACACCACGATCACCGCATCCACGCTGGCCCGCTGCCAGTAGCTGCCGCCCAGATGCAGCCACATGCCGAATTCGTCGAAGGTCAGGCCCATGGCCGCGCCATAAAACACGGCGGTGATTTCCGCCTTCCGACCGGTGGGGCGGCGGAAGACGCTGTAACCGGCGGTGGCGGCGAGCAGGAAGATGCCGTAGTTGAGGTGATGCACGTGGGTGCCCTGCATAAAAAAATACATGTTGGGCATCACCCCGGCCATGATCAGGAACACAAACACGCGGGCGAGAATGAAGGTCAGGATGAAACTGATCAAAGCCCGGCGGGCGAGCTTGTGCGCGGTTTCGCGGGGCAGATGGGGTTCGGGATTCATGCGAGGAACAAGTCGGCGGACACACAGAAATGTCTGGCCAGGGTGCGCACGTGCGCCAGCGTTAATTGCCGTTCGCCGCGCAGGATCATCCCGCCCAGGGAACGGTGGACGCCCAGCAGCCGCGCCAGATCCGCCGCGCCCAGATTATGAGCGTCCAACAGGTGTTGCAGGGCCTCCAGCGCGCCGACCTGGGGCGGGGTGGCTTGCGCGTGTCCTTTGTCGTAACCTTCAATCAGGCGGCAGAGCAGGTCAAAATAGTCCTCCTGATCCGGCGTCAACTCATGTCCTGCCATGGCGTCGGTGATTTCCAAGACGTTGTCGTACTCGATCTGGTCATGAATCGGGCGGGGGGTGAGCCGCGGGCACAGGCAGCCGTAATCCTTGGGCAGCCGGCCAAATTCAAGTTTCGGGCGGGTCATTTTCATCAGTTTTGTATTCAGCGCCGGGCCTTGTCAAACTTGATCTTCATGGCGTTGGGTTCCAGGCGGGTCGGGCCGCCTGATTTCCATTGCCCGCACGGGAGGGCCGAATTAGGCTGATCCTGTGATTTCGTTCTGGCTCAGTCTGGCGATTTTCGCCCTGATGGCCGCCTTGGACGCGGTCTGGTGGGTGACGGCCCGGCGTTTGATAAAAAGGCGGCGGTGGCGGGTGCCGCTGGACCTGTTCATGGCGGTGCAGACGGGCTACCTGCTGGCGATCATCGGTCATTTTGACTGGGTGGATAAATCCCCGCAGCCCGTGTTGGTGGCGGTTGCGCTCTGGCATCATCTGGGGCTGTTTTTGGCGGGGGCCATTCTGCTGCCGCTCGGTTTGGTGCGCCTGCACGCCGGGTGGGTGCGGGTGCGAGTGCGGATCACGGGCATCGGGCGGGATAAACCAGGGGCCGGGGCGGACGTCGGCCCTCCGGCGGCGGACGGTCGGGGAGCGGAGTCCGCACTGTCCCGGCGCGAATTTCTCGGCACGGCCACGGCGCTGGCGCCGGCGGTGGTCACGCTGGGATTGACCGGCGTGGCGGCGGGGCAGCTCAACCATTTCCGCATACGGCGCTTGACGCTGGCATTGCCGACCCTGCCACGGGCGCTTGACGGCATGACAATCGCCCAGGTAAGCGACATTCATGTGGGCGTGTTTACGAAGGGCGCGGTGTTGCGGGAGATGGTCAGCGCCACCAACGCTCTCGGGGCGGACTTGGTGCTGATGACCGGCGACCTGATCAATTACGAACTGTCCGACCTCAACGAGGGGCTGGCCCTGCTCCGGGCGATGCCCGGGCGTTACGGCCAGTGGATGATTGAAGGCAACCATGATTTGTTCGATGACGCCACGGAATTCGAGCGGCGGGTCAAGGCGTCCGGGGTGCCCTGCCTGTTGAACCAGTCGGCCATCACGATGGTCCGGGGCCACCCGGTTCAATTCTTTGGCCTGCGCTGGATGGAGGGCACGCCCCGGGAATGCGACCGGAGCCATGCCTTTTGGGTGCGCGAATTATTGAAGCAACGCCACCCGGAGGCCTTCCCGATTCTGCTGGCGCATCATCCCCACGCCTTCGATGCGGCGGTGGCGGCGGACCTGCCGCTGACGCTCTCCGGCCACACGCACGGCGGGTATTTGATGCTGACCGACCAAATCGGAGTGGGGCCAATGCTGTTCCGTTACTGGTCGGGGCTTTACCAGCGCGGGCGCAGCCAGATGATCGTGTCCAACGGCGTGGGCAACCCGTTTCCGCTGCGGATCAACGCGCCGGCGGAAATCGTTCACCTGACGCTGCGTTGCGCGGCGGGTTGAACTTTCCCCCATCTCAACCCGGCCAGCCGAAGAGCTTCTTGGATTTGATGACTTCGAAGAGCGCGGGGGGGATGAGGTTGACGAGGGTTTCGTCGCCGGCCTTGATTTTTTCCAGCACATCCCCGGAGTAGATGGCGAGGGCGGCGGGGTTGTAATGGGGGATGTTCTCGAGGAATTTGTTTTCCACCAAATGGGCGTAGAGATGACGCAGGTGCGGGGCGACGTCCAGGTTTTCAATGGTGGTGAGTTTGCCGGTCAGACGATCCAGCGACGGGTAAACATACATTTTCGCGCCGTTCTTGAACAACTGGCCGAGGGATTCCATGAGGCCGCCGGGGAGGTCGGTGTAGAATTTTTCGTCAAAAACATCGCGCAGGCGGACGATGCCAATGGGCAGGCCGATGGGTTTGTCCGTCTGCCGGGCGAGATAGGTGACGAGGCGGTGGTAGCGGAAAAAGTTGGAAATCAGCACGGGCTTGCCCAGCGCGCCCAGGGTGTCCACGCGGTCCAGAAAATCGCGGTGATCAATGGCGTCGCCCACGCGCAACTGGCGCAGGGTCATCTCGAACATCGTCACGGGCGGAACGCCTTCGAGGGCGGGGTTGGTGATAAACAGTTCGCGGGCGCGCTCAAGCATGTCGAGCATGGGGTTGGTGAGGGGCCGGAAGCTGCCGCGTTCGAGCAGGACGGGTTTTTTCCAAAGAATTTCACTGGGGATGACGCTTTCCCCGTCGGCGGTGAACATGGCGGCCTCGGTGAGCCATTGCTGGACGAGTTGGAGGGCCATCAAACGGTTGTCCACCCCGGCAAAGGCCGGCCCGGAGAATTTAATCATGTCCACTTCCGCCCGGCGGCTGGTCAGGCCGTCGAGCAGGCAGCCGATCAATTCGGCGGGGTTGTCATGATGATAGAAGGCGGCGTGGGCGAGATTGACGCCGATCATGCCGAGGGCTTCCTGCTGGTCCACGCTCTCGGGGTCGAGCATGCGGACGTGAATGATGATGGTGGCGGGAGCGGCTTTCGGGTGCGGCTGGAATTTCATCCCCAGCCAGCCGTGCCCCTCATCGCGGCGGGTGGCGACGGTGTCGGCAAAGACGAAGAAGGTGCATTTATCGCCGCGAGTTTTATCGAGGCGCTGGAGCAGGAGGCTGAACTCGAGATCGAGCATGGCCTGGAGGCGTTTGCGGCTGACATACCGCTCGGCGGGGCCGTAAATGGCATCGCTGACGGCCATGTCGTAGGCGGAAATGGTCTTGGCCACGGTGCCGGAGGCCTTGCCGACATGAAAGAACCAGCGGGCGACCTCCTGGCCGGCGCCAATCTCGGCAAAGGTGCCGTATTTTTTGGCGTCCAGGTTGATTTGCAACGCTTTTCCCGCCGTGTCAAGTTTGTCCTTGCTCATAGGTATTGAGTCCGGCACCAGAATACAGAAAAACGGCGGCGTGTCCAATCTGTTGCGTTTCTGGCTTTCCGCGCCGGTTTTGGGTGCTATAATTCCGCGACTATGTATCGGACGCAGGATTTAAACGTCAAAGAAATCGTCCGGCTGTCATCGCCACGGGAAATCAAGGCGGAGACGCCGGGGGGCGAGGCCGTGGCCGCCACCGTGGCGCAGAGCCGGGAGCGGATCATCCGCATTCTGGAGCGGAAGGATCCGCGGCTGCTGGTGGTGATCGGGCCGTGTTCGATTCATGACGAGGCCAGCGCCTTGGAATACGCCACCCGGCTGAATCAACTGCGCGTGGAACTGGCGGATCAAATGGAAATCGTCATGCGGGTCTATTTTGAGAAGCCGCGCACGACCATCGGCTGGAAGGGGCTGATCAATGATCCGCATTTGGACGGCTCGCAGGACATCGAGACGGGGTTGAAAATCGCCCGGCGGCTGTTGCTGCAAATCACGGCCCTGGGCCTGCCCTCGGCGACGGAATTTTTGGATCCCATTGTGCCGCAATACATCGCGGACCTGATCAGTTGGGCGGCCATCGGCGCGCGGACGACGGAATCGCAGACGCACCGGGAGATGGCGAGCGGGTTATCCATGCCGGTGGGGCTGAAAAACGGCACGGACGGCAGTTTGCAGGTGGCGATTGACGCCATGGGCGCAACCCGGCACGCACACAGTTTTCTGGGGATTGACCAGGACGGCGCCACGGCGATTGTGCGGACCACGGGCAACCCCCATGCGCATGTGGTGCTGCGCGGGGGGCGCGCGCTGACGAATTACGACGCGGCGAGCATCCGGGCGGCGGAGGAGAAGTTGATTTCAGAGAAGCTGGCGCCCATCCTGATGGTGGATTGCAGCCACGCCAATTCGGCCAAGCAATTTGCGCGGCAGGAGGATGTCTGGCACAGCGTGATCGAGCAGCGGGTGGCGGGCACCGGTTCGCTGATCGGGATGATGGTGGAAAGCCATCTGCACGAGGGCAACCAACCGATGGCGAAAAACCCGGCGGATTTACGCTACGGGGTGTCCATCACCGACTCGTGCATCGGCTGGGAAACCACCGAACGCATGCTGCGCTGGGGTCACGCCGAACTGAAAAAAGCGGCCCGCTGATGCCGCCCACCGCCGGCGCGGGCGGGACATTGAAAAGGGAACGGAACTTCCCGCGAAGTTCCGTTCCGGTGATCGAATTTCCACGGTTCTCCCCGGGGGGAAGAACTTCAAAACTAGGCGCCGTTGTCGCCGATGGCTTCCACGGGGCAGCCTTCCTTGGCCTCTTTGCAGCGGGCCTCTTCGGATTCCGAACCGGGCTGTTTAAAAACGTAGGAGTAACCGCCGTCGTCGTTCCGCTTGAAATTGTCCGGGGCCGTTTCCCGGCACAGATCGCAGTCAATGCATTGATTGTCCACGTAGAATTTTCCAGCGATGTTCTCAGGGTATTTGTTTGCAGCGTCAGCCATAAATTTAAAGGTTAAAGTTAACGCCCCAGATTTATCAACGGGCGCGGCAATAGCAAGTTTAATTTACCCCCCGCCGCGATTAATTCGCCAAATGGCGGCGGGCCGCAATAAAGGCTTTTAATTTCCGCCGTTAACGGTATGTTTTAGCGCATGATGCAACGAGGCACGGTGCGCCGGACCAAAATCATATCCACCCTGGGCCCGGCGACGGATTCCGCCGAGATGATCGGCAAATTGATGGACGCCGGGGTTAACATCTTCCGGCTGAACATGTCCCACGCCCCGCATGACTGGGTGCGCCGGGTGGTCGGCGACATTCGCGCCGAATCCGCCAAGCGCGCACGGTTTTCGGGCATTCTCATGGACACGCAGGGACCGGCCATCCGCACCGGGGACATCGCCTCGCCGCTGGATTTGCAGCCCGGCCAGAAGTTCACCCTCACCGTGCGCGGCGAACGCGACCTCGAGGAGCATTCCGTGGACGTGAACTACGAGAATTTCATCAACGACATCAGCGTGGGCGACGTGGTGCTCATTGACAACGGCACCATCCAGATGAAGGTGCTCGACAAGTCCGGCAACAAGGTCGAGTGCGAGGTGCTCACCGAGGGCAAGCTGGGCAGCCGCCGGCACATCAATCTGCCCGGCGTCAAGGTCAGCCTGCCCGCGCTCACCGCCAAGGACATCAAGGATGTCAAACTGGGGCTGGAACTCAACGTGGATTTCATCGCCCTCTCGTTTGTTCGCGAGGCGCGCGATTTGCTCCAGTTGAAGGAACTGTTTGAAGAAGGCAAGGCGCCGCCGTTTGTGATCGCCAAAATCGAGGACCAATCGGCCCTGGCCAACTTGGAATCCATCGTGCGCGAAGCCGACGGCATCATGGTGGCGCGCGGGGATCTGGGCATTGAAATTCCCTACGAGGAACTGCCCATCGTGCAGCGCCGCATCGTCAAAATGTGCCTGCGGATCGGCCGGCCGGTGATTGTGGCCACGCACATGCTCGAAAGCATGATCGAGTCGCCCATGCCCACGCGCGCGGAAGTCACCGACGTGGCCAACGCCGTGTTCGAGGAGACCGACGCCATCATGCTCAGCGGCGAAACGACCGTGGGCAAATATCCGGTCAAATGCATCGAGGTGTTCGACCGCATCGCCACCCGCACGGAACGCAGCGGCAACGCGCTGTTCCACGACGCGGCGGAACTGACCAAGGCCCGGGAAAAAGTGGTGAAAAGCGCGGTGGTCATGGCCAATGAATTAAAGGCCGCGGCCATCATCGCCTTCACCCGCCACGGCCACATGGCCCGCTACGCCGCGTGGATGCGCCCGCGTTCGCCCATCTATGCGATGTGCGACAATGAAAAATCCGCGAACGAACTCACCCTGAGCTGGGGCGTCACCCCCTTCGTCACCGAATTCGACTTCATCGAACCCCAAAATACGATTGAACTGGCTTTGAAACGCCTGCTGGCCGAGGAGCGCTTGAAGCCAGGCGACACCGTCGTCATCATCGGCGCGATTTCCGTGGGCACCGAGATCGTGGATGCTGTGCAAATGCGCACGGTTTGAGCGGTTCGCCGCCTCTGCTTTTGCCATGAACCTTAACATGTGCGAGAGTGCGGGCGCCCGTGGAGTGCGCCGACAGAGCGCGAGCAGCGACGGCGCTTTCGCCGCACCCCTCCTTGGACAACCACTGAAACCGCCGCCACCACTGGTGGCGGTCGAACCGTTCCCCTTCCGGGGCGCTGGACGGCTTGACTGGCCTTGACCAGGCTTGACCCTCTTTTTGGGTCTGGGGTTCCGGGTCTTGGGTCTGGGGTGGAGGGCGGCAAGGCCAGCCTTGACTGGGTTTGACTGACCTTGACCGGGCTTGACGCAGTTGAAACCGTCGAACCTCGCCTGAACCGATTTTAGACAGAATGACAGAATGGACAGAATAAACCATAGGGCAGGGGGTAATTGGGATTCCGCCGGCGGCACGAAGGTTAGCTGGTATCGCTTGGTTTAACCTTGTTTCAACCTTGTTTCGGCCAGTTTTAACCTGGTTTGGCGGGTGTTGGCAGGCTCCGGCGGGGGACGGTTGCCGGCCGGAGCCATGGGTTTTTGATGGGCATCAAGTTCGGCGCGGTAGTGGTTCATAAGTTTGCGGGATCGCGGCCCGTTGGGCCTGAGCCGGGGGCAGGTTGGGCGCGGCCTGACTGCCGGCATATGTAATATCCGGGTACGGTGCCGCTCTTTGACCTGCACCGCACGAATGTGCGGCGGTGGGCGCCGCCGAACCGTCGGTCGCCATTTCAGGCAGGTGGCTGATGCTGATGCGTTCATGCGCCATCTAAAACTTACAGTACGCGTTATTATGCTGCTTGTCAACAGTTAACGGCATAAATATGCGTTTTTTTGCGCAAAACTAACCACAAAGGCACAGAGGCTGAACAAAGCGGAAAGCGGAAACCCGAGGCCGCACACGGATTCAGGCCGGGCCACCAACGAGGTGGGACAATGAAATAGAAGGTCAGCGTTGGCCGGGGGCGGGTCATTGCCGGGCCACGCCATGTTTGGGGCCGGCTCTTGGAAATGCCGGGTGTTGCGCGAAATCAATTCCTCACCTGCCCAGGGGATTGGAGTTCGAAAACGGATTGATGACTGCGGCCCCGGTATGACGGAATCCCGCTGCGTCCCGGCTGACCATGGTTAAACCGTGGACCAGCGCCGTCGCGGCCAAATAGGCATCCAGAACCGGGACTGGTTGTCGCAAACCCAGTCGCCCCCATTGATCCGCCACTTTCTCGTCCACCGGCAACAGTCGGTCGGCAAATTCGGGGGCCAACCCGCGCAGCCACTTCTCAAGCGCCCGCGCCTGAGCCGGGTCGCGCAGGCGAATCCGCTCAATTCCCTGCCGGATTTCCCCCAGTACCAGCACACTGACAAACAATTCTTCTTCGGCGGCTGCCTCGAACCATTGGCGCACTTTGGCGTCACCACGGTTCCCCTTGCGCAGTTCGCTCAGCACGTTGGGGTCCAGCAGCCAGCCGTTCATCGCCCCATCGGCCGCTCAAGTTGCGGTCCGCGTTCGAAATCGGCGTCTTCACCCACATTGGGCATCATCCGCAACGCTTCCTTGAACGAGGCCCGTTTACGACCTCCGCCCAGCAACGACTCCCGCAGGATGCGCCGGTGTTCCTCTTCCATGGAAACCCCGTGCGCTCCGGCCTGTTGCTTTAGCTTTCGGACCACGCGTTCCTCGATCTGTCTGACAATTAATTGTGACCTGCTCATCCCATCCCATTTTGCTATCAATGATGACACAAAACGCCCCGGAAGGGAAATACAAAATTGGGGGAACCTTTGGAGCGGGAGGGCGCAAAAGGTCCGCCGATTATTTCCAATTCGACGCGCTGCGGCTGAGACCGCCGCGCTCCGGCCTTGGCGGGCGCAGGCCTAATAATCCTCTTCCGTCGGCTCCTCGGTGG
>Ga0302201_10001178_pt1 | contig 22904 bp, 8 predicted proteins | sample II_Bog_N3_2_FD_194586 | JGI IMG/M metagenome (GOLD analysis project Ga0302201, IMG submission 194586) | Peat permafrost microbial communities from Stordalen Mire near Abisko, Sweden - II_Bog_N3_2 | ecosystem: Environmental > Terrestrial > Soil > Wetlands > Peat | place: Sweden: Abisko, Stordalen... | reverse complement strand
TCGATGCGCACAACACCCCTTTGCGGATGACGGATTCCGCGTCCGGCGGTCACTCTAGCAGACGAAGTCAAGGGCTGTAAACGTCGGATTCCTGGTTGGGTTGGAAAGAAGCGTGCCGGCAGCAGAGTCTTGGCGCGGCTCATGTCGTCTGCTCTATTGGGCGTGGTCTTGCCGATCTAGTTCCTGCAAGCTCGCTTCGACGCTGGCGACGGCGCCGGCGTATTTTCGGTCACCCCGTTGCAGAAGCTTCCGGAGGATGCTCAAGGCTTCCTGGTAGTGGGTGCGGGCATCTTCGATGCGGTTTTGGAGCCGATCGACTTTCCCCAAATTGTTCAGGGTCATCGCCATGTCCGGCAGGTACACAGCGGGATTCTGCGCAGCCAGTTGCCGGTAAGCGCTCAAGGCCTCCTCGTAGAGTGGGCGGGCTTCGTCCATCCGGTTCTGGATCGCATTCAGGCGCGCAAAGTCACTGAGCGTCATGGCCAAATCGGGGAGGTACACGACGGGACTCTGGCGCGAGAGTTGCCGGTCAATCTTCAAGGCCTCCTCATAGTGCTGGCGGGCTTCTTCCATCCGGTTCTCGGTTGCATCGAGAAATCCAAACTCATTCAGCGTCATGGCGACGTTTGGAAGGTACTTGGCAGGATTCTGCTCCGCCAACTGCCGGTCAATCTTCAAGGCCTCGTCGTAATGCTGGCGAGCTTCGTCCATCCGGTTCTGGAGTCGATCCAGCGACCCTAAGTTGCTCAGAGTGGCCGCCACGTTCGATACGTACACATCCGGATTCTGCTGCGCGAGCTGCCGGTAAATTTTTAGAGCGCTCTCATCGTGCTGGCGAGCTTCGTCGATCCGGTTCTGGAGTCGATCCAGGTTCCCCAGATTGTTCAAGGTCCTGGCCATGTCCGGCAGGCCTGCGCCTGGGTCTTGCTGCGCCAGTGGTTGGCGCAGTTCCAAAGCTCGCTCGAAGTGCCGGCGGGCTTCGTCCATCCGGTTCTGCTCTGTACCAACATTCTCCAGGTCAAGCTGCGTCAGCTCCGACTCGGGGTGCATGAGCGCAACCCCCAGGGCGTTATGCGTCATAGGACTTTCCGCGACCTCCAGCGTGTGCAGCCACAGGTCGTAATCGCTATTCCAATAACCCATCTGGTGAAAGGTGGCGAAGGCGAACGCGGTCAACACACACAATGCCGGAATGACGCGCCAAATCGTGCGGACTCGCCTCGCATCCGCTAAATCGGCAAGGCCGAAGGCAATCATTACGAAGATTCCAATCAGCGGCACGTAGGCATAGCGATCGGCCATGGCGAACTCTCCCACCTGCACCAGGCCGAGGACGGGAATTAAGGTCCCCAGAAACCAGAACCAGCCAACCGGCAAATATCCCGTGCTGCGAAAAATGATAACGAGCGCGGTGACACTTATCAGGACCAGCGCCGAAAGAACCCATTGCCATGCTGGGAGGGAAGTTACAGAATGGGGATAGAGCGCCAGCTTTGCTGGCCAGAGCATTTTCCATAGGTAGAGCCCATACGCGACCAGGGCATTCTCAATTCGGCTGGCGAAGGAGAACTCCTCGAGAGTACGCACTGCGGATCGTTGCGCGATGAGAGTGATCCATGCGCTGGCAGCCGAAAGAAACAGCAGTGGCACTTTCTCCAGCAGCAACCTTGAGAACCCCACCCGCGGTAGGCCGTTGGAGGTGGCCGCTCCGCTCTGGGTTTCGTTGAGCGGCGTTCGCTCCAGCGGCCAATAATCCAGAAGTAGCAGTACAAAAGGGAGCGTGATGACCATCGGCTTGGCCATCAAGCCCGCAGCGAACAGGGCTGCGACCAGCAGATATCGCCGCCAGTCCGGTTTTTGGGCATACCACGCATAGGCGCCGATCGCCAAGAAAAAGAACAGCGTGCTCAGAACATTCTTCCGTTCCGCCACCCATGCCACCGACTCTACGTTGATCGGATGCAGGGCAAACAGAGCGGCCACCAACAGACTCGGTCCCACTCGCTTTGTAGCCAACTGCAACAGCAGAAACAGCAACACAGCATTGACGGCGTGGATCAAAACACTGTCGAAATGATGGCCGGCCGGGTTCAGCCCAAAGATTTGATAATCGAGAGCATGCGACAGCCAGGTCAGCGGATGCCAGTTCGCAGCCTCGGTTGACGTGAATGCCCACTGGATGGTGCTCCAAGCCGGGCCGCCATGAACGTGTGGATTTGCGGTGACGTACTCACGATCATCCAAGACGACAAATGAGTGCCCAATGACGGGGCTGTAAAGCGTTATCGTTGCCGCTGCCAGGAGAGCGCTGACAAAGATAATAAGGTTCCTGCCGGGGAGGAAAAGTCCGCTTTCCGGGAGCGCTTTTGGCTGCGGCCTCTTGCGGGATTGGGCCAGTGTTTTCGGGAGATTCTTGGCGCGGCTCATTTCGTCTCCCCGATTCTACACAGCCGACCGAGCCTTGGTTGTCGCATCTTCCGACGTGATAAAGTCCTGCCTATGTCAGCGACTGTCCGTTGGATGTGTGTTGCATGGTTGGTGGCGAGCGCGTTCGCGGCGGGGGTTGGGCCGCCCAACATTGTGCTGATCACAGTGGATACAACGCGCGCCGACCGTATGGGGTTCCTGGGTTCCGAGCGTGGACTGACGCCGAACCTCGATGCGTTGGCCCGCCAGTCGGTGGTTTTCACAAGGGCATATTCGCAGGTCCCGCTGACCGCGCCCTCGCACGCGACCATCCTGACGGGGACGTACCCCCAATTTCACCAGGTGAACAACTTCGGCGTGCCGCTGGCGACCACCTTGCCTTATGCACCCGCAATCCTGCACGCGCACGGATATCACACCGCAGCTTTTGTCGGTGCGCTGGTTCTCGACCCAGTGGCGCGGAGCGTTCCCGGCTTTGACCGGGGGTTTGACACCTACGACGCCGGCTTCAGCGTAATGCCGCCTGGAGGAGATCGTTACCATACGGCGGAGCGCCGTGGGGGCGTAGTCGTAGCGCACGCCATGGCGTGGTTGGACAAGCACGCGCACGGTCCTTTCTTTATATGGGTGCACCTGTACGATCCGCATGATCCTTACGATCCTCCCGAACCCTATAAGAGCCGGTACAAGTCCGCACCCTACGACGGCGAGATTGCCTATGCCGATTCAGCCGTGGGGAAATTGCTGGGCCAATTGCGCGCGCAAGGACTTTACGACAACTCGGTGATTGCGGTCATGTCGGATCATGGCGAGGCGCTGGGCGGCCACGGTGAGGATACCCACGGGATGTTTCTGTATGACGAAACCATCCACGTTCCGCTCCTCTTCAAGCTGCCGGAAGAGGCGTTTGCGGGAGAGCGAGTTGACGGGCGCGTCGGACTGGTGGATGTGCTGCCGACGATGTTGCAGGCGGGGGGCATTTCGGTTCCGCAAGAGGTGCAAGGGGAATCGTTGCTGAACATGATGAAGTCTGCCTCGGCTGAGAAGGCAGGATCTGGATCGGCAGCCGAAGAGCACCAAGATTCCCAACTCGCCGACCGGCCGATCTATGCGGAATCCGATTATCCGTATACCTCGTATCGATGGAGTCCGCTGCGAGCGCTACGAACGGGGAAGTATCTGTTCGTGGAGGCGCCGCGGCGGGAGTTGTATGACCAGGGTGCGGATCCGCAGGCCGAGCGCAACCTGGCGCCTGAGTCCAAGGCCGTGGCTGACACGCTGGAAGGTCAACTCGATGCGTTCCGGCAGAAGACGAGCACGTCCCGGGAAGCGCCTGCGGCGCATCTGGATGAAGATCAGCAGGCGAAACTGGCCTCGTTGGGGTACTTCGCGGACAACGCTTCGCAAGCGGCCGGGGCCAGAGCCAGTGGCATCGATCCCAAGGACAAGATCGAGATCAGCAACATGTTGCACCGCGTCGAACTTCTCGGGCAAGGGCTGCACTACCAGGAAGCCATTGCAATGCTTGAGAAAGTCATTGCCAAGGATCCAGACATATTCCTTGCCTACCGGCAACTGGGACAGATCTACATGGTGCGGAGCGATTTCAAGAAGGCGGTGCCGGTATTGCGCAAGGCCGTGGAGTTGCGTCCGGATTCGATGAAAGAGCATTTCGAACTGGGCATGGCGTTATACCAAAGCGGAGAGTTCGCGGCTTCCGTGCCGGAGTTCGAGAAAGTCGTCGTCCTGGCGCCGACTTGGGAGCAAGCGCATCTCTTCCTGGCGACTGCTTACATCAAGACTGGCCACGCGCGGGAAGCCATTGCCGAATCCGAAAAGGTGCTGAAAGTAGCTCCCGAGAACTACGGGGCCCTGTTGCTGGACGGGCGAGCTCTGGTTCTGTCGAAGCATCCTGAAGCCGGCCTGCCGAAATTGAAGAAGGCGGCTGCGATTTTGCCGCAAGAGGCGGAGCCGCACATGGCTATGGCGGAGGCCTACAGCCAATTGGGGCGGGAAACAGATGCCGCGCGAGAGAGAGCCGAAGGTAAACGACTCGCCGCTCGTCTGAGCAATGAATGAGTGCGAGAAGGCCTGTGGCAGAAGGCAACGGTACACTGGTTTGAAACTCACGGATTAACCTGGATCTCGGCCATCATGCCGCCATCTTCGTGGTCCAGGACGTGACAGTGATAGACAAACGTACCTGCGATTTCGGGATCGCGAAAATCCATGCGGACTTTCACGCTGGGGTAAGGCGACTTGCCGTCCCAGTAGGGGATAAGCACGGTGTCCTGCATCACGGGAGGATCGAGGGCCTTCCGGTTGATCTCCATCACTAGAAAATGGATCTGGTGCATGTGAAATGCGTGTTCCTCGGAGCTGTGATTTTCAATCGTCCAATCCTCGACCGCACCCACATTGGTGACGATGGCGGGAGGCAGAGCGGGATTGAACACCATGGGCTGTTGTCCGCTGACTGTGAGGAAGTAGTTGGTGGGGCCGTTGGTGCCTTCGGTAGCTTCGGAAAAGTACAGGCTTCTCTTCGCCGTGACATTGGCATTGGCCAGACCGGCGAATCGGGGCTTTGTGACGGGGGGAACCTTGGCGGCGGGAATGCGGTACTTTGGGGGAACGTGATAGTTGCGTTTGCGCGCATCATCGCTTGAGATAATACTGGCGAGCGCTTGCGCTGGGTTGACGTTCCCGACCGGCCCGGTGTCAAATCCCTGGTTGACAAAAATCGCGTTTGTGCCCTCGGACGGTCCGGTCATCACAAATTCGGCGCGGCCTGCCGGAGGGATGTTGATCGTCGTCACATACGGATCGCCGGTGACTGGGACGGCGTCGATGGAGATCAACTCCATGTTCTGGGGCACGCCGTTATACAAAAGCTGCAACGTAACGAAAGCCTGCGTGGAAGCATTCAGCACGCGCCAGAATTGTTGCTCCCCTGGGTCCGCGACAATCAAGGGCAGGGTGTGCAGTGGTGGCGTAACCACGGTCTCGAAATTGAGCGTCATTTCATAGGGACCCGGCAGCCACGAACCGGGATTCAGAAACTGCTGGCGCACGAGGAGCACTTGCTCCGTAAGTCCCGCCACCTGCGGCTTTACATTCTCAATGCCGCTAACAATGAGTGCTCCGGACGCCCCGCCGTTCACCTGGTTGGTGGTAAACCCGTGCGGATGAGGGTGGTACCAGTACAAACCGGGCGGTTCATTGGCGGGGATTCGAATTTGGTACTGAAATGGCGGATCCGTGGGCTGGATCAGCGTGTTGATCACGTCGTCCTGGTGGCAGACCGGGGGAATGTTGAGACCATGAAAATGCAGGTTGGTGGAATTCTCGGTTATCGTGCCGCCATTGCAGGAAGTATCCAAGGGCGGCTTGGTCGTTTTCATTGCGCCCATTTTCATTGCGCCCATGTGCATCGAGTGTTTCATGCGGGCGGCGTTCGCGGGAAGATTGAGTTGGTTGGTCAAGGTGAGGGTCAAGTTATCGCCGGGGTTCAGGCGCAACGTCGGAGCCTCGATCGTGCCGCCGCTGGTGGTGTAGTTGTAGCAATCGTGGGTGTATCCGTCGGAATCCAGGCCATTGTTCAAGGCCAATGCGACGTTGAGCGTGCCATTTTGACTGTAGAGGTCCAGCGGATTCGTAATCGGCGTACCCGGAGCCGGACGCGAAGGGCAGTTCCCCACCTGCGCCGAGGCCGCAACCAGCGCCAGTCCGACGACTTGCACTGCGATCACAAACATGAACAACCTGCGCATCATCGAGTCTCCTTGCTCTTGCTGCCCGCCAGTCTTGCTCCTGGAGTTGGGCTGTGCAAACCCGGCGGTAGCGTTGGCACGACTCCAATGGATAGCAAACTCTCGCTGTTGGGGTCGACTACCGGTGATCGGGTACCTTCCTTTAGAGTGCACTTCCCGCCGCCGCCGCGCACATGGATGACGCCAATCGCAGATGGCTGGCCGAACTCCGCCACGTATAGCACGGAGCCTGTGCCCGTCGACATTTGCGTTGCCAGGGTTGACAGGAAGGAAAATGTGGAATCGAAGCCCCTAAGCTTGCGGGATATGCAGCCCTCAGAAACCGTTCCGGTGACTGAATCAAAGAACGCGGCACTGATTTGACCGGAAGTATTGTTGGTGACGTAGAGCAGCGTCCCATCGGGGCTGAGAAGAATGTTGTTGGAATTGAAACCGGACCGCAAACTATAGAGCACGGTTGAGGTCAGCTGGCCTGACGAAATGTCGGACACTTCGACGGCTGCGCCACTGGAGTCGTCGCCAAAGATGGCGTAATGGCCGTCCGGTGTGATGACCACGCCACTGGGGAAATCATCGCTCGCGAAACCGGTGGAATTCTGCTGGTCGCCGTTGGAAACGGGCGAACCGCCAGAGATATCAAACGACTCAATGGAGCCGTCTCCATAGGCCACAGCCAGCAAATCGCCATTCAACGCCATTCCCTTAACCGTGCCGCCATTCAAGCCGGCCGGAGATATGTCGTTGAGGAATTGCAGTCCGCACCCCGGCTGTACCGCGAAAGTTGCCAGAGTTGCGGAGGTCGAGAAACTGGCATACAGATAGCTGCCATTCATCACCATGCCGATGCCGTTGTCGGCGCCGTTGTCGGTGGCGGAGGCCGGAAAATCGCCAACTGCTGTTTGCGTCAGGGCCTCAACTCCAGCAATTGTGTTGGTGGACCCGGCGGAAAGATAGACGCACGGAGTGGTGGCACTATTCAGCACGCTTACCCGGCTCGACGCAAAATACCCGCCTCCAGTGCCCTCCCCGCCGAGATTGACCAGCGTTGGATTGCTCAGCGTGCCGTTGGCGGCGATGGTGAAGAAAGTGGCGGTGTCCGACGCTCCAAGGCCATAGTCGTCATTGGTGACCAGGTAGCCGATCGCGGCCGGAGGGGGAGCGGCAAACGCTCCGGGGGTCGAAAGCATCATCGTCAGCCAAGTCAGGAGCAAGAACAATCTTTTCATTATCGCTATTGCTCCTTAGAATGAAACTCGGCGCGAAATTCAGAGGGTGTGCTGCAATACGCGATCTTCAATCTGATGCCGCCAAGGACGGATTCGCCAGACTCCGTTCCAGTCGCCGCTTTCCCTCGGTTGCCTCACTTCATTGTAGCCTCGACCCGCAAGACTATACAGCCTCGCGAAGGGGCAGGGACTGCTGGCGGGCTGTCCATGTGCAGATGGTTTCACATTGACACGGATCGACATTACTAAGACAATTGCTGGCCGCCTGTTGGGGTCGAAAAAGGTAAATTCGAGTCTAGATTTCGGGGGAAGTCAGGGTGACCAAGAAGCTCTCGTCTGTGTGTGCAATCTCTCTTGTATTTCTTGCGGTGCTCGGCTCGGTTGCAACATCCGACGGCCAAACTTGGACGCCACTGAACAACGCCCCTCCAGTATCCGTGGGCGCCATGCTGTTGCTCACCGACGGCCGCGTGCTTGTGCATGAAGAGCCGAATTGCAGCGGTAGTGGCTGCGTAAGCACTACCAATGCCTACAACAACTGGTACACGCTGACCCCGGATTCGACCGGTAGCTACATCAATGGGACCTGGGCCCAGGTAGCGTCGACTCCGACCAGTCCGACCAATTATGCACCGTTGTTCTTCAGTTCCGCCGTGTTGCCGGACGGGAAAGTGGCGATTCAAGGAGGCGAATACAACTGCCCCAGCGCGAACTGCGCGGACGCGTGGCAAAGTAACGGAGCACTGTACGATCCGGCGGCAAACACCTGGACTGCCATCACGCCGGAAATCACGAGCTCCTATGAGGCTGATGGAGACGCGCAGTCGGTAGTGCTGCCGAACGGAACCTGGATGACCGCGGCCTGTTGCGCGTACTACAGCGGCCATGCCTCATTCCCGGAATACTATTATTTCAACGAAAGCTCGTTGAACTTCACCAACGAAGCCAGCGCCTCCGACGGTGAAACCACCGAATTCGACGAATCCGGTTGGAACTTGATGCCTAACGGAGAGGTGCTGATGGTCAACGTCTACCTTGGGCAGTACGGCTCGGGGACTGCCGATGGCTACTCCATCTACAACCCCAGCACCAACACCTGGACTCAATACTCAAGTACGGCGGTACAACTGTGGGACAGCGGTTGCGGGAATTCCAGCAAGGCCAGCTATGAGCTTGGGCCGATCATGCTAATGCCCAACGGAACTTTTTTTGCCACCGGCGCCAGCGAGTGCGAAGCCGGCAACATCGCAACTTACAACTGGAGCACCAACACGTGGACCGCTCAAGGGACGTTCCCCAACAAAAATGCGGCCAACGATGCGCCGGGCGCGACGGAGATCAACGGCAATGCAATCGTAGTCACCAGCCCCTATACCAATACATTTTCGTCACCCCTCACGATTTACGAGTGGAACGGCACCACCTTAAGCACCTTCCCCAATGTGAGCCGCGCTTCGTCGGACTCATCGTATGTGACTCACTTGCTGGTGCTGCCCACCGGACAGATCATGTTCACGGACTTTTCGACCACCGTCGAAATTCTGACCAGTGCTGGCACTTACGAATCAGCGTGGCAGCCAACGATTAGCAGCGCCCCGTTCAACCTGACGGCCGGGCAGACTTATTCGATTTCGGGAACGCAATTTAATGGCGTGTCGACAGGGGCCTCCTACGGCGACGATTTTCAGGACAACACCAACTATCCCCTGGTGCGCATCGTAAACAATGGCACTGGAGATGTTTACTACGCCAGGACTCACGGCCACAGCACCATGGGCGTGGCGACCGGCTCGACGATCGTATCCACCAACTTCGATGTGCCAGCCGGCATGCCGAGCGGGCCGTGCGAGTTGTATGTAGTGGGGAACGGCATTCCGTCGGCGGCTTCGCCCTGCGACGTAGGATCCGGCACAACGACAACCTTAGCCTTGAGTTCCAGCGTGAATCCGTCGATCTTCGGCCAGACTGTGACGTTCACCGCGACCGTGACTCCGGTGAATTCCCCGGCGCCAACCGGCACCGTGCAGTTCACCGCAAACGGCAGCGGCATCACCGGGTGCACTGCGGTAACTCTGACGAGTGGTACAGCACAATGCGCGACAGCTGGGCTGGCAATTGGGACGAACGCGATTGTGGCAACCTATTCCGGCGACAGCAACTACAACGGGACCACGGGGACGTTGAGCGGAGGCCAGATCGTCAATCAGGCAACCACCACCACGGTCGTGACTTCCAGCGGGAATCCGTCGGTTTTCGAGCAGTCGGTAACCATGACGGCGACAATTAGCGGCCAGTACGGGCAAGTAAAGGGGCGCAAAGGCCAGGCAAAATCGCAGAACATAAGCGGGACCGTGACGTGGAGCAGTAACACGGGTTGCAGCGCGTCCACCGTGACATCGGGCAATCCTGGGACAGCGACCTGTACCACTTCCAGCCTAGCAGTGGGGACCGATACGATTACGGCGACCTATTCGGGTGACAACAATCACAGCGGAAGTTCGGGCACGTTAGGTCAGGTCGTCAGTCAGGCCAGCCAGACGATCACGTTCACCACCAACGCACCGGCCAGCAAAGTCTACAACGGCAGCTTCACAGTAGCAGCTACGGCCAGCTCCGGCTTGGCAGTTACCTTTACCAGTGCTGGATCGTGCAGCAACTCGGGCGCGACCTACACGATGACGAGCGGTGCGGGCACGTGTTCCGTGATTGCGAATCAGGCGGGCAATGCGAACTACTCGGCGGCAGCGCAGGTGACAGAGACGACGAACGCGACGCTGGCCTCGCAGACCATAACGTTTACCACGCCAGCACCGGCCAGTGCAGGCTATGGCAACAGCTTCACGGTGGTAGCCAACGGTGGCGCAAGCGGCAATGCGCTGGTCTTCACCAGCAGCGGATCGTGCAGCAACTCGGGCACGACCTATACGATGACCAGCGGCACGGGGACGTGCTCGGTGATCGCGAATCAGGCGGGGAACGGCAACTACGCGGCGGCAGCGCAGGTGACGGAAACGACGACGGCGATTCTGGCGACTTCGAGCACGGCGGTTAGTTCCAGCGCGAATCCGTCGGTGTATAGCCAGCCGGTGACGTTGACGGCGACGATCAGCGGACAGTACGGGCAGGTGAAGGGGCGCAAGGGACAAGCAAAACCGCAGAACGTAACCGGGACGGTGACGTGGAGCGGGAATACGGGTTGCGGCACGACCACGGTGACGTCGGGTACTCCGGGGACTGCGACGTGTACCACTTCGAGCCTCGCGGTGGGGACGGATGCGATTACGGCGACCTACTCAGGCGACAGCAACCATAATGGAAACTCGAGCACGCTGAGCGGCGGCCAGGTTGTCAGCCAGGCGAGCACGAACGCGACGGTTGGTTCCAGTCTGAATCCTTCGACCTATGGCCAAGCGGTCAGTTTCACGGCCAACGTGGCAGCGGTAGCACCGGCGGGGGGAACGCCGACCGGAACGGTGCAGTTCACAGTTGACGGCGTCAACGTCGGTTCGCCGGTGACTTTGGCTTCGGGTTCGGCAACGTCGGGAAGCACTTCGACGCTGGCGGAAGGAACGCACACAGTTACGGCGGTGTACTCGGGCGTGACGGATTACGCGGCCAGCACGGGAACGCTGAGCGCAGGGCAGACGGTCAATCAGGCGACGGCAGCGACGGTGGTGACTTCGAGCGCGAATCCGTCGATCTCGGGGCAGTCGGTAACGTTGACGGCGACGATCAGCGGACAGTATGGACTGGTGAAGGGACGGAAGGGACAGGCAAAATCGCGGAACGTAACCGGGACGGTGGCGTGGAGCGGCAATACGGGATGCAGCGCGTCGACGGTGACGTCGGGCAATCCGGGAACGGCGACGTGCACGACGTCGACGCTCCCAGTGGGGACCGATGGAATCACGGCGACGTACTCGGGCGACAGCAACCACGCCGGGAGCACGGGAACGTTGAGTGGAGGCGAGGTCGTCAATCAGGCGACAGCGTCTACGACCACGACGGTTGGTTCCAGTTCTGATCCTTCAACTTATGGCCAAGCTGTGAGCTTCACGGCAACGGTGACAACCGGGACGGGGACTCCGACGGGAACGGTGCAGTTCAATGTTGATGGCGGCGCGTTTGGTTCGCCGGCGGCGCTGGTTTCGGGATCGGCCACGTCGGGCAGCATCGCGACGCTGACGCAAGGGACGCATACGGTCACGGCGGTGTACTCGGGCGACACGGACTTCGCAACCAGCACGGGCGCGCTGGGCGGAGGCCAGGTGGTCAGTCAGGCGACGGCAGCGACGGTGGTGACTTCGAGCGTGAATCCGTCGGTGTTCGGGCAGTCGGTGACGTTGACGGCGACAATCAGCGGCGAGAACGGGCAGGTGAAGCGCAACGGATCGGCGAAACCGGAGAATGTAACCGGGTCGGTGGCGTGGAGCAGCAACACGGGCTGTGGCACAACGTCGGTGGCATCGGGCAATCCGGGAGTGGCGACGTGCACCACGACTGTTCTTCCAGTGGGGAACGATACGATTACGGCGACTTACCTGGGGGACAGCAACCACGGCTCGAGCACGGGTACGTTGAGCGGAGGCCAGGTGGTGAATCCGGCAACCGCGAGCACGACGACGACGGTGGGTTCGAGCCTGAATCCTTCGACGTATGGCCAGGCGGTGAGTTTCACGGCCAACGTGGCGTCGGGAGCGGGGACTCCGACGGGGACGGTGCAGTTCTCGATCGATGGCAGCGCGTTCGGTTCGCCGGTGACGCTGGCATCGGGTTCGGCAACGTCGGGTAGCACTTCGACGCTGGCGGAGGGCACGCACACGGTGACGGCAGTGTACGCGGGCGTAGTCGGGTTCGGGACGAGTACGGGCACGCTGAGCGGAGGGCAGGTAGTCAATCAGGCCAGCGTTACGATGACGGTTGGTTCCAGCGTGAATCCGTCGGTGTATGCGCAGTCGGTGACGTTGACGGCGACGATTGGCGGCGAGTACGGATTGGTGAAGTCGAACGGCAGGAAACGGCAAGACGTAAGCGGGACGGTGACGTGGAGCACGAATACGGGGTGTGGCACGACGGCGGTCACGTCGGGCAATCCGGGAGTGGCGACGTGCACGACCTCCAGTTTCGGGGTTGGGACCTACGCGATCACGGCAACGTATTCGGGTGACAGCAACCACAACGGGAGTTCGGCGACGTTGGCGGGCGGGCAGGTGGTGAATCAGGCCAGCCAGACGATCACGGTGACGGTGCCGGCTCCAGCAACTGCAACCAACAAGAGCAGCTTCACGGTGGTGGCGAGCGCCAGTTCGGGGTTGGCGATCACGTTCACCAGCGCTGGAGCGTGTACTAACGCAGGCGCGACGTATACGATGAACTCCACGAAAGTCGGCGCGACTTGCGTGGTCGGGATAGGCCAGGCGGGCAATGCAGATTATGCGGCGGCGTCGGTTACGGAGTTGACAAACGTAGCGGCGGCGATTGCGCCGACGGTGACCTTCACGGGCGCGCCAGCGAGCGATACGTACTTGTCCACGTTCGCGGTGGCAACGACGACGAACGCGAGCACGACTCCGACGATCACGGCGGCGCCGAGCACGGTGTGTACGATCAGCGGCAACGTGGTCACGATGGTGAACGGGACGGGGACGTGTACGCTGACGGCAGCGTGGGCAGCGGACGATAAGTATAAGGCGGCGACTGCGACGCAGAAGACGATCGCGGCGAAGGCATCGAGCGGACTGGCGTGGAGCACGCCGGCCGCGATTACTTATGGGACGTTGTTGAGTTCCGTGCAACTGGACGCGACCGCCAATGTTGCAGGCACGTTCGTGTATTCCCCGGCGGCGGGGACGAAGCCGAAAGTACCGGTGGCCCCGGCGACCTGCGACACGTTGAAGGTCACCTTTACTCCAAGTCTAGCGACCGACTACACCAAGGAAACCGCGACCGTGTGTCTGGTCGTGAATCCGTAACGGCGTTACCGCGCGCGGCCTTTCCGTCGTTGGATTGAGGGGGCATTCCGCATGATGGCGCAGGCTCGGCTGGTGTCCCGGACCGAAGCTATCGGTGTCATGGCATCCACCTCTGCGTCGCCGCACGGCCCATTACCACCATTTTGAGAGGATTCGTTTCCGACCCGCGCTGCGTGATCGTGGTGATCGCGGCCAGTGGTGCGGCACGCACTGGCGGCGTGGTTGAATGCTCAAGAGCGACACACCACTCGAACGAGGCGCTAGTGCTCTTGCTGCCAGGTCCGCAGTGCAAAGAAATTGTAGGGACTAGAAAATACAGCTCGGCGAACCTGGAATTCGGTGATAGTGATAAACAGCAGCAGGAAGGCAAGGACCGGGGCAGCCAGTGACCACTTTCGGATCGGCCTCAGCAGAAATTCCATCCCAGCGACATACATCAGAACAAAAGGCAGCAGAGCGCCAGAGATAATGCGTCCCGAAACAAAGAATGGGTGTTCCCGGGAGGGGTTCACGCATTTTTGGAAATCGAAAGGCAACGAAATCGCGGCCATGAACAAAACAGAAGCAAGAACTAGAAGGAACGACTGGGATTCTATGAGCCGCTGCAGTGAGGTCTTGTTCTTCCATCGCAGGAAAAGTTGGACGGTAAAAGCCGTGACCATGGCAATCGACGAGAGCAAGTAGAACCAGTCGGCGGGCGGCCAGTTCATCGGTCTCGCATGCCAAACATACTCCCCTCGCCAGAAACTGCGGATTAGATTGCCAAGAAAATACGAGGCCCCGTGCAAGGAGAAGAGTGGATGGTTGAGAAGCAGCCCCCGAGGCTTCATCGTCCAACCCAGGATCGCAATTTTCGCGCGCGAGCCGGTCAGGTCACCCATTACCAGGTAATTGCGGAGCATCCATGAAGCGGGAAGCAATAAAGAAACAAACCCGGTCCCCACGACAACCCGGGCCTTTGATCGTGGCTTCGCTGAGGATTGGCGCGCCCAAGACCACAACGTCAGGGCGAACGCCCCGTAGAGTACGCAATTGGAAACGTCAACGAGAAAAGTAAGCCCGACCAGAACGGATGCGAGCAGCAGCCAGCTTTTGCTTTCTTTTTCGTCCACGGCTTTCACCATCAACAAAAGGGCGACGGCCGTCATGGGCGCTGAAAGAACCTCGCGGTTGATCCCGAAGTAGACGTCCTGCGGGAAAACCGCCAATAGCGCTGGAACGCCCAACCACAGGAAAATTCGGTCCGGATATACCTTCCGCACCAGCCGGTAAGAAATCCATACCAGCACTACATAAGCCGCCGGATTCAGAAAGCGTATCCAGTAGGCCAACTCCCAGGATTGCAATCCGAGCGCTTCCCCAAGCCGATACCAGCCGGCACCCACTAGATAGTAGAAAGGGGCCGACTGTCCTTCTAAATTTCTGGTGTTCACCCAGTGGAGATACCTGGGGGCGACATACTGATACAGTTCCTGATTGGTGAGCTGATATGTGGGAGCCGCAGGATAAGAGTGCTCCATCGTCTCTTTCGAGGCCAGATACTCCACCGTCCCGTACAAAGCGAAGAGCTTCGCCGATTCTTTGTCGACCTCTGGCAGGTCCCTGCCGGGCCATTGTCCTCGGGAATACATACGAATTGAGAGCAAATGAGCCTGTTCATCGACGACGTTGAAAATCGGAAACGCGGCGGCAAAGAGCAAAATGCGCAACGCTGCGTACGCGCAGAGCAGAGCGACGATGCGTCCACTGTGAACCCGCAAGAATCGATCAATGCCGGATCTAGTCGGAGGTAGCGGCTGCATCGCCTGGGTTCGCTTGACGTGCTGCCTTCTCGGGAGTGTCCTGACGCGGCTCATTCGGTCCACCCTATCGGGAGTTGGCCTTGTCAAGTTCTTGCAGGCTTGCCTCGACTCTTGCGATGTCGCCAGCATATCGTGCGGGGTCACCCTGGGCGAGCTTTTTGTAGATGATCATGGCCTCGATATAGTGGGTGCGGGATTCTTCGAACCGGTTCTCGAGTTGATCGAGCTTTCCAAAATTAGTCAGCGTCATCGCCAAGTCGGGCATGTGTGCATCGGGATTCTGCTGCGCCGGCTGGCGGTAGATCTTTAGAGCTTCCTCGAAGTGCTGACGCGCGTCGTCCATTCGGTTCTGGATTCCATCCACCGTCCCCAGGTTGTTCAGTGCGGTGGCCATGTCCAAGAGATATGCGTCCGGATTCTGTTGTGCCAGTTGACGGTAAGATCGCAACGCTTCCTCATAATGCTGGCGGGCTTCGTCGATCCGGTTCTGGCGTTGATCCACGCTGCCCAGGTCGTCTAGAGTCATCGCCAAGTACGGCACGTACGCGTCGGGATTCTGCTGAGCCAGTTGACGGTAAGTTCTTAGAGCACCCTCAAAGTGCTGGCGCGCATCTTCCATCTGGTTCTGGCTTCCATCCAGAAGACCAAGGTTGTTCAGAGTTCCCGCCAATCCGGGCGAAAAGGCGTCCGGATTCTGCTGCACCAGTTGACGGTAAGACTTTAGTGCCTCCTCATAGTGCCAGCGAGCTTCGTGCATGCGGTTCTGCGCTGTGCCAAAGTTCTCCAGGTCATGGCCCGTCATGTGCGAGTCGGGGTGCATGAGCGCAACCCCGATGGCGTTATGCGTCAGAGGATTTTCCGCAACCTCTAGCGTGTGCGACCATAGGTCGTATTCGCTCTCCCAATAACTCATCTGGCGATAAGTGATGCAGCCGAGCGCCGTCAACCCGCACACTGCTGGGAGTACCAGCCATGCAGTACGAACTTCTTTTGCTTGCGCCCAATCCGCTAGACCCCAGGCAATCATTACGAAGACGCCGATCAGCGGGATATAGGCGTAGCGGTCCGCCATGGCGTACTCTCCCACTTGCACCAGGCCGAGAACCGGAACCAACGTCCCCAGAAACCAAAACCAGCCAACCGGCAAGTAGCGCTTGCGGCGAAAAATAACAACGAGAGCCGTGATACTTATCAAAACCAGCGCCGACAAAATCCACTGCCATGCCGGGAGCGTGGGGGAATGGGGATAGAGAGCAAGCCGCACGGGCCAGAGCATTTTGCAAAGATATAGCCCATAGGCCACGAGGGCATTCTCGATGCGCATGCCGAGCGGAAACGCTTCGAAGGTACGCACTGCATGACCCGTTCGCTGCGCGATGAGCGTGATCCATGCGCTGGCGGCCGAGAGAACAAGCAACGGAATTTTCTCCAGCACCAGCTTCGATCCTGTCAATTGCGGCGCGCCGACGGCGGAAGCCGGACTGCCCGCCGTTCTGCCAAGCGGCCAATAATCCAGCAGCATCAAGACAAAGGGCAGAGTAATGACCATCGGCTTGGCCATCAATCCCGCAGCAAACAGGGCTGCGACCAAGAGATATCGCCGCCAATCTGGCTTCTGGGCGTACCACGCATATGCAGCGATCGCCAAGATGAAGAACAGCGTGCTCAGGACGTTCTTCCGCTCCGCGACCCACGCGACCGACTCCACGTTAAGCGGATGCACGGCGAACAGAGCTGCCACCAGCAGGCTCGGCCCCACGCGCTTTGTAACCCAGGCCAGCAGCAGAAACAAAAGCACCGAATTGAGCGCGTGAATCAGCAAGCTGTCAAAATGATGGCCCGCCGGATTCAGCCCAAACAGTTGATAGTCGAGCGCATGCGACAGCCATGTCAGCGGATGCCAATTCGCCGCGTAGGTGGTCGTGAAGGCCCACTGGATGGTGCTCCAGGCGGCGTCACCCTGGATGTGGCGGTTCGCGGTGACGTATTCTTGATCGTCCAGGATGACGAACGAGTGCCCAATAACTGGGCTGTAGAGTGCGATGGTCCCCGCCGCGAGCAAGATGCAGAGGATGACAACCAGGTTCTTGCCGGTAAGCAACGGCCCGCTCCCCGGACGCGTTTTCGCGTTCAGTTTCCTCCGGCTTGCAGCATGTGCTTTCGCGAGAGTTTGGGCGCGGCTCACGTCGTCTACTCTATCCTAGGGAGCTTTCTTTTCTAGTTGCTTCAGTCTCAGTTCGACTCGGGCAACTTCAGCGGCGTACTTGCTGGGATCCGCTTGGGACAGCTTCCGGAAGAGGCTCAAAGCTTCTGCATAGTGAGCGCGGGCTTCTTCGATCCGGTTCTGACTTCCATCTGATATTCCCATCATGTTCAGCTTCTCCGCCACACTGGGTAGGTACCCTTCCGGATTCTGCTGCGCCAGTTGCCGGTCAATCTCCAAGGCTTCTTCATCGTGCTGGCGCGCTTCGTTCAGGCGCTGCTGGAGTCTTTCCAAGCGCCCCAGGTTGTTCAATGTCGCGACCACGTCTGGCAAGTATGCGGCTGGGTTCTGCTGTGCCAGATGACGGTAGATCTTCAACGCATCCTCATAGTGCTGGCGGCCTTCGTCCATCCGGTTCTCTGTATCGAAGTTCCCAGAGTTGTTCAATGTTGCGGCCACGTCCGGCAAGTATGTGGCCGGATTCTGCTGCGCCAGTTGACTGTAAATCTTCAAGGCCTCCTCATAGTGCTGGCGGCCTTCCTCCATCCGGTTCTGGACTCCATCCACGGCCCCCAAGTTGGTCAAGGTCGTGGCCATGTCGGGTAGATGCGCAGCGGCATTCTGCTGCGCCAGTTGGCGGTAGATCTTTAGAGCTTCCTCGAAATACTGGCGAGCGTCGCCCATCCGGTTCTGGAGTTGATCCATGCGGCCCAAGTTGTTCAAGGTCGAGGCCACGCTCGGCAAGTGTGCGGCCGGATTCTGCTGCGCCAGTTGGCGGTAAGATTTCAGCGCTTCCCTATCGTGCTGACGCGCGTCGTCCAGACGGTTCTCGAGTCGATCCATGTCTCCCAGGATGCTCAAGGTCGTGGCTATGTCCGGCAGGTATGCGGTGGGCTTTTGGTGCATCAGCAGGTGGTAGATTCTTAGAGCTTCCTCGAAGTGCCGGCGCGCGTCGCCCATCCGGTTCTGGAGTTGATCCATGCGCCCCAAGTTGTTCAAGGTCGAGGCCACGTTCGGCAAGTATGCGGCAGGATTCTGCTGCGCCAGTTGACGGTACGACTTTAATGCCTCCTCGCAGTGCCAGCGGGCTTCGTCCATCCGCTCCTGCTCGGTATTCAGGTCGTTCCGGTTATTCGGTGTCATTGCCGGGTTCGGGTCGCTGAGGAGCGCCGCCGCCAGGGCGAAATGTGCAAAGGGATTCCGTTCCGTCACCGCCAGCGTGTGCGACCACAGATCGTAATCGCTGACCCAGTATCTTATCTGCTGAGAAGTGGCGAGGCCGAAAGCCAGCAACACGCACAATGGCGGGATTACCCGCCAAACCGTGCGGACTGCTTTCGCCTCCGCCCAATCGTCGAGGCCCCAGGCGATCATTACGAAAATTCCGATCAGCGGGATGTAGGCGTAGCGATCTGCCATGGCGGCACCGCCAACCTGCACCAGGCCGATGACCGGAACCAAAGTGCCCAGAAACCAGAACCATCCCACCGGCAAGTAGCCCTTGCGGCGAAAGATAACAACGAGAACAGTGACACCTATTAAAACCAGCGCCGATGAAATCCATTGCCAGGCCGGGAGAGTATTTCCGGGGTAGGGATAGTTGAGAGCAAGCCGCGCTGGCCAAAGCATTTTCCACAAGTACCGCCCGTAGGCCAGGATTGCATTCTCGATTCGAATGGCAAGCGGGAACTCTTCGAAGGTACGCTCCGCAGGTCGCTGCGCCATTAGAGTGATCACCGCACTCGCGGCTGAAAGAAAGAGCAACGGGATCTTTTCCAGCAGCAGCCTCCAACCCAGCCACGGCTCGCCCTTCGAGGTGGCCGGGCGGCTCCCGGTTCCAGCCAGCGGCATCCGGTCCAGCGGCCAATAATCCAACAGCAACAATACAAACGGCAGCGTGATGACCATCGGCTTGGCCATCAGCCCCGCCGCAAACAGGCCCGCCATCAGCAAGTATCTTCGCCAATCCGGTTTCTGCGCGTACCACGCATAAGCAGCGATTGCCAAAAAGAAGAACAGCGTGCTCAGCACGTTCTTGCGTTCCGCGACCCACGCCACCGACTCCACATTGAGCGGATGCAAGGCGAATAATGCGGCTACCAGCAAACTCGGTCCCATGCGCTTGGTAAGCCAGGCCAGCAGCAGAAACAGCAACACCGCATTGAGGGCGTGAATCAGCACGCTGTCGAGATGATGGCCGGCCGGGTGCAAGGCAAAGAGTTGGTAGTCGAGAGCATGCGACAGCCAAGTCAGGGGATGCCAATTAAAAGCGTCGGTCGAGGTAAAGGCCCACCGGATGGTGCTCCAGGCCAAACCACCCTGGATGTGGAGATTGCCGGTGACGTAATCGCCATCGTCGAGGACGACAAAAGGGTGCCTAATGACGGGGCTGTAGAGGGCTATGGTCACGGCTGCGAGCAGAAGGCAGAAGACGGCCTTCAGCTTGGTGCCGGTGAAGAATGGCCCGCTTCTCGGAGGTGCTTTGGTGTGCAGCTTTCTCCGGCTGGCAGCGCGTGTTTTCGCGAGATTTTGGGCGCGGCTCATTTGTTCATGCCGATTGTACACAGCCCGCGAAAGCTGTTAGTCTTCTTCCATCGACACTTTATATCGACACCGATCAATCCTATTTTTCCGCTGACAGTCGCCGTCGCCAATCACATTTCTCAATCATGTCCCTCAGTCACGAACGAAGCGACTTTTCGCGCTGATTTCGGAATTTGCCTCCTCTAATGTGCAAGAACTTGCGCTGAGTATGCTGCGTTCTATTCCGCCAAAAATTATTAGTGCATAATCATCGATTTTTATTGACAACCATGACGCGAAAGCTTAATAAATGTTGTCCGCCGAATTGCCCCGTGCGAACGTGGCTATTCTTCGCGGATACCTACACACCAGGCGAAGCACCCAGTTTTCAGCTCAAGACTTTAAGGAATAATGCACTCATTGCCCCGCAACACTCAGGACACCCATCCCCCCTTCGCAAGTAAAGAGGAGAAGTGTTGCCCGGCGCAATCCGAGTTTGGTACCTGCAAGTCCCGTGGTAGAGCGACATCGATATTCCCGTTCATTCGGGGGAGGAACCTGTGAAAACACGCACCCTAGTCGTACTGGCGATCGCGCTAGCGTTCATTACAACCTTTAGCCTCTATGTTTCTTACGCCCAGACACCCATGCTGATCGCGAACGCGAAGAAGATCGTCGCTTCGATCACCGCGCCCGTTCAGCACTTGATTCATGCATCCCTGTCGGGCGGCACTCGGATCACGCAGGAGATCGACGAGACCAAGACGGTGCGGCTGGCCCGCAACACGCGGCCCGAGGCGAACCTTAAGAATGACCGCGGCCCGGTTTCGGACAACTTCAATGCCGAGCACATGTTCCTCCTGCTGCAACGCTCTCCCGAGAAGGAAAAAGAGCTCGACCAGTTGATCGACTCGCTGCACGACAAGAACTCGGCCAATTTCCACCAGTGGCTGACTGCCGACGAATTCGGCGAGAAGTTCGGCGTGGCGCAGGAAGATGTCGATAAGGTTACCGGATGGCTCGAGTCGCACGGCTTCCGCGTCAACCAGGTCTACACCAACCGGATCCTGATCGATTTCTCGGGTACGGCCGGCCAGATCAAAGAGGCCTTCCACACTTCGATCCACCAGTTGGACGTGAAGGGCCAGATGCATTTCGCCAACATGGGCGATCCGCGGATTCCGGCGGCGCTGGCACCCGTGGTCAAGGGGATTGTCTCGCTGAACGACTTCAGGCCCGAAGCCATGCACAAGTCTGTGCGGCGAGATTATACAAGCGCCGGCTGCCTTACCTCCACTCAGCCGACTCTTCCCGGCACCTGCTACGACATCACGCCGCAGGACGACGCGGTCATCTACAACACGAATCCTCTCTGGTCACAAGGAATCACAGGCGCGGGCCAGACCATCGCCGTGGTCGAAGACACCGATACCTATAACGGCACTGGCGACTGGAGCACGTACATGTCGACGTTCGGCCTGAGCGGCTACGGCGGCACTTACACCCAGGTGCATCCCGGTGGCTGCACCGACCCCGGCACCAACGGCGACGACGGTGAAGCGGCCCTCGACGTGGAAATGGCGTCAACGACCGCGCCAGGCGCGGCCATCGAAAACATCGCTTGCCCGTCGGGCACGTTCACCTTCGGCGGCCAGATTGCCCTGCAAAACCTGATTAACGCAGCCGGGCCTTATCCTGGCGTGGTCAGCGTCAGCTACGGCGAGCCAGAATCCGTGAGCGGCGCCGGAATCAACGCGGTCTTCTACGCCACCTATCAGCAGGCGGCCACCCAGGGCATCTCCGTCTTCGGCGCAACCGGCGATAACGGCGCGTCGGGTTTCACGGAATATTCAGATATTCAAATCGACACCCTGGGCATTAGCGGATGGACGGAAACGCCCTACAACGTATCCGTGGGCGGCACCGACTTCGAAGAAACCTACAACTCGTTTAAGGGCGGGCCGGCGCTCAGCACGTACTGGAATGCGACGAACACTGCGTCGTATGGCTCCGCCAAGGGCTACATTCCCGAGATGCCGTGGGACAATTCCTGCGCCAACGCCATGATCGCGGAAATCATCAATCCGTCAGGCGGTTTCCTCGGCTATGGCGCCAGCGGCGCTTGCAACAAAACCACCGCCAACACCTTCTACGAGGATACCGGCGCGGGCGGCGGCGGCGCGAGCAATTGCGCCACGAATAACGGTGGCTCGCTGGAAGCACTCGACTTTGAAACGGCGACGGATTGTCAGGGCTACCCCAAGCCTTCCTGGCAGTCGGCCTATGGCGTACCCACCGACAGCGCGCGCGATATTCCAGACGTTTCGCTGTTTGCCGCCAACGGCGATTGGGGGCACTACCAGGTGATTTGCTGGTCCGACCCGACCCAAACCTCTGGTGGCGCCGCAACCTGCACCGCCGGCTCCCCGAACACGTGGACAGGATTTGGTGGAACCTCGGTAGCCACGCCGACCATGGCGGGCATCCAAGCTCTCATCAATCAAAGAACCGGCCAGAACTGGGGCAACGCCAATACCGTCTACTACTCGATCGCGCAGAGCGAGTACGGCACGCAGGGCGGAAGCTTCCTCGGCAGCGCCTGTAACTCCAGCGGTAGCGGCGGTCCGGCCAGCTCATGCGTTTTCAATGACGTAACCGAAGGCGACATCGTCGAAAATTGCCTAACGCAAAATGGCGACTACATTTCCAGAAGCAATTGCTTTGGGGCCGTCAACAACGATATTTTTAGTGGGGCGACCAGCACTGACAACATCACCGCCGTCACGCTCATCAACGGCGGTTCGGGTTACACCACCGCCTCCCTGCCTACGTGCACCATCGCGGGCCCGAGCAACGCGGGAGCGTACAAAGCGCCCTTGCATCCCAGCGCCACTGCCGGCAACACCATTTACGCCGGCGGTTCGCAGGCGACTTGTTCGATCACGACTGCCCAGATCAACACCGGGGTTCAAGCAGCGGTT
>Ga0302201_10001165_pt1 | contig 22974 bp, 20 predicted proteins | sample II_Bog_N3_2_FD_194586 | JGI IMG/M metagenome (GOLD analysis project Ga0302201, IMG submission 194586) | Peat permafrost microbial communities from Stordalen Mire near Abisko, Sweden - II_Bog_N3_2 | ecosystem: Environmental > Terrestrial > Soil > Wetlands > Peat | place: Sweden: Abisko... | reverse complement strand
TTCTTAGCCTAACTCTGTTCGAGAAAACGCCCATTTTACAGGCACTTCAGGATACGGACTACCATAACGACTTAGGCGATATTGGCAACCAGTTGATTCTGTTCGACTTTTAACCGGACAGCGATGAATACCTGTAAACCATCTCCCCGGTCTGTTCTGTAAAGTATCTGCCCGGGCTATACCGCCATTTACGGCACGACTAAAGTCGTGCCCTGACACAAGACATTGTTTTCGGCAGCCTGTAAAGCCCAAACTCATTTTTCCCGGCCTGGTGGCGCGGCTGAAGCCGCGTCCTTTCAAAGCTTGCCTTTCCCCGCAGTTGCAAGACCCTATCCTCCACTTACCGCTGAGTTATCGAACAGCCCTCAGCCCTCCACCTTCAGATACAGCCGGTATTGCTCATCCTGAATGGCGGGGAAGGGCCGCAGGGTAAGCGTGCCCTCGGCGGTTTTCGCCTGCCAGTCCATTGATCCGCCAGAAACCTGGCTGGCCGCCAGTAACTCCTGCTTCCCGATCTTCTCTGGAATCGCGCCCACGCTGAACAGCGCCAGCGGCCCATGCACCGGGGCCAGCAGGTCGGGATGTTGCGGGTCCACGGCTTCCAGCACCATCGGCATCTCGAACTCGACTTCAATCCGGTCGCCGTTTTTCCAGGTGCGGTCCAGGCGAGCAAACTTGCCCGGCTCCGGGTTGGAGAAGACTCTCATCCCGTTCACGGCTACCGCTGTCTTGGACCCGGCCCAGGCGGGGATGCGCAGGTAGACCGGAAAGGCCGTGGGTTTCTCGACAGCGACGCCGATCTGCGTAGTGGGATGGTGCGGATAATTGGTCTGCTGGGTCAGGGCGATGCGTTCCCCGCCCCGCTGCCATGAAATCCGCGAAGGCACAAACTGGTTCACGTAGATCCCCTGGCGGTCGTGAAAGTACGCGCTGATGCCGTAGTCCGCGGTAATCTGCGCAAAGGTCCCGGTGCAGCAGGTCCACTGATTGGGGTGATAGAACTTGGACCCGTCGTTGTTATAGTCGGAGTAATAGAATCCGTGCCCATCCTTCTTGATCGGCTTGGCGCCCAGGATGGTGTTATACATGACCTTTTCCATGCTGTCGCCGTAGCGGCTGTCGCCGGTAACCCGCAGCAGGGAACGGGTGATCTTGAAGTGAGCATAGGAGCCGCAGGGCGTCTCGAAGCTGGAGTGCGTCTTGACCAGGCTCCGGCCGATTTCGCCGCTGCCCGGCTCGCGGAACAGCTCGTCCGGCCCCCAGCCGCCGGTGGCAAAGCTCTGCGTGGAGCGAAGGAAGTCAAAGCCGGTGCGCGCCGCGCGCAGATGCTTCTGGCTGCCCAGCACCAGGTAAGCCTGCATGGCGCTGCTGAAGGCATTCACGTGGCTATAGGCATGTTTGCCGGGCAGCACGTTCTGGCCCGCGGCCAGCGGATCGAAATACCAGTCGTCGGCCAGGAAGCGCTTGCCCAGGTCGCGAAAGCGGCTGCCCGCGCCGCGCTGGTAAGCCAGGAACAGATTCTCCGGCAAGGTATAGAACTCATCCCAGCAGAAAGACTCATCGGTGTGCGGCCGGGCATACTGCTCTGCGCGCGACAGCGCCTTCTGCGGCAGGAAAGGCAGCACGGCGTCCACGGCGGCATTGAGCACTTGCAGCGCACTGCCGTCCCCGGCAAACTCATGCGCATCGAGCAGGCCGATGGAGACCTTGTCATAGGTGTAGGCGGGAAAGCGGTTGCCCTCGTTGAACCTGGGCGAAATGGCCGCCGCGTAGCCGCGCACCAGCCGCTGCACCTTGGCCTGCGTGGCCTTGGAGCCGGTGGCGGCGTAGTCGCGCGCCAGCCCGGAGAGCATTTGCCCAAAGCTGTGACCGGGGCAGAAGCCGTGCATGTTCTGGAGGGTAAAACCGTCGTACCAGTCGTACCAGCCGCCCATGTCGTCGCCGGGCGCAGGCAAGCCTGCGCGGAGGCGGAAGGGCTTCAGCAGCATGTCCTCGTCGAGCGCCCCATAGAAGGCGTGATTGGTCTGGAACTGCTGGCGCAGAGGACCTTCCAGCAATTCCACTTCGCCATACCCGAACTGGCTGAGCGGGGCCGCGGCGGCGGGGTCGCTGCCCGACGCCGCGAAGGCATGGCGTGGCTTGACCAGCGAAGCAGCGGCCACCGCCGCACCGGTTTTCAGAAAGGTTCTGCGAGACGATTTCATGGCTTATCCCCTTTGGACCAAACGGCGCAAGGCGCACCCGTACGGCGCGGACCCATTCAAACACAGTGCCTGACGTATTGGAAAGACCGCGGTTGCCGCGGAAGCGCGGCTTCCCCGGGTTGCACACGAACCCACCGAAAAGCATACCGCAGGGGCTAAAGCCCCGGGATTCTGTCAGCTTTTGCTGCCGGGGTTGAAACCCCGGCCTACCGAACCCGCCGGCCCCGGGCGCCCGATATCCGGGTTTTCGGACCTGCGATGGCACGGAGTCAACACACTTCCAAATTGAAATCCCGATACTCGCGAATCAGTTCGAAGTCTGCGCGGTTCGATGTAATCAGCTTGGCTCCGTAGTTGCGCGCGGTCAGCGCGATCAACACGTCGAAGTGCAGATCGCGCAGCTTAACCGGCTCGAAACCCTTCTCTTCGCGCATTCTGGCAAGCAGGAGTCCCGACTCCAGCCAGTCATTCCTGGTCGGCGTCAGGATCGGGTAGTTCTTTTCGAGTGTTCGCAAAACGTGCCGGTCGGCCGGCGAACTGGCCCCACGCCTCAGTTCTGCGAGAACGACCGAGGAGTTGCGCACCAGCGCATTCAGGTTGGCCATGCGCTGAGCGTGACGGCCGGTCCTCAGATGGTCAATGAGAACCGACGTATCAAAGACAACACACTCACTCATCGGATCCGGCGAAAGAGCATTTGCCGCCGTACTTCTTCATGAGGTCTTTAAACCCCTGAAGGGCAACGATCTCTCTCAGGGCCACGTGAACGGCCTCGGTGCGCGACTTGACGCCGAGAACGCGCACGGCCTTGTCTGCCAGCTTGGTATCCAACCGGATCGAGGTCAGAGGTGCGGCCATGGCTTCTCCTTCTGTATATATCTATTACGCTCCATGTATATACGCGTGTCAAGCGGGGGCTGGGTGCCCCAGGTCTCGATTCTGAAACCCGGGTTGCACACGAACCCACCGAAAAGCATACCGCAGGGGCTAAAGCCCCGCGATTCTGTCAGCTTTTGTTGCCGGGGTTGAAACCCCGGCCTACCGAACTCGCCGGCCCATACCTCCCGCTACCCCAGCTTGCTGAAGGTCACCGGCAACTTGTCGTAGTCCACAGTTCCCAGCCCGCGGGCGGCGGCCATCTCCAGATAGGGCAGGCGCTCGGGGTCCAGGTCCCAATAGGCCTTGGCCACATAGGCGTCCAAGGCCACCGGATCGGTGCCGGCCACCAGGGTCTTTTTCAGGGCCACATCTTCCAGGTTGCCGCCGGTGGGGCCGTTGCGCAGCAGGACGCGGTAGCAGTCGATCATGGTGAAGGTGGGCAGCATGAAGCTGGCCAGGTCGGCCAGGCTCTGGTGAATCTGCTGGTGGAGGCGATTGCGCTCCCCGCCCAGGATGCCGTACCAGTTCTTCATGCCCAGGGTGGCGCCGGTGAGCACATGGTGCTTGGCGATGGGCAGGTTGATGACCTTGTCCGCCTCAAGAAACGGCGTAAAGACCGGCCAGCTTTTGAGCACCACGCCGCCCAGGTCCACCTCGCGGTAGAGCTCGGGATCGGGAAGGATGACCTCGGCGCCCGCCGCGCGGGCCGCCTCCTGGATGCCGGAGCGCTGAAAGCAGCGGCGCGGCTCATTGCAACTGACATCGGTGACGATGACCCGCTTGGCGCCGGCCTGCCAGCACTGGCGCACCACCTCGGCCACCAATTCGGGATTGGTGTTGGCCGCCTGCTCCGGAGTGCGGTCCCAGGCGATGTTGGGCTTGATAACCACCACGTCCTGGCGGCCGATGAAGCGCTGGATGCCGCCCAGGTCCTGCAAGGCCCTCTGCACCAGGGCCCGCGGCTCCCCGGCCTTGGCGACCGCGTCCTTGTCCATGGGGTATTGCACCACGGTCATATGCGGCAGCTTGGGGTCGGCTGCGATGCGATGGTCGCGCCGTGCCTGCTCGGCGCGGCCGGCGACGGGCCGGAAGCTGTGTTCGCTGAGCCAGACGGCCGCGCCCGCCGCGCCCACCGCCACGCCGCCCACGCGCAGCAATTGCAGCATCGCCTCGCGGCGCGTCATCGCGGGCGCCTGCGCCTGTTTCTCGTCCGGCTTGCGATCGGTTTCCCCGGCCATGGTGATCCTCCCGGTTAAGTAACTAGAGCATTTTTACCGCTTCTGTAAGGCTGGCCTTCTGCTTTCCCACCATTTTCGCAAAGAGCGCGAAAAGGATGGGGCACCCAGTTCCTTACACAATCCTTAAAAGCGCTCCAAGTTCGAGCTATCCCACCCTAGCCGCAAGAACAAAAACGCGGCGAGGGTGGGGCTCCCAGATTTCTCTAAACTTCCATCAGGTTGATGCGCTCCGGATCGTTGACGCCCAGTTTGTGGGCGGCGTCGGCGGCGGTGGCAATGTAGCGCGGCGGACGGCCCACGGCTTCCAGCGTCTTCATACCCGCCTCGGCACGCTTGCGCTCGATCATCTGGTAAGCGGTGTGGTCCAGGGCCACGCGATCCTCGCCCACAACGAGCGCGTTGGGCTGCCAGAGGCGCTCGGGATGGAAGCCCGGCCCCCCATCGTAAACAGAGGTCATGGCGTCGCCAATGGTGAAACGCACCTTCTCGCGCACGGTGGGAATGCAGTTCAGGTCGGCCACGCCGGGGTTGCAGCCGCCACCATGCAGTTCAAACGGGCGCTCCACCACGCCGTACATGTTCTTCATGGCAAAGGTGACGCCGGCCCCGCTGTGATCCTTGAGGATGGGCACTCCGATCACCATGCCGCACTCGCGGGTAAGGATCTTGGAGAGCTTCACATTCACCGCCGAGCCAAACGACACGCCCTGCTCCTCGTAGCCGGAAACATCGGAGCCGTAGCAGCGAATCTTGCCGGGGTCGGTGCTGATGGTCAGCCCGCACGCCTCAAGATCGCGGGCGTTGCGGTCCCACACCAGGATGTTGCCGGGCTTGACGCCGGCCTGCTGCAAGCGCTCGGCAATGGCCAGCACCAGCACCAGGTGGGAGGAAATGCCCTTGCCGCCCAGGCCGTTGGTCTTGAGGCCGATCACCTGGCCCTGGGGCACAATGCGCTTCCACGCCTCGACCGGGTGGTCGTGGCCGGTGTAGGCGGCAATGGCCCGGTCCAGCAGGGCAATCACGCGCTTCTCGTCCAGTTGCCCGCCTTGATCGTGGAGCGCCGCATCCCGGGCCACCACCACCTTCGACTTGCCCGCCGCCCCATGCTGGTCCAGCATGGCGGCCAGCCCCAACTTGCTCTGCGAACCCAGCACCACGGCTCCCGTGGCTGCTGCCTGAAGAAATTCCCGCCGGTTTTTCATCGCATCCCTCACAGTGTGCATTGAAGGGGACGGGCATTGGCCCGTCCGTTGAAGAGCTGGGCGCCCTACCCTCGCCGCGTCTCCGGGGTCCCCACGGACAGGTCTTCGTCCGTGGGGCGGCGTTTTGCGGCCAGGGTGGGATCGCAGAATGGCCTCATGACCAGAACAAAAGGCTCCTTACAGCTTCGCTTCCACGCCGTGCGCCAGCGCCATCAGCGCCTGCTCGCCGTCGGGCGTGGACTCGTAGGCAACAATCCGCACCAGATAAGGGCCCTTGCGGAAGATCACGCTCTGCGCATAGGCCAGGCCGGCGTTGCCCAGTTGCACGCTCTTGGCGTCGCTGGTCTGCCCGGTCTCAAGAATCTTGCGCGCCCCCACTGCGTCGCTCATGGTGTGCACGTCCACAACGGCTTCCAACTGGCCCTGGTACTTGTAGTCGGAGGTGGAGGTGGAGATCACGCCGGCCGCAATGTACTGCTCGGCGTCGCCGTCGATGTACTTCCACAGATTCTTGGCGTCGAAGACGCGGGTGTCGCTGGTCTTTTGCCAGCCGGCCACTGCGCTCGAAGCCGGGAAGGCATCGATGGTGTGCTTCTTGCATCCGCTGATGGCGGCGGCTCCAACCAGTGCAACCGCCACGGCGGTCAACATCCATTTTCCTGAGCGATTCATGGGGCGACGCCTCCTCTATTTCCTGTTGAGCAAAATCTGGCTGTCGGGTGAGCGGCTTTCGCCGATGCTGGTGACGTAGACGGCCGGGTGCTCCTGCAGCGGGCAGGCATACTCGCAGGCGCCGCAACCCACGCAGCGGCTGGGGTCGATGCGCGGCTGCTTCAGCGTCTTGGTGTTGCCGGCCGAGTCAATCACCTGGGCCTCCTGCACATAGATGGCCTTGGGCGAAACCGGGCACCACTCCTCGCAGACAATGCAGTCGGTGGCCATGGCCCAGGGCAGACAGCGGCCCCGGTCATAAAACGCAGTACCCAGACGGATGGGCTGGCTCTGCTGGCCCACTCCCACCACCCAGCCCTTTTCTTTGGGCGTGATCTGCCAGATGGCCCCGGTGGGGCACACCTCGCTGCAGAGCACGCAACTGGGCTCGCAGTAGCCGATGCGCGGCACCAGCGTGGGCGTCCACAGGCCTTCCAGCCCGGCCTGATCCAGCGTGGGATGCAGGGCGGTGTTGGGGCAAACCTTCATGCACTCGCCGCAGCGGATGCAGCGGGAGAGAAAATCGGACTCATCCAGCGCGCCCGGCGGACGCAGCAGCCGCTCGTTCCGGCCCTTGCCCATGCCGGTGTTGGCGCGCATCAGCGGAACCACCGCCGCGCCGGCCGCGATCCCGGTGAGCGCTTTGCGACGGCCAATATCCGTCGAAGCCACTTCCTTCTCCTTGCGGAAGAAGCGGAAGGTCAGGCTGCCGTGCGGGCAACTGCCCACGCAGTTCATGCACATCAGGCATTCGGCCTTGCGCCAGGGCGCTCCGCCGATGGGATCGTCGCCGCCCTGGCAGTGCAGCAGGCAGCGGTTGCACTTGTCGCAACTGTCGGCGTCCTTGTGCAGCCCCAGAATTGAGAAGCGGGAAACCGCGCCCAGCAGCGCGCCCAGTGGGCAGATCGACCGGCACCACAGGCGCGTAATGCGCAGGCTGGCCGCCAGGATGGCAATGAACAGAATGCCCAGCACCAGGCCCTGCGCATAGTGCGGCTGGCGAAGATCGAGCACCGTGTAATGCAGGATGGTGTGCAGGGTTTCGCCGGTGGCCTTGATCGCCGCCACGTGGCTGGTTTCCAGAGGCGTCAGCACGGCGCGCGCGGCCGCGTTGAAGGCGGGCAGGATCGACAGCCCGAAGGAGCGCACCAGCAGGCTGAAGGGGTCGATCCAGCCGAGGGCCGCCGAGCCGAAGCAGGCGGCCAGCAATCCGGCAATCAGAACCACGTACTTTCCCGTCTGCCAGCGCTTGTAGCGGTTGGACTCGATGCGCTGCTTGCCCCTCTTGCTCTCAGATGGCATATTGCCCACAAAGTGTTGCAGCGTGCCCATGGGGCAAATCCAGCCGCAGAAGAAGCGCCCCAGAAACAGCGTGGGCAGCAGGATAACCAGGCTCCACAGCAGGCCGCGATAAAGCGCGTGGCTGGCCAGCGCGTTCACCAGCGCCACCAGCGGATCCCACTCGAAGAACAGGCGCACCGGCGCACGCAGGTGGATCTCGGTCGCGCCGCCGGGAAAGAGGCTCAGCGACGTGAACAGCAGCAGCCCCAGAAACAGCAGCAGAAAGAATATCTGCGAAATCCTGCGCAACATCGGCAATCTGGACCGGGCCACGAATCTCCTCCACACGCTGCGTTCACGGGCGCTACTGGCAAGGAGTCCATGATTGGCGTGCAGACCGCCCCCGGGCAGTGATCCTCATCACCGTTTGGGGGCTGGTGGCCGCTGGCTGCGGCTGGGGTGCTCTGCGCAAGGCTTCGCAGGCGCCCAGTGGTAAGGCGATTTTGCACCAAGCAGGAAGCCAGCCAAACGAATTCCCTCTGGAGGCGAAGGAAACGGTTATCGCCGGGTAGAACGCTCAGGCACTCAAGAGCAGGCTCGCCGTGCATTGCTCCACAGCCTGGGGCGTAACACCCGGGCGAACCGGTTGCATCCGATCGACGCCGGCTCGTACGAAAGTGCGCATGTAAGCCTGCGCCGCACGATTCCAGACCATGGGCCGTGCATGAAGGTATGCGCGTTCACGTATGGATTGGCGTTCCGCGGCGTTATCCAGAAGTTCCATTGCTGCAACTGCAATTGCGTCCTGACTCCCAAAGGGAACCAAGACTCCGCGCCCATCGCGCAGCAGTTCGGCGGCATGCCAGTACGGAGTCGAAATGATGGCCTTCCCGGCGCCCAGGGCATACGCCAGGGTTCCCGATACAGCCTGCGCCTCATGGCGGTACGGCGTAATGTAGATGTCGGCCGAGTTGACCAGCGAAGCCATTTCTTGCGGGCTGACGAACCGGTTGACGAAGACCACGCTTTTCTCCACTCCAAGTTCCCTGGCCAGGGCCTGTAACTGGAACCTGTACCGATCGCCTTCGTGAGCCCTCACGTGCGGGTGAGTGGCGCCCGCGATCAGGTAGACAACCTCGCTGTGCCGGGACAGGATGTGCGGAAGAGCTTGAATCACGTTCTCGAATCCCTTGTTGGGAGACAACAGTCCAAACGTGAGCAGTACAGTCTTTCCTCCGAGCCCGAGTGACTCCTTGTAAGCATCCGGCTCCACAAAAGGCAAGTCGGGGATGCCGTGGGGGATCAGATCGATCTTTCCACCCGGGATTCCAAATACACTCTGCAGAATGCGAGAAGAGTACTCGGTCATAACAACAAGGCGGTCGGAGCGTGCGGCAATTTGTTGCATGACGGTTCTCTGATCCTCGTCCGGCTGGCGAAGAACCGTATGCAGCGTCGTCACTACCGGCATCTTGAGGTGCTGCAACAACTGCACCACATGGCGTCCGGCCTTCCCTCCAAAAATTCCATACTCGTGCTGCAGGCACACCAGATCGACATTGCTGGAATTGAGATAGTTGGCGGCTCCCAGATAAGAAGACACTTCGCTTTCGGCGATCTGGAATCGCACCCGCGCAGGATAGTCGTAAGCCGATAGAGGATCATTGACGGCCACCACCGACAATCCCGCGGCTCCATACTCGGCAGCGATTGCATCGCACAAGTCCGTGGTGAAGGTTGCAATTCCACACTGTCGAGGAAGATGATTTCCCACCACCGCGATCCGCAATGTGCGCTGCCGGGGGAATATCGCTTGCAAGGATGATGCCTGCTTTGTTCCGCAGACAGGAAGCTGCACAACGCGCCGCGGGTTCGGTCTGAGGTTCAAAGAAAAGTCTGGTGTGAACATGGCAAGTTCCTCGGGTCGAAAGCAGTATGGGAGTGGCGCCGCCTTTGGCGGAATCAGATCGTTCGATCCGGCATCGCTGCCGCTGCCATTGGTTTTGGCACCAGTAGGAATTGTGGGCACCTAGAGGAATGGTGCGGTTGCGGCGCCGTAAATGCTGTGCAACTTTGCTCAGTGAATATTGCACTGCACGCGATCTCGAGGCCGGATTGCAGTCAATCGGATGCCTCGCATCCGCCACACCAGAGCGGAGTGCACAAAATTGAACAGACAACACCCCGCATGGCGCCTGAACCTTATCTCAGTTCGCTGAAAAGGCGATCAGGCGCAAAAACCCGTCCAAAAACATGGTGATCAAAATGGAAGACCCTCGGTGCACGATCGCAGCGGTTGAGATGGAAGACCTTCGCTGCCGGAGCATGATCGGTGGCGTGGTGATTGAAATGGAAGACTTTCGCTGCTTAAGCCTGCGGGATGAAGGTTTTCGCAGCAAGAGCATGCACGACAGAGTGGCAGTTCAGACAGAAGACCCTCGCAGCGCTCGCGTGACGATTGAGATGGAAGATCCCCGCTGCAAGTACCTGCAAACGATGTGGTGATCGAGACGTCAATTGGATTTACGGCAGTTTGCGCCCGATTCAGGCGCTTTGGCCCCTCGAAAACAACTCTCTCTCAATGTTCTGCGACGCCTTCACTCACAGCCGGTTGATGAGTGAAGCCATGCAGGCCGCGCCGAAGCCGTTGTCGATGTTGACCACCGAGACGTTGGGGGAGCAGGTGTTCAACATGCCCAGCAGCGCGGCGATGCCGCCGAAGGACGCGCCATAACCCACGCTGGTGGGAACGGCCAGCACCGGCGCGTTGACCAGGCCGGCCACCACGGTGGGCAGCGCGCCCTCCATGCCGGCGCAGACGATCAGCACGCGCGCGGCTTCGAGAGCGGTTTTCTGCGCCAGCAGGCGATGGATGCCGGCCACGCCCACATCGGCGATCAGCTCGACCGTGTTGCCCATCATGCGCGCCGTCACCACAGCTTCTTCGGCCACCGGCAGGTCGCTGGTGCCGGCGCAGACCACGGCGATGGTTCCCTTGCCCGCGGGGGCGGGCGCCTGGGTGAGGGTGATGGCGCGGGCCATCTCGTGGAACTCGGCGCGCGGCTCCACGGCCAGAACCGCCTCGAACATCTCGCGGGAAGCGCGGGTGGCCAGCACGTTGCCGCCCGCATGCGCCATGCGCGCAAAGATCTGCGCCACTTGCGTGGTGGTCTTGCCGGCGGCAAAAATCACCTCCGGCATGCCGGTGCGCAGGGCGCGATGATGATCGAGCTTGGCAAAGCCCAGGTCCTCGAAGGGCAAATCGCGCAGGCGGTCCAGCGCCTGGTCCACGCCGGTGCGGCCCTCGCGCACTTCGTTGAGCAATGCCTCGATGCTGGCTCGATTCATCTGTTGTTTTCCTCATTGTCACAAGGTTCGAGGCTTCCCACCCTAGCCGCAAGAACAAGAACGCGGCGAGGGTGGGGCACCCGGCTTTCGATGAAGGGTACGGACTTTAGCCCGTACATCAGAGGGCACAATGAATTGGGCTTCAGCCCCTGAGGAATGCTTTTGCTTCGGCTTGCTTTCCCTCGGCGGCTAAAGCCGGGAATCAGAATCTGCTCTGTGCGGACGGGCTAAAGCCCGTCCCCTTCATGATCGACATCGCAGGAACAACCCCTTTTGATCTCAGCATAATCCCGCATCGCCTGCTGTATCACCTGTTTCAGGGGCACTGCCTGCTCCGCGGCAATCTTGCGGCAATCCTCGTACTCCGGGGCGGCATTGGCCTCGCCGCCGCCGGGCCAGCGGGCGATCTTGATGTGCACCGGACCCCATTGAGTCTCAACTGCAACAAACTCCCTGGCCAGCGCCAGCTTGTTTTCCATCCTCCAGCGCAGGCCGATGGTGGTGGTCTCGCGCAAGATGAGGTCGCGCAGCGCGGGCAGCAGATCGGGACGGCACATTACGGTCATCTGCACGCCGGTGCGCCCCTTCTTCATCTGCACCGCGGCCCGGTAAACATCCCACGCGCCTGCAGCCAGCAGCAGCTCGCTCACGTAGCCCAGCAACTGCGGGCTGCTGTCGTCGATGACCGTCTCAATCACCGCAATGGCTTGGGCCGGGACAGAGTCTTGGGCGTCTTCTTCGCCTACCAGCAGGCGCAGCAGGTTGGGCTGACCCGCGGTTTCGCGGCCGCCCGCTCCGTAGCCGGCAGCCTTTACGCGCATCGCCGGCAGCGGCCCATACTGCACATCCAGCATCCGCAGCAGTGCCGCGCCGGTGGGGGTAACCCGCTCCATCGGGAGCCCGGCCGCATACACCGGCGCATCGGCAAGCAGGGCCAGCGTGGCCGGCGCCGGAACCGGCAGGGTCCCGTGCTGGCACACCACCGTTCCGCTGCCCACGTTGAGCGGCGAAGCCAGCCAGCGATCCACGCCCAGCAGTTCCGCGCCCGCCGCCGAGCAGACAATATCCACAATCGTGTCCACCGCGCCCACCTCGTGGAAGTGCACCTTCTCAATAGGCATGGAATGAATGGCCGCCTCGGCCTCGCCCAGCAACTGGAAGGCGCGACTGGCGCGGGCTTTCACCGCATCCGAAAGCGGCGCGGAATCGATGATGGCGAGAATGGCCGAGAGCGAACGATGGGGCGCGTGCGCGTGCGCCAGGGGCGCGGCATGAGGCTCATGCGAATGGGCGGCGTGCCCATCGTGCGCATGGGCCGCATGGCCCTGGTGGCTGTGAGCCGGCTCGGCCGCCGGCTGGTCCGGGGTGAGCACGTCCACCTTGGTGGCGGCCAGACCGCCGCGGCTCACCTTGCGCATCTCCAGCCGCGCGCCCACATTCAACGCGGCCGCCGTCTGCTCAAGCCGGGCAAAGGGCACGCCGGCATCCACCAGGGCGCCCAGCAGCATGTCGCCGCTGATGCCCGAAAAACACTCCAAGTATCCTGTTCGCATCGCCTTGTGATTTTAAACCGCCGGCTATGCGCCGCGCCGGGCCAGGATTTCCACGGGAAGGATCGCGTTCATCGAGCCGGAGCGGAATCCGGCGCAATCCAGCGTCACGTATTGAAAGCCGGCCTGCTTGAGGGCCGCAGTGATGGCGTCGAGCATCTCCATCGTCAGGGCGCGGGGCAGCTCGGCGCGGGCAATCTCAACCCGCGCCAGCTCCCCATGATGGCGCACGCGCAGCTCGCGAAAGCCCAACTGGCGCAGGCTCTCCTCAGCTCTTTCCACCTGGTCCAGCACCTCGCGGGTCACGGTGCGGCCATATTCCACGCGCGAGGCCAGGCAGGGCGCGGCAGGGCGGTCCCACAGCGGGTAGCCGGCGGCCCTGGCCAGGGAGCGAACCTCGTTCTTGGTCAGCCCGGCCTCGGCCAGCGGAGCCAGCACGGCGTGCTCCTCGGCGGCGCGCTGGCCGGGGCGAAAGTCGCGGGTATCGTCGGCGTTCATGCCGTAGGCGATGTGGGCAAAACCCAGCCGCGCGCCTAGCGTTTCCATTCCCGCAAAAAGCTCGTCCTTGCAGTGGAAGCAGCGATCAGCCTCATTGCGCGCATAGGCGGGCCGCTCCAGCTCTTCGGTGGCAATCACCTGCAGCGGCATTCCCTGCTCCAGGGCAAAGGCGCGCGCCTGCTCAAAGTCGCGCCGGGCCAGGCTGGGCGAGTCGGCCAGCACCGCCAGCATCCGGACGCCCAGCACGCGATGGGCCGTGGCCGCCAGAAACGCCGAGTCCACGCCGCCGGAGTAGGCCACCATCAGGCTTCCCAACTGCGCAAGCCGCGCCTCCAGGCCGTGCAGTTTGAAGAGGGTTTCCGCGCCGCCCTGTGCCGCTTCGGTTTGAGGCAAATTCGTGTTTTCGCTGGCCGCCATGGGGCAGATTATATCGTGATGCGCTCTGCCCGCGAAGTGGCCGCCCCCATTGCGATAGGCTGGAGTGTTGCAGCGCAGCAGATCGGGATGTTGATCCCAAGGAGCGACGCATGAAGATCGGTGTGAGTGCCTTTGCCTGGACAAGCTACCTGAAACCTTCGCATTGCGGTCTTTTCCCCGGCCTCCGCGAGCACGGGATCGAAGGCTTCGAGATTCCCATGTTCGACCCAGCCGGGATCGACGCCGCCAGCCTCCGCCGCGCCTTTACCGCCAACGGTCTGGAGTGCACCGTGTGCGCCATTCTTCCCGCGGGCGTCAATCCCATCGGCACGGACGCATCGGTCCGCAAGCAGTCCCTGGCTCACCTGGTGCGCTGCGTTGAAACCTGCGCGGAACTGGGCGCGCATCTGATGACCGGCCCCGTCTATGCGCCCATCGGCTACCAAACCGGCCAGCGCAGGAACCAGGACGAGTGGAATTGGGCGGTGGAGTGTTTGCAGGCCCTGGGCGATACGCTGAATGCAAACCGGGTCACGCTGGCGCTGGAGCCGGTGAACCGCTCGGAGAGTCTTTTCCTCACCACGGCAGCCGAGGCCAATGCCCTCTGCGCAGAGATCGGTCATCCGCGGGTGGGCGTCAACATTGATACCTTCCACGCCAACATCGAGGAGAAGAACATCGCCGAGGCCCTGCGGCCGCTGGGCAAGCGCCTCAAGCACCTCCATGCCAGCGAGAACGACCGCGGCCTGCTGGGCACGGGACACGTGGATTTTCCAGCCATCGTCAAGGTGCTGCAAGAGATCGAATATGACGGCTATCTGATGATCGAGGGCTTCGGCTACTCCGCTCAGGAGCCGCACTCCCTTGGCGCCTTGTATGCCGACCCCGCCGTGTCACCGGAAGACATCGCCTTCAAAGGCGCGAGTTACCTGCTCGCCCTGCTGGACTGAAGCGGGCAAAGAGCCTTGAACCGGCCGCTGGCGCCGCGAAGTTACTCCGTGCCCCATCCTTTCTGTCATCCTGAGCAACCCTGAGCGCAGCGAAGGGGAGTCGAAGGACCTGCGGATGCGTTTTCGCTTTAGCGTTTCATACCCATCGCACTGGATCAATCAACCACCCCTCAAAGGCTGTTGCTCTTGTACTCCTGCGCAATGTAATCGCAGGCGCGCACCGTCATGGCCATGATGGTCAGCGCCGGACCCACCGTTCCACTGGAAGGAAAACTGCTTCCGTCGGTCACGAACAGGTTCTTAACATCCCAGCTCTGGTTCTGCGCATTCAACACCGACTTGGCCGGATCGCTCCCCATGCGCGCGCCGCCGCACTCGTGAATGGCTGCTCCCACCGCCATGCTCTTTTTGAACGATTGGCGGAACATGAAGCGGCTGAACCAGTCGGCTTCGGGGAAGGCTCCCTTGGCGTTTTCCAGTCCGAAGGTCGAACCCGCAAAGTCGATTGCGTAGCCGCAGTGCTCTGCCATCTCCCGGGCCGACCTCATCTGCTCCCGCAGCAACGCGTGCTCGTTTTCCGCCAATGAACACTTGAGGTGCGGCGCGGGAATGCCCCATGCATCCTTGCGCCTGGGGTCGAGAGAGATGCGATTGTCGTAGTAGGGCAGCGTCTCGCCAAAGCCCATCAGTCCAAACATGGCCGGGCGATCGTCGGGAACGTAGCCCCGTCCAACCGTTCCCTGGAAGGCAAAGCCGCGGCGAAATTTCGGATGGGTCACGCTGTCAAGATTCTGGAACCGGGGAATGTAAATGCCGCCGGAAGGAACATAGAAAGGATCGGGAGGCGCCGAGTCATCCAGTTCCCACCCGTTGGCGCCGGGCACCGAACCAAACATCAGGCTCGGGCATTGATCCATGAAGTAGCGGCCCAGCAGGCCCGAGGAATTGCCCAATCCGTTGGGGTGTCTTGCCGACGCCGAGTTGAGCAGCAGGCGCACCGATTCGATGGTGGAGGCGCACAGAACCACTACGTTGGCCGTAACGGTCTCGGTCTTCTTCGTCAACCGGTCAATGAACTCCGCGCCGGTGGTTTTTTCGCCGGCGGCGTCGGTTGTGATCCGCTTCACAATGGCATCGGTGCGGATCGTCAGGCGGCCGGTTTCCCTGGCGGCCAGCAGAGGCAGCGGCACGCGCTTGAGATTCGGCGCCGCGTACCTCCAGGAGACGACCGAGCGCTCCGGCCACCTGGCTTCCACCTTGGCTTTGAATTCCTTTTCCAGCGCGGTCAGTTTGGGTGCGTGCGCGTACTGTCCATCGGGAAGATTGTGCACGTTGTCCCGCGTACCGTAGACACCCAGAAACTCTTCGACCTGATCGTAATAAGGCGCCAGGTCGGCATAGGAGATCGGCCAATCCTCGCCAAATCCATCCCGGCTCGCCGCTTTCAGGTCGTAGTCGGTCATGCGCAGAACCATCCGCCCGTAGGTGTGCAGACGGCCACCCAGTTGCCTTCCCCTGATCCAGAGAAAGAAGTCGTCCTTGGGCGTGGTGTAGGGGTTCTTCCAGTCGTTCACAAACAGGTGCTTGAACTGCTTGCCGAAAAAGGCCACCCTGGCTTGAATGGGCTGCCCTTGCAGTGCGCCCAGGATGCGCGCCATCAGGTTGATGCCCTTGGGTTTGGAATCGACCAGGGCAGGATTGAAATCTTCTTCGGTAATATTCGGCCCCGCCTCCAGCAGCAGAACCTCCAGGCCGCGCTCGGTCAGTTCCTTGGCCGCAAAACTGCCCGCGGCGCCTGACCCAACAACAATTGCATCGTACTGTTTTTTCGACATCGAGTGACTCCATTGCGCTATTAGGCCCGGGCCTTAGCACTACGTCTTTGCCCGCACGATCTCGTGCTTTGAGTTTGTGCCTTCCCAGGTCCCAGAATCGGGACCTGGGGCACCCACAGTTTGTACAGCAACAAGCAAGCAGATACCTGGCGCGTGAATCAGATGCCCAGCACGCTGCGGTTGAACGCAGCATCGGCGCTTACTCCGGCAAAGTCGTCGAAAGCCCGTTCGGTAACCCGCAGAATGTGCCGGCGGATGAACTCCGCTCCCAGGCGGGCGCCGTCCTCGGCATTCTGAATGCAGTCTTCCCACTCCAGCACCGCCCAGCCTGGATAGTCGTACTGCGCCATCTTGCTGAAAACCGCGCCAAAATCCACCTGCCCGTCGCCCAGCGAGCGGAACCGCCCCGGCCGCTCCAGCCAGCTCTGATAGCCGCCATAAACGCCGCTCCGGCCATTGGGGCGGAGCTCGGCATCCTTCACATGGAAGGCGCGAATGAGCGAATGGTAGTGATCAATGAACTGGAGAGAATCGAGTTGCTGCAAAACAAAGTGGCTGGGGTCGTAAAGAATGCGCGCCCGCGCGTGCCGGCCGGTTGCTTCCAGAAAGCGCTCGAAGGTTGCGCCGTCGTGCAGGTCCTCGCCGGGATGCAGCTCGAAGCACAAATCCACGCCGGCCTCGTCGAAAGCATCGAGGATGGGCAGCCAGCGCTTGGCCAGTTCGGCAAAGGCCTCTTCAATAAGCCCTTGCGGCCGCTGCGGCCAGGGATAGAAGAAAGGCCAGGCCAGCGCGCCTGAAAACGTGGCGTGGGCCTTGAGGCCGAGGTTGCGGCTGGCCTTGGCCGCCAGCAGCATCTGCCCGTGGGCCCATGCGCGCCGCGCCGGCTCATTGCCGCGCAGCGCTGGCGGCGCAAAGCCGTCGAAGAGTTTGTCATAAGCCGGATGCACGGCGATGAGCTGGCCCTCGATATGCGTGGACAGCTCTGAAATCTCAAGCCCTGCTGCGGCCAGCGTGCCGCGCACTTCATCGCAGTACGTCCGGCTTTCCGCGGCCTTGGCCAGGTCGAAGATGCCGGGATTGCCGCAGGGCACCTGCACCGCCTTGAAGCCCAAGCCTGCGGCCCACGCGGCGATGGATGCCAGAGAGTTGAAGGGCGCTTGATCGCCAATGTACTGCGCCAGAAAGATTCCAGGTCCCTTGAGCGTCTTCATGTGCCTGCCTCGTTGCCTCCAGATTGCCCGATAGAGAACAGGAGGAAGCGGATACTGGAGGCCGCTTCCTCCTCCCGGCCCATGCCGGGCCAAGGCCGTGGATGAACGCGCCTGCCGGTAAATCGACTGGCGCGCTCGACTTACAGTTGGATGGCGCGCCCCTCGGCTGCCGACTTGTAAATGGCGTCGAGAATCTGCGTCACCACAAACGCCTCCGCCGGCTTGATGTACGGCTCGGTGTCGTTGATGATCGCGTCCAGCCAGGCATCCAACTCGGCGTCGCCCACCTTGGGGCCGTGCTCGCCCATATGCGCCTTCACCATGGGCGAAACCGGCGTCGGCACCAGCTCCAGTTGCTGGTTGTACTTCATCTGGTTGAAGATCACCTCGCCCGAGTGGATGGAGGAGTTGGGCGCCGCCGCGCCATCGCCCACCAGTTCCGCGCCGGCCTCGGTGCCGCACAGCGTAACCTGGCCCTCGCGCGAACGGGCCACGTTCAGCGCCCACGCCGATTCAATGAAGATGGTTGCGCCGTTCTTCATCTTGACGAAGCCGAAAGCGGAATCTTCCACCTCAAAGGTCTTGGGGTCCCAGGGGCCGAACCAGTTGCCTTCGAACTTGTCGCGCATTTTTTCAAAGGTGGTGCCCAGCACCATGGCCGGCTCGTAGTTGTTCATCATCCACAGGGCCAGGTCCAGGGCATGCGTGGCCAGGTCGATCAGCGGACCGCCGCCCTGCTTTGCCTTGTCGGGAAAGACGCCCCAGGTGGGCACACCGCGCCGCCGCACCGCATGTGCCTTGGCAAAGTAGATGTCGCCCAGGTCGCCCGCCCGGCAGGCCTGATGCAGAATCTGCGAGTCGGTGCGATAGCGGTTCTGGTAGCCGATGGTCAGCTTCTTGCCGGTGGCCTTCTGCGCCTCCAGCATCGCCTTGGCGTCCGCGGTAGTGGGCGCCATCGGCTTCTCGCACAGCACATGCTTGCCGGCGTGCAGCGCGGCCACGGTGATCTCCGCGTGAGAAACATTGGGGGTGAGGACATAGACCACATCGATCGTCTTGTCGTCCAGCAGCTTGCGATAATCTGTGTAGACCACCGCGCCGGGATCGCCGATGCGCGCCCTGGCCTGCTCCGCGCGAGCTTCCACGACGTCGCAGAAGCCAACCAGTGCAATGCGGTGCTTCTGCTTCGCCATCGCGGGAAAGTGCTTGACTTCGGCAATTCCACCGCAGCCAATGATGCCAACCTTGAGTTTATCCACGGCTAATTCTCCTTGTTGCGCCGGCCTGGCCGCCTGCCCTGCCGCTTCACAGCGGGCTGCACGGACGGTTCGCGCACATCAAAATAAGAATCCACATTTTGTTTTATGTCAAGAAGATTCTTCTTTCCATCCAGTGCGGAACGCCGGCCGCTCCAGATTCCGCCCGCCTCCGGTTCTTCTGGGCGCAACTCTCTATTTATATTCAAGGATTTACGCAAAACTTCAGGCTTGACGATAAAAACTCTTGACAGTCTGACCTGCGATGTGAGATTTGTATGTGGATTCAGAATTCGTATTCTAATTGATGTCTGCCCCGGCCCCGCCGCCAGACCCAAGGACCTTCGATGACAGAACCCGGCCTCAGTCGCACTGAAAAGCTCAGCTACGGGCTGGGTGACCTGGCGTCCAACCTCTCCTGGAACCTCATCTCAGGTTTCCTGCTCTTCTTTTACGTCAACGTCGCCCTCATTCCCGTGGCCATGGCCGGCACCCTGATCCTTGTGTCCATGGTGCTCAGCGCGTGCCTCGACCCGGTGGTCGGTGTCATCGTCGACCGCACCAGGAGCCGCTTCGGCAAGGCCCGTCCTTACCTTCTCTATGGCTCCATTCCGCTTGGCGTGGCCTCGTTCCTGCTCTTTCTCTCGCCCCTGCATTCGGTGGCCGGCAAGGTCTTCTACGCCTACGTCACGCTCATCCTGGTGGAACTGCTCTACGCGTCCGTCAACATTCCCTATGGCACGCTGATGCCGCTGATGACTCGCCAGGCCAACGAGAAGATGCAGCTCAGCAGCCTGCGCACCGTCGGCTCCTCGGTGGGCACGTTCATGGCCACTGGGCTCACCATGCCCATTGTGGTTCTGTTCGGCAGCGATCGCCAAAAGGGCTTTGCCTGCGTGGGCGCGGTCTTCGCCACCACCATGTCGTTGCTGTTTCTGGTGGTCTTCAAAAACTGCAAGGAGCGCTACCAGGACCCGTTCAGCCAGCAGAAAGGCGTGCTGGGCAAGGCCTTCCGCAACCTGGCCGGCAATCGCTCCTGGCGCGTCACCTTCAGCTTCGGATTGCTCATGTTGATGCGTCTCGGCGCATTGATCTCCGCCACCGCCTTCTTCTGCATCCAGGTTCTGCATGAGCCGAAACTGATCTCGGTTTTGCTGCCCATCCTTTCCGCCACATCGCTGTGCATTGCGCCCCTCACGCCGGCCTATTTCCGCCGCACCGGCATTCGCAACGGCATCATCCTTGTACTGGTGGTCTCGATCGCTCTGTTCGCTCTCCTGCCGCTGGTGGAAGGCAACCTGTGGGCCTTTCTCGCGGTCTACACCGCTGCCGCCACGCTTTCGGTCGGCCCCTGCACCACCGCCATCTATGCCATGGCGGCCAACTCGGTGGATCATCAGCAGTGGCTCTATGGCATGCGCAACGACGGGCTGGTCTACTCCTCGGTCAGCATCGCCACCAAGATCGGCATCGCCGTGGGCGCTTCCCTGGTGGCTTATGCGCTGGCCTGGGCAGGCTTTGACGCCCTCCATCCTTCGAACTCCGCGGCGGGCGCCATCCGCGCCGTCTACTACGGCGCGCCCATCGTCATCATGGTGCTGCAGATTGTGTGCATCTCTTTCTACAACCTGGACCGGCTGCATCCGCAGATCGTGGCCGATTTGAACGCGCGCTCGGTTCTGGTCACCGAGATGAGCGCGCAGGAAAGCCTGGCGCGGCAGTCTGAAATGCTGTGAGCGCCGCAGCTCAATATTCTTTGGGGAGGCCGAGTGCCCGCCCCGCAACCTTGAACGGACAAACGCAAATGATGGTGAAACCATGAGTGGAATCAAACGAGGAGTAAGTCTCTACAGCTACCAGGAAGAGTTTTTCCTGCGCAAGCTGACGCTGGAGCAGTGTGTAGCCGTCTCGGCTTCCATGGGCGCCTACGGAATCGAATCCCTGGCCGAACAGATGATGCCCGGCTTCCCGAAGCTGAGCGACGCGTTCTACGAACAATGGCACGAGTGGATGCGGATCTATGGCGCAACCCCCACCTGCCACGACGCCTTTCTTGACACCAAGCGCTTCAAGGACCGCCTGCTGACCCTGGACGAGCAGGTGGTCGAAGTCACCCGCGACATCAAGCATGCGCAGCGCCTGGGCGCAAAGTTCATCCGCATGCTGGTGATCTGCTCACCCGAGCTGATGGAGCGCTGCGCGCCCATCGCTGCCGATCACGGCATCTGGCTGGGCGTTGAAGTGCACTCGCCCTGGTTCATCGAGCACGAGTGGATTCAAAAGCACCTGGAAGTGGCCTACCGCGTGGGCACCGACAAGCTGGGTCTCATCCCCGATATGGGCATCTTTGTCGAGCGCTTCCCCCGCGTCATCTATGAGCGCTATTTGCGCAACGGCGCGCATGAGAACCTGGTGCGCATGATCGTCGAGCGCTACGACCGCCACGAGGACGTGCATGGACTTGTCGAAGAAGTGGAGAAGCTGGGCGGCAACGGCGAAGACATCGGATTGGCGCGCACCGTGGGCCATTTCGTCTCTTCCGATCCAAACAAGCTGCGCGACATTATTGGCGCGGTCCGCCACATTCACGGCAAGTTCTATGAGATGAGCGAAGACGACCGCGAAATGAGCATTCCCTACAACGTGATTGTGCCCGTGCTGGCCGCGGCCGGCTACGACGGCTACATCTCCAGCGAGTACGAGGGCAACCGTCACCTGCAAGACGCCTTCCCGGTGGACAGCGTGGAACAGGTGCGGCGTCACCAGCGGATGCTGAGCAAACTGATCGGCGAGCAGAAGTGAACGGAGATTGCAATGTTTGATAAATACCTGATTGGCGAAAAGGGCTTTCGCAATGTCGTGGAAGACGGCCAGACGACCGGCTTCCAACTCGAAGTGCGCATCGCCTACTACCGCGGCCTGGGCCTCTCCATGGTGGAAGGCTTCGAGGTCAGCGTCGATGGGCGCGAATTTCCGCGCGAGAACAACCTTTTCACCCTGCGCGGACGCACCTACACCTACCAGCAGATGGAAACCGAGTACGAGGAGCACTGGGAAATGGGCGAGGTGGCGCAGTTGACCGTGCCGCTGCCGGGAGGGCTCAGCGCCGGAACGCACGAAGTAGCCGTCGTCGAGTATCTGCGGGTTTCCTATGTTCCAGTCATCACGACTGGCCGGGACAGAAAAACTCTCCTCCTGGAGAGTTGAGACCTCGGTCGCGCGAAAGTTATCCTGGGCGCCCTATCCTTTTCGCGTTGTTTGCGAAAAGGGTGGGAATCCAGAAGGCTGGTGCCACCCTCGGCGCGTCTTTGTCCTTTCGCTTAGGGTGGGAGACCCGCCTGCAATCGCTCCGGGGATGGATCGGTAACCCGAGGAGTAAGAGGCACTTAGCATGGCAGGAGAGCGGCAGTAAATGGGGCGATGTGTTATTCTTGACTCGATTTCCGCCGATCCCATGCCAGCTCATTCCACCTCGATCAACGCGCCCAAACAGGACCGCAGCCGGGCCTCGTTCGAGCGCGTGCTGGATAGCGCCGTCGAGTTGCTCAAGGAGCATGGCTACGCCGGCTTTACCCTGCAAGAGGTAAGCAAGCGGTCGCGCACTTCCGTCGGCTCCATCTACTGCCGCGTCAAGAGCAAGGACGAGCTCTTCCACGCCGTGCAGGAAAAGGTTCTGGCTGAGTTGGATAGCGAGATGGCGTCCATCCTCGATCCTTCCAAATGGGAAGGCGTCGAGCCTCAGAAACTCATCTACTTTCTGGTCCGGGAGCTGGCCGAGTATCTGCGCCGCCATAAGCCCATCCTGCGCGCGCTCATTTCCCAGGAAACGGTTGATCCGGTGGTCATGAAGAAGGGCAAGAAAGCCCACTTCAAGGTGGCAGAGAGATTTGAGACGCTGTTGTGCCTGCACGCCGCGGATTTCAATCATCCCGACCCGGAACATGCGGCGGCCTTCTGCTTCAACCTGACCTACGCCTCCATCGCCAAGCACCTCGATCTGGATACCATCACTCCCGCCCTCGACGGCTTGCAGTGGAACCAGTTGATCGACGACCTGGGCCGCACCGTGGCCCTGTTTCTGCTCAGCGACGACCCCGTGGGACAGCTATCGGCAACCCGCCCGCAGCTGGCCAGGACCGCTGCGGCTGCCGGATCCAGGCGCGTTGTCAAAGCCCGCCGGGGCTGAGTCCCTTCCCCGAAAGCCCCGCCCCATTCCCTGCGTGAAGTTTCGCTGGCTCGCCGGATTCTGGCTGCCATCCCTCCGGGGCTAGAGCGTTTCTCTTATAGGTGTACTCCGTATCCGGAAAACCGGAACCAAGCTTGTGCATTGTCGGGAGTGATCTGTGGAAGCAGTTCAGTGATCGCCTGATCGAGAATCTCTCTGGTCCTGGCTT
>Ga0302201_10001143_pt1 | contig 23201 bp, 12 predicted proteins | sample II_Bog_N3_2_FD_194586 | JGI IMG/M metagenome (GOLD analysis project Ga0302201, IMG submission 194586) | Peat permafrost microbial communities from Stordalen Mire near Abisko, Sweden - II_Bog_N3_2 | ecosystem: Environmental > Terrestrial > Soil > Wetlands > Peat | place: Sweden: Abisko... | reverse complement strand
CACACGCTGCTCCAACGATATATAGCTGAACATACCGTCCTGATCCCGCTCGTCTCCACGCATGTCTGTTAGACGAATGGCAACCAACCTCCGACGCAAACGGGTACCTATTTCAACAAGTTCCTAGATCTATTGCGGCGACCGCTTCTTGAATTGGCTCTGCCCATTCGTTCGCGGCGCTCCACAGAACGATAGAGGGGTGATTGCGATCCCGAAAAACCATTTCACGGTCCATTGCCAACATGCTGTCGTGACCGGCCTTCCAGTCTTCCTGCCCTCCTTCGGAGCCGCGTAACGGGCTTTCCCCTACCAGCATCAACCCCTCTTCGTCCGCAACATCCAGCATGTACGGCGTTGCAGGAATCTGGTGGATTCTCATCACATTGAAGTTCAGTCGAAGAAGATTATTCACCGCCTCGGGCCATCCTCCATTGGTTTCGGTCGGCCGTCCGAAGCCGCTCTTGACACCGTATGCGTCGGTTCCAAAATTCGCTTCCTGCTGATTGTCGCCACGTAGGTTAACGTGAACGCCATTCAACTCGTAGTGATTGCCAACCGCCCTGAACTCCCTGAACCCAAAGCGCGTTGCCTTGCTTTCTATGGCATGGCCGGATGCGTAAAGCTGGAATGACAGGGTGTGCAGTTGGGCTTTGTAACCAGGGCGATAGGGCACGTTTGGCCACCAATAGCTTTTCAGTCCGAGGGGCCAAACGATGGGAGGCATGGACACGCTCACTGTTCCATGCGCTGGTATTGTCGCCGTAGCCGGTTGCACCTTCGGATATTGGTTGAAGCTCTTGTTCCAGGATTGAAGCCCGCCGGAAATGTTCACTTCTTGCGGACGGTCGTCAGCATTCGACACGGAGACAGTGATGGTCAACAGGTCAGGATTGCGGGTGGTTACGATGTGAACATCTTCGACATGGATGCGCGGCAACACTTGCAGTTCGACCCCCCGCAGTATCCCGTCCGCAACATCCGCGGACCACGACGCTCCCTCAGCGACAGCAAAGCGTCCATTTGCCAGACGATATTTCTCTCTGCCCTTCACCTCGACTTCCACCAGCAGTTCACTTCCCGCCGTGGCTACAGCGGTTATGTCTGCCGTGAATGGCATCCAGCCGTTCAGATGTTCAGCGACCTTCTGCAAGTGGGACTCATCCGGGCCAGCCAACACAACGGCCCCGAAGTTCACAGCGGCAAACGCCAGGCGAACAACATGCCCGGTGGCAAATGCCGGAACTCTGACGTGCGTGCGATACGTACCAGCATCGCATTTGAAACCTTGAGTTTTCCAGCCACCCTCTGGCACTTTTACGGACTGCCAGGCTCCGTTTTCGGGACGAAGTTCCCAGTTATATCCTGCCGAACTCGACAGATCAATCGAATCTGATTGATCAGGGGTCCGAAAGCCTTGGGCAATTTTTGCCGTTTCGGAAGTGAATGTCGGCGGCGTTGCCTCTGCGTTGGATTGCGCGGCAACTGGATTCACGGCGATTGCGAATACAACCAGAGCGGTGATCATCCCAACGCCCTGTAGCCAAATCATAACTGGCCTCATGATTTCAAAAAGCGTTCGTTGAGCGTGCGATGCCATTGCACGTCCTTCCAGTTTGCAAACTGCGGTTGAGCATAATTATGCGGAGTCCAGCCCCAGAACTTGCAAGCGATTGCGTCATCACACGACCACTTCGCCCAATCCAGCAGCCAGGTCCAGTCCAATCTCGGGTCATCGATGTAATACCAAGTCGCCCAAGCCTCCGACGTTGTGAGAGGCGCCCCACGGCGCGCCGCCCAATTTGCGAACTCCGACATCTTGAATCTTTGACGTGCGCGCAACATGGGCGCTATCGAGGCGGCAGTCTTGGTTGAGCGTTCTGAAAACTCCTTGAACCAGCGGTCCTTTTCAAATATTCCATCTTCGACAAACTCGTTGAAGCGTGTGCGCTCAGTCCAGCGAGGATCGGCATCTGCATAGAAATGCACATCGAGGCAGTCGAGTTCCATCGGCACATCGAGCCAGCGCAAGTCTCCGTGAATCGACGTTGTAAAACGCAACTCCGGGAATTCACGCCGCAGGAGACCCAATGCCTTGTTGATTTCGTTGGCCAGGAAAGATACCTGTTCGGCTGAGAAAACAGGGTACTCGTCAAAGCCCGCGCCTGTGGCCTTTTTCAATTGTGCCAGCAGACCCGGGAAAAAATACGGCGTTTCGTTTGCGATGTCGACATAGACAATTCGGTCGAATCCAAATCGCTTTTTCCAGTCAGCCAAAAGCGTCGCCCACATCTCCGCTCCCTCGGCCATGCTCGAAGGTTTCCGAAGAACGTCTGGCACGGGAGGCGATGTCGGCGACCCCGGCATGAACCACCAACCGCTCAATGTGTAATTGAGCGAGCTGCGTTTCTGCAACTTTTCGATAAAGTCAATGACCCACAGAGCGACCGGCCCTTTAACCGCCGTGTTCCAATTCCACGGCATATAGGGCTGGTGCGGGTCGGGCCACTCCAGGATTTGGTCGGGTTTGCTGAAGTCGAGCCACTGGGGCATCGGGTCAATACGCAAGGTATTGTAACCACGCTCTACCGCCTCATTGAGGACGCGATCATAGTCTGCGAAACTGCCGCCTGGCCCGTGGCGCAACGCGTAAGCAACATCCCACATCGCAATGGTCAAGCGTCTCGGTTTCAGGTGGTCCCGCATATCGTATCCGTTGAGTCCATCTGCCGCAACGTGCGGAGACCTGTCGGTTGCTACTTGCATGGGCACCTGGCTTGGCGCCGGGCCGCTTTGCGCAACCCCCTCTGCCATCGCCGGCGTACCCTTGGTTAGCGCCGTCAATGCTCCGGCTGTTCCATATGCAATCAGTTCGCGCCTCGAAACAGACATTCGCTGAACTCCCTTCTTCCTCTGAAGCGTATCCACCTGTTATTTCACAAACAATCATTCTCGTATTTAACAGCTGCTCTTCCTGTTTCCTCTATCCTTCATGACCGGAATAACCAGCGGAGCCGCGCAACCTAAAGAGGCTGCGGCTTAACTCTGGTCCTGCCACTGATCGACGAGATCGTGTAAAGCTTTCCACCCGCAGGAACGTTGCGCAACTCCAGGTCCTCAGTCAACATCCCATTCTGCAATCCAAACGGGTTTCCGCCGTCGTCGATGTCATAGAGCGCCTCGATGCCGATTTGGCAAAGCAGCGCTCCCCATGTGTAATGTGGATGATCGTCGCCTGTACCGTCTGTGCTTCGATAATTCTCATTGCAGGTGCCGCGCGCGGTCCAGTTACGCATGAAGAGGTTCACGCTGCGACGAGCAAACTCCGCTTGCTGTCGCGGCGTACCGTAACGCCGGAGTCCCAGCCACACCAGGTAGTTGACTGGCCCCCAGATATGACCCTTCCAATATTCCTGCGTGGCATATTCAGGATCGTCATAGGGCAGGGTGGGGATCAACCAGGGGCCCCAGAACTTGCTGGGATCGGTGAGCGTCTGCAACACACGCTGTGCTCGGTTGGCATCGGGAGCGCCACAGAACAATGGATAGAAGTTCATCGGCGTGATGCGAGTGAGGAAGACGCCTGGCTTGGAGTTCTCACTCCACAGGCGCGTGCAGTAGAGGCCTAACTCCTCGTTCCAGAGTGACTCGTTGATGCGGCGATTCATATCCAGATGTTCCGCCTGAAGCCGTCGCGCCTCTTCCGGCCGATTGAGCACAACCGCCATTTTCGACAGCATCTCCGCGTCAAGCGACCACAGGGAATTCAAGTCCACTGCGTCGGCTGTCATTTGTCCGTTTACGAATCCGGCTCCCTCGAAGTGCGGCGTGTCGTCCCACCCGGTGGCCAGCCGAGCGAGTCTGAAATCAGTCTTCGAGCCCCACTCGAGGAGACCATTCCTGTTCCCGTCGCTGTTCTTCGGCCACCAGTCATGCCAGCGCAACAAACGAGGATAGACCTCTTGCAAGAACTGCTTATCGCCCCATCGCTGATATAGCTTCCAGGCACAGAGCGAAGTGACAGGCGGGTTGGAGCAGGCCGTATTGACGAATGACCCGGATCCGGTTGGCCATTCGGTGACCTGCGAGATCATACCGTCCGGGAGTTGGTACCGGAGCACTGTGCGTATCGTCTCCTTGGCTGTTGCTGGGTCTTCGATGGATGCCAGCAGCCCATTGAACGAGCTGTCCCAGGTAAAGTAAGGAAGGAAGTCAGGATCTTTGACGAGCCAGCCGCTCCTCCCGATAACATTGCCGACCCGTTTCGTAAGGCTGCTGTAAAGCCGATTGTTGTTGAGATTGTCAGTGATTGCGCCCGCGAAGTCTCCCCATTCACCGTGTGCCTGGGCGCGGTGCTTGGTGTAGCTGGCGCGTGCAAGGTCGATGGTTGAGTCCACCATATCGATCGAGGGCAAAGCCGAATAGCCGGCGACGAAACGGGCCGGACGGGCCGGTTCGATCTGCAATTCGACGGAAGCATCGTTACCCAAATGAACTGCGCGGAGAGATTCGGGATCGACCCGCAAGCTCCACAGGATGTAGCTCCCATCAAAGGTAATCGCGGAAACATCCAAGCCGCCATCCGCAACGTTGAGGCCATGGAAAAATGGACGCCATGGATTAGCCGGAATCTTGATCAGCAGGCTCACGTTGTGATCTGTGCGAATGCGAAAGACTGCGGCCTCCTGGCCCACGCGTCCCCATTCGACCGTAAGGTTGGCGTCCTCCACTTTGAAACTCCACGTGCTGTATGAACAATCCGGAGCTGTAGAGCCGGGCTTGCCCGTGCTGTCAAACCCGATATCCAGCACGATCCCTGCTTGATCGTCGCGGATGAAGGCAACCGCTCCCGGCAGAAGCGCATGGACATTGCCGATAAGTGTTCGCCCGGGCTTCGCGCAAGCTGGTCCATGGATCTGCTCGTGAGCGCCATCGTCTGCAGCTTCGGACGCTGCAATTGCCGATGGTGCCGGTTCGCCGGAAATCGCCCGCGGCAGCAACGAGGTGGCCGCTCCTGCAAACGCTGAGCCAAGAAATCCGCGACGCGAAACCGGCCGTGGGGCTTTATTTCTTGCCATTGACGTCCCCTTGAAGTTCATAGGAGGTTTGACTAAGAATTGGTCGCGCGAAGTCAGGCCGCCCATCTAACTCGATAAGTAGAACGGGCGAGGTATTACTCCTCAGTGCGGCCTTGTGAGTCATGATGTCATTTCCAGAGCTGCACAAGCGTTGCTTGAGGGGGCAAAGAAACGTTTTCGATGCCGGTTGGGGTGGTTCCAGAGGCTCCCCACAGCGTCGTCGAGTGAAGTGCGGAAGGAGCCGTAAGTTCGCAGCTCACCGGCCGCGCACCTCCGTTTACCAGAATCGTCACATAGACGCCTTCATTCCTGAGCACGCGCAACAGGCAGCCAGGCTGTGGCTTAGCAAAGTGAAACGGCTCTGCGTCAAGAGTGCTTTGCAGCGTGGAATGAAGATAGGCTGCCAAAGGAGCTGAGTCCCCCATCCATGCGCCCAACCCAACCAGAGACGGAATCCAGATCACCTTGCCGCCACCCGGCACATCGCGAACTGTGGCCGTCGTCTCTCCGTTCCAACTCGCAATCGGCTGGGCATTGAGAGTGTGGATCGTGCCAAGCCAAAGAGATGCAGGCAGTGATGCTCCCGCGTGGTCCCAGTCAATCTGCGGAGCAGCAGGTATCAGCACTTCCTTAAGCTCTGCACCCGTAATCCTTGCCAGCGGAAACCCTGCCAGGGGCCATGCTTTCACGTAAGGATCATAGAAACCGGTCAGCCCGGTTACGATCAATGTGTTGCCATTGTGGACAAAGCTCTCCAGTTTATCTAATTGCTCCAGCGAAAGCGCTCGCACATCCGGCAGGATCACCGTGCGATGACCGGCATCAGGCTGATTCCATACAATGTCATCGAAGTGCTTGATCCGCGGTGGCACTCCAGACTCGGCCAATGCCTGATAAAGGCCAAGTGTTTCGAGCACCTGTGCGTCGCGGTCTCTGCCTGGCTCGTCACTGTGTGCAGAGTTATCCTCCAGCGTCATGGTTTCAAGACTCAGCACAAGCGTCACGTCGGGCCGAACGGGTTTGCTCTCATCGAAAAAGCGACGGTTTGTCTCCAGGATTTCAGCAATCTGCGACGCGGTTTGCAGCCGAAGACTTGGCCGCTGCTGGAAGTCGAGCAAAGACCACTCGCCTGCTTCTCCGCCTCCACTGCGTGCATTCAAGAGCCAGAACAAGACGCGGTCCGCGCCCGCGCCCACGCTGGTCCACACCCATTGGGCAACGTCTTCCGCCGTCGGGTCCATCGGCTGGATTCCGCTCGCGATGTTCGTGCCCCCTTGTAGTTCGGTCACCCAATGCCGCTTCGGCTCGATGCTCCCGTCGACCAGATCGTTTACATACGAAACCCCAAGCGCATATTGATCACGCTTTAGCAGACCGAAGTGCCACGCCGGGTGAATCGAACATCCCAGCGTATCCAGAAAGGGTCGCCAGGATGGAAGATCGTCTGAGAGCTGGGCAAGATTACCAACGAGAGCATGGGGATTCAGGTGCAGCGGATGCTGTGCATCGTGCATGCGGACCTGCTGCGCCAGCCATTCCAACTGCTCTGTTTGATAACCGCGCCAGAAGGTCATCCAGTCGATCGTCCCGGTCTTGTTCCAGGAGCTTTGCTTTCCCTCCGGGATCACCTGCTCAAAGGACGAATAGTTCGTGCCCCAAGCGCGATTCAGTGCGTCCACGGCCCGGTAGCGCCTCGCGAGCCATGACCGGAATCCAATGATTGCCAGCGGCTGCGCCGAAGCAGCCTGGCCCGGTTCGTTCATCAGGATCCATGTGTCAAGCGCAGGGCTGTCGCGGTAACGATTCACGACGCGCGCGATGTAGTCGGCAGTAATGCCTCGGTCGGCTTCGGAGCCAACAATGGAGTTTCCCTGCTCACCATCACCACCCAGAAAGGGCGGACGGCCGCTGGGCGTCAGTGTGGCGACAATGCGCACACGATGTTTTTCGGCTGCCCGGAACGCTTCGTCGTACAGAGCGAAATCCCAAACATCTTTCTTCGGTTCCAGATCAGGCCACATCAAAAAGAGCCTTGCCACCGGCATGTGGGCCTCGCTGAGCTGACGAAACCATCCATCGATCTGCGCAGGAGTCTGGCCTGGTTCGATCCAAATCTGAGCACCGATCAGAGGTGTCTCCGCTGTCCCCGTGAGGGTGCTCAACAATAGCGCCAGCGCCACACAAATCAATCGCATCCTACCGAGTATGTGAATCTTGCTACTCATCAAGAGTTCTCTCTATCCTGGTCCTTCTCAGCTCCCGGCCCGAGCGCCACGTCTGCTTGATCGGAAGGCAACCTGGAAGGGTTCATCTCGGTAACAGATGCAGTCGTTCACAACAAAAAAGCCAGTCCGGCCGCACACGGCAAAGTCTGCAACAGCAGTTCTCATTCCTTCACCGCGAAAGGCGCCTCTGCCGCAAGTGCCTTTCGCGGTTACCTCGGTACACCTCAGGTTAGGGCGCAAGTGGAACGCCGCTTGTACTGAAGCCCACGGTAAACGCTGGCGAATTCAGCTGAAGCGTGTAATCGCCGCCAGCGGCATTGGTGAACAATGGATCGGTGAGCACTGAGTTTCCATCCAAAGTGGCGCCGCCGAAGACCGGATCAATCGCTTTGGCGACATTCTGAAAGAGAACATTGTAGTCAATGGTTCCTGGAGTGGGGTCTACATAGGACGGACAGGAATATGAGGTCCAGTCCCATAGATCGTTTGAGTAACCTCCGTTTCGGTAAACGATATTGTGGGTAATCGAGAAGTTCGTCGGCATCAGATCGTCGCAACCCGCCGCAAACCCATGTGCACCCATCGTGCCGGGGGTCGCTTCGGGAGCCGGAATCAGCACGGCGGTGTTGTTCACAAACAGGGATGGATAGTTCAAGGCGGTTGTTGACGCGCCACTGGTTGCGCCGTTGGTCAGCGCAATCCCGATGCGATGAATTTGATGAGGTGTTAACGCGACTTGAAAGACATAGTTGGTCGGTGTGCTGGACGCCGTGCCGCTGCCAATCACGACGCCATCGGCCTGCACATCGAATTGAGCGCTCGTCCCCCCGGACGCGGTGCCGGAAAGTTGAACGACGATCGTGCTCGTAGCCACGCTGTTGGGAAAGTACGATGGCAAGAGGTCGATGCGCGTAGTCCCGTTATACGGCATATATCCTGAAGATGCCGTGATGCCGTTCGGGGCCTGATCATAGAGCGCCGGCGGCTGTAAAATCAGCACGTTGTTGTTCGCCGTGTTGGTTTGGCAGCCATTGCAGAGGAGTACTCCCTGGCTGCCACCGGCCTCGATCACGTTCTTTGTAATCGTCACTCCGCTCGCATGGTCGTCCATCATAATGCCCCGAGACAATTCCGCTTGCACGTAGTTTCCCGATCCGTCGCGGTCCAGGCCGCCGACATTCTCGATACGATTCCCGGTAATCGTGGTGTTCTCCATCACATGCCCCGCGATGTTTCCGGCATAGGAATAGACCGCGCCGGTATCGTTGGTTTGCTGGCTGGTATTTTGAATCGAGTTATTGGAGACCACGTTTCCGGTCAGAGAAACGCCATCCGATGGGTACAGATCGATACCCCACCGTCCGGAACCGTTAATGGTGTTGCTGTCGATGGTGTTCGAAGCGCTGTTCTCGAGGTGAATTCCGGTTGACCCCGCGTTGATGCTTCCCAGACCTGTGAGGATGTTTTTTGTAATGCTGTTGTGATTGCTATTGGCCACAAGGAAGATTCCCGATCCACCGAGTTGATTGAAAGTGTTACCGGCAATCGTGTTGTTCGATGAGCCACTCAGCGAAATTCCATTTCCCACGTTGAGAAAGGTGTTTCCGCTGATCGTGCTGTTGCTCAGGCCCACACCCTTGATGGCCGCCAACTGATCGGTGAAGGCGCCTGAATAAGGATTCTTGTCGGAAGTGGTGGCCGAAAGAGTCAGTCCGCTGATCGTAATGCCGGAAACATTTGTGAACGAGATCAACGTGCTGAGTTGCGCGGCAACCACGGTGCCTATGGCCGGGGTCCCGGAGTTCACTGGGTGAAGATAGACTTTGGAAGTGGAGGGATCGTAGGCGAACTGCCCTGCAACACTGAGATCCGCCGGATCGTTCAGCACTCGCCAACTCGAGGTATGCCCCGGCTGGTTGCAGTTGGCTCCATCACTGATGGGGTTCGCCAGCGTAATGGTGTTATTGGACGCATCTACGCTCACAATGGTCGTAAAGTTGTCGCTGTAACGATGATCGCTGATCACCTGTACAACCGCTCCAGGCTTCACGGAAGCGGTTAGATCGGCAGCCAACACAGTGATCGTGGCGCCGGTGGTGCATGCCTGACTCGGGTTCACAATCCTCCAGCCGGACATATACGGCTGCAGGGGATTGTACCCAATGTCGGCGGCAGTCTGACGGACATCCGAAATCGTCAGGTCCAGTCCCACCGGCTGGGCTGCAGTTGCCGTATAGATCCCGTTCCCCTGGCTGGTCCATCCGGTGAGAACTTCCCCGCCGCTCAAAACGGCACTCGCCCCGCTCGCTGCTTGCCAGGTTTCACCGTTATCGGCTGAAGTGAGAGCAAGAGGTGTGGTGAGGTAGTAAGTGCCCGCATCGATGATCGTGGCCTTGGTGGAGGACTGCTGCATCGCCTGCTGCGCACGCGCCGGCGTAGCAAAGGGGTTCGCTTCGGAGCCGTCCCCTGTGGTGTCGTTCCCGTTGGGATCGACGTAGAAAGTGGTCGGCACAGACGACGCGGTTACAGTGAGCATCACGGTATTGCTGGCAGTGTTCCCCGCGGAGTTGGACACGACCACGCCGAACATCGCTCCGTTATCGCCCGCCACCGTCGCAGGCGTAATGTAACTGGAGGCCGTCGCCCCCGTTATGGCGGCCGAATTCTTTTTCCACTGGTAGCTCAGCGTTCCTGTGCCTGTTGCTGTCACCGAAAAGGTCGCGGTTTGCCCAAGCGTCACAGTTGCGCCGATGGGCTGAGACGTAATCGTTGGCGGTGTACCGCCGCCTACCGGCGGAGCGCCGCCTCCTGCCTGCCCGCAGCCAATCAACAGCCCAACAAGCAGACTAAAGCTTCCCTGACATTGAATTGAGAGAACTTTGCCGGACATTCTTGTCAGGCTCGCAACACTCATCGAAAGATTCATCAGATACCGTTCAATCTTCCACAATTTGATCTATACCTGAGCGCAGATCGGAGGTATCTCCGCCGGCCCCGTGCGGTGCTCAAGGGCGATCAAGAAGGCACGTGCAGGCGAGATGCCTGCACGTACCCTGGTTAGGGGTTAATGCGCGAACTAGAATTCAAACCGCGCGCCAACCTGTCCTCTGCGATTTCCAGAGACACCTGTCACGTTGCCGAACTGCGGGCTCGTATAGCTTTCGTTGATTCCTGAGTACTGATGACGGTTGAGAAGATCAAAGAACTCTCCACGGATGCTTCCCTTGAAGCGGCCGTCAGTTCCAAACGAGAAGTGTTTGACCGCGGAAAGATCCTCGTTATAGTTGGCAAATCCACGCCAAGTGTTGGAGTAGGGCAGCTGATTCCCAAGTTGCCCATACATCGGATTGCTGGTGCTCAGGGTCTGGTCCGAGAACGCGGCCGGACTGAAGTACTGGTTGCTGACATCGCTCAAGTTGGCGAGGTCCAGATGCTTGAAGTGATTGGCGAGCGACACACCGGTACTGTTTCCGAAAGTCTGTGCCCAACCGGGATACGCGTTTGCGGCTAGAACAGCGGGCATTGGCAGGCCGCTGTGGTAGTTGACATCGCCACTCAAGGTCCACCCACCTACCAGGTAATCCAATTTTCTGCTTCCCTGCAACCAACGTCCATTCCTGCCGAATGGCAGATTGTAGGAGACATAACCTTTCACCTGATGCCGCACATCCCCTGGAGAAACCAGATTCTTGAACTGTCCGTAGCTGTATGGATCCTGAAACTCAGAACCCCCACCCCCAACGACGTACTGTCCCCACTCGTCAACCTGATTCACGCCAAGGACGTTTCCCTCTGCCTTGGATAGTGTGTAGCTCATATCCATGGACAATCCGTTTCCAGCCCTCTTCTTGACCTCGGCAATGACAGCGTTGTAGGAAGCGCTGCCAACAGGGTTGCCTGTTACCTGCAACGCACTACCCCAGCATGCGTGGGTCTGTGGATCGAGATCGATCGCGGACACGGCGGAATATCCTCCACAGCCGCCGTTCATCGCCGGCAGGAAGGGGTACCAGGGCACCCCCGCGGCTGCGGCGGACGCCTGACTGTTAATGTTGTCCCCAGCATGGCCGCTCATGAGCAGCGGATAGTACTGGCTAAAGGTGGGAAAGTTTTGTGGGAACAAATTTCCGTCGTGCAGATCGCTGCCCGCGTTCCCCATGTAACGGACATCCACTACGGTATTCTCGTTCAATCCGTACTCGAAGCCCAGGTTCCAGTTCTGCGTGCGGCCAAGCTTGAGCGTGTCTGGAGTGGAATAAACCTGTCCCCAGCCGAAATCGGGAGCATTGGCGTTTTTAGCCGCCGGGATCGGCACGCCGGGATAAAGGTTCGCGTCCCACTGAAATGAAGGATCGACATTGGAAGCGCCGGGCGCCGATTGGTTGGAGCCAAAGCAGTTGAAGCAACCCTCACTCTCATACGGGACTCCGCCCCACATGTTCTGGCCCATCGGAACGTAAAACAAGCCCCATGCTCCGCGCAGCACCAGTTTAGGAGAAATCTGATATGCGGCGCCCACGTGCGGGCTGTAGAGCCGGTAATCCTCAAGCGTCTCGAAGCTGCCCCCAGGACTGGCCAGATAGGAGATGTTGCCTAAGAGACCTGGATTACCGCCCGCAGCTACCCAATTCGGATTCTGCGCGTTGAAGTCCCAGTTCGATTGATTGCCGTTTTTTTCATGAAGCCTGCCGTTCAAGTCCCAGCGCAGGCTGACGTTCAGCGTCAATTTGTTGGAGACCATGAACTGATCGGAAACGAACATATCGACGCCCGCACGGGTGGTGTTCGATCCTGTAGTGACACCCTGCTGGGCCGAAGCCACATCGCCGACCATCATGTTCGCAAGGCCGTATCCAAGGCTATTCGAGACGGTCGTGTTATTTGCGACATTCTGAGGCAGACCGGTAAAGTCGTTGAAGTTGTAAGAGAGAATTCCGCCCGGATTCTTGTTGAGCTGATCATAGGCGGTATACTCGCCGCCGAACTTTACGACGTGCTTGCCATGCACCCATGACATACTGTCCTTGAAGCGCCACTGCTGCCAACGTATGTCGTCGTTGAAGTCCTGGCCGACGGTGCTTTGACCGACGCCCAGAGACGAGGCATAGTTGAGATTGGGGTAGGTTGAGCCAGTAGCGCCAGAGAAGCTGCCACCGGCAGGTGCGGGCGTAACGTCGGCTTTGTTGTTCCAGTTAAACGCAACAATGAAGGTGTTAAGCAACGTCGGGCTCAACGTGTAATTATCTGTGAGATGAATGGTCGCAAACTTCTGCGGCGCTCCCTGCGCGTCGGCAAATGGGCCGCCGGTCGATGATCCGCGCTGCCAAAGATTGCCGCCGTTGTGGTTTCCGAGGCCAACGCTTTCGCTCTTGGCCCAGTCGATCGAGCTGCTTACATGGTGCTTCTCTGAGAAGTTGTGGTCAAGCTTGGCGTCAAGGTTTTGCACCTCGTTGGTGCTGCCGGAGAATCCCCAGTAGTTGTTGATCAGGTTTGAATTCGTGGGAGCGTAATCCTGCTTGTAAATGTTAATGACGCCCTGCGCCTGGGCGCTTATGCTGCCGGAGGGAATCATGTTGCCCGGAAACACCGTGCCGGGCATTGCGGGGTTGAAGATAGCCCCGTAGTAGATGGGATTGCCGGCGGCATCGAGATAACCGGTTGGGCAGGGTTGGCCGGCAGTTATGTACGAAGCGCAAGAGCCTGTGCCGCCTGTAGCCTCGTTCGCTGTGAGCCCAGCGACACCGGCATAGGTAAGCAGCTGGCTGAAATCCCCCGCCAGCATGTTGGTCGTCGGAACCGTAGTCTCGTTGGCTCCCCACGCCATGGTGTTCTGGTTGTAGCGCTCATAGGCACCGAAGATGAAGGTATGGTGCTTCCAGATGGGGCCGCCTGCGCTGAAGCCCCAGTCCTTCAGACGATCTGTCGGCCTGCGATACAGTTGTTCGTAGCCCTCCACAGACGGCGATGTCGACGTTGCCGCCACCGCGGCTGGGCATTGCCCACTGGAACCCGCACCCGCTCCATTGCAGTAAGCCATCCAGTAATTGTTTGACCAGCTGTTGGCATCGAATGCCTCGTTCGTCAAGAAGCCGAAGGCGCTGCCGTGCAGCTTGTCGGTGCCGGACTTAAGCTCGTACTGGAGGGTGCCGCCGCCTGTCTGCGACGACTCGGCATCAATTCCGCTGGTCTGCACCTGCACCTCGCGGACTGCCTCCACGCCAGGGGATGCATTGCCCCAGCCAGAACTGGCGGCCCCGCCCCCTTGATAACCCGCATCGGCATCGACGCCATCAACCATGACGTTGTTGGATTGCGACAATGAGCCGCCGATGCTGATACCCGACGACGCGTCCCCATTGACGCCCGTACCGACATTGACGGAGGGGACAACCATCACTGCAAAAGCCTGCGCATTGCGGCCACCGGCGATCGATAGCGGTAACTCCTGAATGGCCGAACCCTGTACGCTTGTGGATTCAGTGCCAGTGTAGCTATCCAACACGGCGGCATCGCTGGTGACGGTTACCGTCTCTGAGGCGCCGCCGACCTGCAGTTTGACATCAACCTTGGCTTCTTGTGAAGCCGAAACGGTGATGCCGTTCCGGTCGAACTGCTTGAAGCCTTCCTTCTTGAACACGAGCGAATACTTGCCAATCGGGAGATTGACGATCTGGTAGGCACCGTGGTCATTTGTCGTGCCGCCGGAGTAGCCAACCCCCGTAGCCGACTCGGTGACCGAGACCTGGGCACCGGGAATTACCGCGCCAGTTGAATCGGTAACCGTTCCACTGATCGATCCCCTGTCGGCCTGTCCCCAGCAATTGAGAGAGAAAAGACCTCCGATAAGCATCAGTATCGACGTGAGGGCAACCGTAAGGTGCCTCTTGATTCGTGTATTGTTTCCCCTTGCGTCCATTTCCATCCTCCGTAAAATTGTTCCTGATCCAATTCACCCGCGGCGGCGCAATGCATGCAAATTTTCGCGGGATACATGCATCTGCGCAAGTACATGCGCAAGCGCTTGTCTATTCGCAAGCAGAAACGCTAGCACTATGTTAGATTGAAGTCAAGAATAATTTCACAGATGACGGGAAGTCGTTTATAATCAGTATGCGATGGGTGTCAACAGTCGAGGAAAGGGCTTGCGGCATGACAACAATGAAAGATGTGGCCCGCCGAGCGGGAGTATCGGAGTCCACAGTGTCCCATGTGGTCAACAACACCCGAGCCGTCTCCGCGGAAAAGAAGTCGCGCGTGCTCCTCGCCATGCGCGAATTGGGCTTCTCTGCAAACGCTCACGCTCGAGGACTGGCACTTGGCCGAAGCAACTTTCTCGGCATGTTGGTCTCGGACATCGAAAACCCATTCTTTCCAGGAGTGATCAAGGCTTTCGAGGACATCGCCAGGCAACATGGTTTCGATGTCCTGCTCTTCAGCACAAATTACGACATGGAAATCGCAGCGCGTGCATGCCAGAAGCTGGTGGAAAATCAAGCTCCGGCCGTGGCTGTGATGACTTCGCAGCTGAATCCGACGCTACTGGACTACCTTACCTCGAACAACGTGGCATCGGTGATGCTGGATGGCGCTACGGCGGCTCCGCACCGCAGTAGCCTCCACGTGCGGTACGAGCGAGGTGCGGTCGAAGGGGTTCAATGCCTGTTCAACCTTGGCCATCGCGATCTGGCGATGATCGCCGGCCCCCAAAACCGTCGATCGCATATCGCATATAGAGCCGCAGTGGAATCGGCTGCCTGGGCGCTCAACTGCCGTCTGCGAGTCATCGACGGCCTCAATACCGCCGAATCGGGCGCTGACGCAGTAAAGGAATTGCTGACGGCGGGTGCTCTGCCAACCGCGATTCTCTGCGGCAACGACCTCACCGCCCTCGGGGCAATTCAGGCATTGAGCCGGTCCGGATTGCGAGTTCCAGAAGACATATCCGTCATCGGCGCCGTGGATATCCCGGTGTCTGAATTGATGACCCCGCCACTCACCACGGTGCACATCCCACGCCAGACGCTTGGCAGGATGGCTTTTTCCGTCATCCAGAGAATGCTGAATGGAGAACTCCCCGAAGGGATCGAGGCTTCCCTGGACACGCACCTTGTCGTAAGAGGATCGACTGGTGCTTGCCGGAAGCATGATCCGGGCACGCTATCTCAGCAATAAGAATGCGCTTGCGCATTTCATGCGCATCCTCTATTATTCCTCTTTGCAAACCAGCCGGATGACGGATGGAACCGGCAAAGGTCGGTGGTTCAAGGGCACACAGAGCCCTTCGGCCACTGCCAGAGCCCAGGAAAGAGCAGCAAAGAGGACGAAGCAATGGACATGACCTATCCCCTGAGCGAAGGGGCATACATTCTTGAGCGCCTTGCACAACCCGATTTCCCGTGGCTCGCCCAGCCGTTAGCATTGCCTCCGAGATTCTTCGGGAGGTCCGCGGGCTTGCGGGGAATACAACTGGCCGGCTTGCCATGATCAACGCTCCGATGCTGGCATCCGAGTTCGACGTGGTTGTCGTGGGCTCTGGCTCGTCCGGAGCAAGTGCGGCTCTTGCTGCTGCCCGGGAGGGCGCAAAGGTATGCCTGCTTGAGAGAAGCAGCTTTCTTGGTGGGACCAGCACAGCAGTCCTGGATACGTTCTATGGCTTCTATACCCCTGGCGTGCATTCGCTTAAAGTGGTCGGCGGGATTGGCGACGATGTCGTCGATCGACTGAAAAGGCTGGACAGAGTCGTGGAGCGCCCTAATTCCTACGGGGCTGGTCTGGGAATTACATATCACCCGGACTATTTGAAATGCGCCTGGGAACAGCTTGTCCTGGAAGCCGACGTGACGGTTTTCTTGAACTGCTGGGTTCAGGATGTCCAACTGGAATCGGATTGCATTGTGTCCGTGATTGTTGCAACCAAGCGCGGACTTGCCCGAGTCGCCGGTCGCACATTTGTCGACGCATCGGGAGACGCTGATCTTTGCTTTTGGTCTGGCAGTCCGCACGTAACTGCAGGGGAGCATGAAGAGGCTCAATCGTTGACCACGACATTTCGCATGTGCAACGTGGATGCCACTGCTCGCAAGACTGTTGACCTGGAGTACCTACATTCAGCCATGACGAAAGCGACGGAAGCGGGATACGCTCTCCCACGGCGGGAGGGAAGCGATCACGCAACTACTGTCGACGGGATGTTCGCCACAAACATGACCCGCATCCAGTCCTTCGAGCGACGTGCCAATGGAGTGATCAACGCTACAGACCCTAAATTCCTCTCAGATTCCGAGATAGAAGGCCGCAGGCAGGCACTCGAGTACATTCGATTTCTACGTGACTACATCCCCGGCTATCGCAACGCTGGTCTAGCAGCGCTCGCGTCACAAATCGGTATTCGAGAAACCCGGAGAATCATTGGTGACTACGTCCTGACTCGGGAAGATGTCTTGACTGCACGCCAATTCGACGACCAGATCGGGCTATGCGGAGCTCCTATCGAAGATCATGGCGCCGGTAACGGGACGAAGTGGGTATACCTCCCGGAGAGCAAGTGCGTGGGGATTCCTTATCGTGCATTGCTTCCAGGACGACTAACGAATGTGCTGGTCGCCGGCCGCTGTTTCTCGGCTACCCACGATGCGCACGCAAGTGTCCGCTCGATGGCGCAGTGTATGGCGATGGGGCAGGCTGCCGGCACCGCTGCGGCTCTCTGCGCTCTGACAGGAAAGGACACGCGCTCCTTGCCCTTCAGCGCTTTGCGCCAGCGACTAGTTGCTTCCCACGCGGTTCTAAGTGTGGAAGCTGAGGTGACACAATGAGTTCGATTCGGACAATTCTTCGAGATGTCCCCACCGCAGGGCTCGGCCCTTGCTATGCGCACGAACACATCGTTATCCAGAGGAGCTACACGACTGAGAAGCATCCGGAGTTTTTGCTCGACGATCTTGGCCTTATAGGCACTGAGCTTGACGCGTTCTATGCCTCCGGTGGCAGGGCCATGGTGGATTCGATGCCATGCGGAGGCGGTCGCAGCGCACGGAAGCTCGCCGAATTATCCAAGAAAAGCAAAGTGCATATTGTCTGTCCGACTGGATTGCACCTCCAGAAATACTACCCGCAGGGTCATTGGAGCGAACGGGCTAAAGCCGATGCAATTGCCAAGATATTCATCGAGGAGATAGAGCACGGAATCGATGGCAACGATACTTGCGGACCCATGTGGGACTCAACAGGACTAAGAGCTGGCGTTATTAAAGTTGCGAGCGGCCTGAACAGTCTGAGCGACTTCGAGAAGAAGATTTTCGAAGCTGCAGCCATTGCTCATCACGCCACAGGTTCGCCCATTCTCACACACACGGAACAAGGAACAGCGGCATTCGAGCAGATCCGGACTTTTCGTTCGATGGATGTGCCGCCAGAGTGTCTGGTTTTGTCCCATACCGATCGCCTTCCGGACCTCGCGTATCATAGGGAACTGCTTGCATGTGGCGTCTATCTCGAATACGACTCGGCATTTCGCTGGAAATCAGGATCCGCGAATCCAACCAGAGACTTGATCGTCTCCCTCTGCGACGAAGGTTTTGCAAGCCGGATCCTGGTCGGAATGGATGCCGCACGCTCAACTTATTGGCGGAGTTATGGGGGATGCCCAGGGCTTTCGTTTCTATTGGAAACGTTTTTCCCGGAATTGATAAAGAGCGGATTTCCCCCAGAGTATATGGATCGGATTCTCGTGCAGAATCCCGCGAATGCGTATGGGCGCTTTGAGGCGTCAACGGCGGACTCCGCACGGAACTCAATTCAAGCCGGAATGAAACCCGACGACCTGACTTCGAAGGTTCATGCGAATGAAAGCCACGCCGTTGAAGGCTCCTCGCAATGGGCATAAAATACTGCGCACTCGACGGTATATAGTGCTCAATGAAAGGGAAATCGCAACCTATGGGTCATCCCCTGATGGGATCTGAAAAACCTGCATCGCCGGCAATTGCACGATTGCATGGAATCACAGGGATGTTGGCATGGAGCACAATCGTTGCTGCTCTCGGCGGCTTCTTGTTCGGGTTTGACACTGCCGTCATCGCAGGCACCACTCGGGCCCTTTCACATGTTTTCTCGCTCTCTCCACAAACCCTCGGCCTGACGGTATCGAGTGCCCTTTGGGGCACAATAGTTGGGGCCGCGTTTGCCGGCCAAGCCGCTGACCGATGGGGTCGCAGGGATAGTTTGCGCGTCATGGCGTTGCTCTACGTGATGTCAGCAGTTGGCTGTGGACTGGCCTGGAGCTGGCCCTCCCTTCTCTTCTTCAGAATCCTTGGTGGGGTGGGCATTGGAGGGTCTTCGGTGCTGGGCCCGATGTACATTGCAGAGATCGCGCCGGCGCCCCGCCGCGGCATTCTGGTCGGCGTGTTTCAATTCAACATCGTCGCCGGAATTCTTGTTGCATATCTTTCGAACTACCTGATAAGTCTCGAGGGACTGGCAACTCGAGAATGGCGGTGGCAGTTTGGCGTCGCCGCAGGCCCGGCTGTACTCTTCTCCCTCCTCTTAATGACCATCCCAAGAAGTCCTCGCTGGCTGGTCAAGAGAGGTAGAACGGTGGAGGCTGCGGAGGTCTTGGCTAAACTCGGCGAATACGATGTCCACCGAGGCATATCCGCGATCACCGCTTCCGTGGCTCATGATCGAGGTGCTGGAGACGATCGACTCTTCTCCGTCCAAAATGGCTTCCCTATCTTCCTGGCGGTCAGCATTGCGGCTTTCAGTCAGCTTTCGGGAATCAACGCGGTTCTCTACTATCTCAATGACATATTTTCGGCGGCCGGATTTACGAACGTCTCTGCTGGAATCCAGGCAGTGATCATAGGGTTTACCAATCTTACATTCACAGTTATAGCTATGCTTCTGATCGACAAGATTGGACGCCGAACGCTTTTGTTACTCGGTTCGTTAGGCATGGCCTGCACGCTTATGGGGATTGCGGAGATCTTCGCGACCCAGAGCCACAGGGACTTGCTGCTCTGGCTGCTCATCGCGTATTGCGCCTCTTTTGCTTTTTCCCTGGGCGCAGTAACGTGGGTCTATATGAGTGAAGTTTTTCCGAACGCAGTTCGTGCCAAGGGGCAGAGCTTGGGAAGTCTCGCGCATTGGATCATGAACGCAGCCATCGCGGGTATTTTTCCGACAATGGCGGCTAGGTCCGGCGCGACGCCATTTGTATTCTTCGCATTGATGATGATTGTTCTGTTCTTCGTCGTGGTTATGGTCTATCCAGAAACAAAGAATCGTCCACTGGAGAACATGTCGTTTCGCTAGCCCTACCTGTTCAAGCTGAGTTAGTCGCACTTCATTCCAGGTTTTGCGGCGACGTATGAATTGTGCCCTTATCGCAGTTCAACGCCTCATCCGGCCGGGTGCGGGTACAGCGTCTCGATCCCTTCTCCTGAACCCGTCACGCGGCCATTTCTACTCCGCTTCGTTTCCGGTGGATGCCGCAATATTACTGAAACGGCATTTGTCGTTGGCGGCAAGGTGACGATTCCTTCCTTCTGATTGATAGTTCCCGCGCTAGTCGACGCTACGTTTTCCTTGAAAACGGGGAGGTTGAAATGAACCTCTCCGGTTCGCTCGTCTCCCCATATCTGGAGCTCTACAACGGATCGTTCTGCCGTGATTCTGAAACTGATTCGACGGCCCTCATTCACATTCACATTGGCCCACTCCACCACGCTTCCAGGCTCAAGCCAGTAGTCTGGAATGCCGCGGCCCAGGATGACCGTGCCGTCGACTTTGACAGAGGCGCACACCTGGAGCAATGCCTGCTTCGTAAAGCTTGCACCCCAGCTGTCAAGGTTCCCATAACTTACAGGTGGCAAATACATTCCGACCCAAGCACCCCTTCCCTTATATTCGAATGCTTCAGACCAGTTATAAGGTGCGCATTGATTTTCTAGCTGAAACTCAAGATTCTTGACTACCTCCGTCCGGTAAGTGTCCGAGTAGAGACACTGCAGCCCGGCACTGCAGTTGTAGGCAGTTCCGTAACTTACTTGTCCCCACCACGTGCCCCAGCTTCCTTCAGGTATTTCTCTTTTATCTCTCTCCGCCAGGGCATGCCGAATTGAGTCGTCGAACCTTTCCTTCCAGAGGCCGCCGAGATCGAATCCTTTCAAATAGGCACCCCAGGGAAACGTGCTGAGAGCACCCGAGTATGGAACCCATGAATAGTCGGAATCGCCATACCGCTCTAAAGTGACATCGTCGAAGGCGCCCTCGTAGTAGTCAGTTTTCCGGCGTGCGCAGGTCTGGGCCAGGGCCCTGTTTACACTGTCGTTTAGATCGTTCATCTCCTTCGCCGCCCATGCCGCTTCGTCTTTATCGCCTACCCGTTCGCAGATATATTTGTATGCTTGGAGCCCATGGAGCGCCGACCAATTGTCGCAGAGCAGGTAGTCACCCTCATCCGCAAAATTCTCGAAGTCCTGCGACTTGCCCATAAGCCCCCAATGCTCCTGGTCGTTGAAGGATCTCAACGCGTGAATGTTGCGCGTGGCTTTCTTCAGTTCTTCGCGGACCCCAACGGTGAAGTAGGCGATGTCTCCTGTACAGCGCAGATACTCTGCGTACGGAATGAGATACTTGCCGAGGGTATCTTCGTAGATAGGATCCATGGCCTCGCGGCCCTTCCAGGAAGTGGCGTTCGAGGCCTTGAAATACTTACTGGCCAGCATTCTCTTTGCGATGCTGAAGTCTCCCTCCCTCATATACTGGTCCACGTAATTTGGAGCATCGTGCGAGAACGGCTGGTCGTAGTTGTCGTTATTAAAGGGGTTCCGGGGAGCCGCGTGAATTTCGTAATCATCTCCGTTTTTGACCATGTTCTCCCAGGTCGTGATCTGGATGGATTTGTACATCTCGACCATTCCAACCACTGGTAGTCTGATTGGTTCCGCCAAGCCTGCCATACGTCCGTTCCAATACTTCGCCATAGCCTCGTAATTAGAGTCAAACCCACCTGCAGCTTTCAGCACCTCGGGTTCCACCGGAGAGCCTGCGGCAAACGCGACGAAGTCCTTTGCGACCGACTCCCCCGGGTGGACTGAGAAATCGAAGTACATGCCGGCATCGCTTTTGCCCGTGCACGTTCCGGTGAGCGGAATTTCTATGTCGGGAAATGAACTTACATTGAGGCGAACATCCTGGCGAACGGATCCGGTGTTTGTGAAACGCACGCGCGAGTATACCGCGGTAAGACTGTCAGACAAGAGACGATTGGCGAAGTGTTGAATTTCCACGCGAAGCGTTCCTGCCATCCACTCAGAGGTGGGGCACGGGAGGTATCCATCTCTCAGGTACCACTTGATGCGTGATTTACGGTCAAGGGCGAACTCGTCTGGGATATAGGTCGTTCCGTCAACCGTAGCCGTGTACTGGATGATCTGTCCCAGGCCCGGCGCCACTCCGCCCCCCATGAAAGTCCACGACTTCGGATGATCGTTCTCCCATCCTATATATAACCATTTCAAACGATCGTAGCCGTAGAGTGGAGTTACCAAAGCAACGTGGTGTTCCTTCTGGCCAGAATCGAGAAGTACTGTCGCCCCATTGGCCCGCTGAACGCGTCCAAAAACGCCTACTGCAATGGCTTGAAATCCGCGCTTCACGAATCCGCGTCGGTTCATCTAAATCCTCCAATGGGCTAAAGTGGTTCGACCTCTTCACGGCTATCCAAACGCTTTCAGCGCATGCCTACAGTGGCGTACAGCTTCGCCAGCCGATGCGCATGCTCGTCATAGGCTGATTCGAAGAGTTCAGTGGCTCTCTCCGCGCCGACAATTGCGGCGCCACTCAATACCTTTGGAGGCGCTCCAGCTTCTGTAAGCAGGAGCGCGACTTGCGCCTTGATGCAGTTGACCAGAAGGCAGCCACCGATGGTGGACCCCGGCGCGACCGGAGTATCCAAGCCGGGAATGTTCACCATGGCATCGCCTACTGGCGCTCCGGTGTCGAGAACCAGGTCAGAGAAATCTTGCAGCTTCTTTCCTTCAGGATGGTGGCTTCGGCTTTTGATGCTGTGCTGGCTGCTCACGATCGATACGACTCGAATGTTGTGACGCTGGAATTCCTGAGCCATCTCTACTGAAACAACGCTGCACCCGCTGGAGCTAATCACCAATGCCGAGTCTTCGGAGGATAGTGCGAAGTTCCTCAGAATGCGCTCAGCAAGACCATGCACATTTTCGATAAACATCGCTTGTCGCTGTCCGTTTGCCCCAACAACAAGGTTATGAAACGTGAGGGATAATTCAACTATGGGATTGAATCCGGGAAATGATCCGTAGCGCGGCCACATCTCTTCGACCATAATCCGGCTATGACCGGATGCAAACACATGCACCATCCGGCCTGCAAGTATGGTCTTCGCAAACCATTCCGCTGCCTTTTCAATGCCAGGTTGCTGCAAACGAACACACTCGACTATCTCCGTACACTTAGTCAGATACTGTTCTGCTGGTTTCATAATTCTCCATTGCGTGCTTTGCCGAACCAATGGCTCCCGCTTCATCGTCGAGTTGTGCAGGGACAATCTCGACGCCTCGGTTGTTCGGACGCCATTCATACACATCCATGAATCTCCGCAGCGGAACAAACAGAGCATGCCCCGCGCGGGCAATCCCCCCGCCAAGAATGATCCTCTCCGGATCGACTGAGTTTATGATTGACACAAGGCCAACAGCCAGGAACTTGATGCTCTTGTGCCACACTCTGGTTGCAAAGGGGTCTCCCGCCAAATGCGCTTCGACGAGCACTTTGGTTGAGGTAAATCGTCCGGCAGAACGCCGCGTAAGAGTACATTCCCCAATCGCGTCTTCCAGGCTTCCTGGCGTATTGGTGATACCCTTTTGTC
>Ga0302201_10001142_pt1 | contig 23217 bp, 15 predicted proteins | sample II_Bog_N3_2_FD_194586 | JGI IMG/M metagenome (GOLD analysis project Ga0302201, IMG submission 194586) | Peat permafrost microbial communities from Stordalen Mire near Abisko, Sweden - II_Bog_N3_2 | ecosystem: Environmental > Terrestrial > Soil > Wetlands > Peat | place: Sweden: Abisko... | reverse complement strand
GTGCGCGCGTTTCCGGGACAACCGCCGTGGATGCCGGAACAGTTGGCGAACCATCTGCGCATCTTTCCGGAGGGGCAGCTTGTGGTTGCCGACTCAAAGGGGTGCGTTCTGGGCTCGGCCAGTTCGCTGCTGATCGACTGGGACGACTATGCCGAGTCGGCGAATTGGGAATTGATCACCGGGGATGGGTCATTCAATACGCACAACCCTATTGGCCTGACCCTGTATGGCGCGGATATGGGCGTTGATCCAGATGCGCGGCATATGGGAATCGGCACGCTTTTCTACGATGCGCGCAAGGAACTGATCAAAGAGCGGGGGCTGAAGAGGCTGCTGACAGGCGGGCGCATCGCGGGCTATGCCGCGGTGGCCGATAGGCTGACGCCGAAAGAGTACGTGGCCGAAGTTGTGGACGGCAAACGAAAGGACCCAGCGCTGAGTTTCCAGCTTGAGAACGACCTGGTGGTTCTTGACGTTGTGCCGGGCTACATGAACGACACGGAATCGCGCGGATTTGCGACGGTGCTGGAATGGCTGAATCCGGAATACACCTCGTCGGTGAGCTTGCAGGCGGGTCTGCAACATGCGGCTCTGGAGCAGGCCGCGGCCGAGGCGATGCGCGGAACTCCGCGGCCGCGCCGCGTGCGGATTGCCGCCGTGCAATACCTGCTGCGGCCGATTGCGGGCTTTGAAGACTTTGTTCACCAGGTGGAGTTTTTTGTGCGCAGCGCCAAGGACTACAAGGCGCACTTCCTGCTGTTCCCCGAGTTCTTCACCATGCAACTACTGAGCTACATAAAAGAGCCGGCCCCGGCGATGGCCGTGCGCAGGCTGGCGCGCATGGCACCGGAGTACGAGGCTTTGTTCACGCGGCTGGCGAAGGAAACCGGGATCTACATCATTGGCGGAACGCACCCGGTGTTTCAGAGGGGCAAGGTGTTCAACGCGGCACATTTGTTCACGCCGAATGGCAAGGTCTTCCGGCAGAAGAAGGTTCATCTGACGCCTACGGAGAGCGGACCCTATCAGTTGAGCCGCGGGCACGGACTGTATCTCTACCACACGGACTTCGGCAACATCGCGATTCTGATCTGCTACGACGTGGAGTTTCCCGAGGTGGCGCGCGTAATGGCCGAGGCAGGGGCGGAGATTCTGTTTGTTCCCTCCTGCACCGATGGCCGCGAGGGCTTTTGCCGGGTGCGCTACTGCGCGCAGGCACGCGCAATCGAGAACCAGGTATATGTGGCGATGACGGGCACGGTTGGCAATTTGCCTTTGGTTCCTTACATGAACTCGAATTACGGGCAGGCCGCGATTATGACGCCGTCGGATTACTCTTTTGCGCGCGATGGCATTGCCGCCGAAGGGATAATTAACCAGGAGCAGATGATTGTGGCGGACGTGGATCTGGATCTGCTGGACGAGCAGCGCGTGAACGGGAGCGTGATTCCGCTGCAGGATTTGATCAAGGACGCTTACGACAATGTGGTTCACTTCTCGGATTACAGGGGCCAGAAGCCGACGCGGGCGGATGAACCGCTTGAGGCTGTGATGGCGAAGTAATGGGGCTTGCTAGATTTCAGTCCCGCCTCCTGTAATCAGGTTTTGCCGATGGCGCAGCGTCTTATGGCGGGTGGAGATTGAGACGCTCCCCCGACCGGATTTCCGTTGACATCCGACACATGTCGCGTTACGATGCGGGATGATACGGACAATCCGCCACAAGGGGCTGAAACGGCTTTTTGAGGAGGACGACCCAAGGGGTGTAAGTCCGGAACATGTTGGCAAACTGCGCAATATTCTAGCGACGCTTCACTCCGCCCCAACCGTTGCTCACATGAACCTGCCAAGGTTTCGCTTGCATCCGCTCAAAGGCGAAATGAAAGGCTTTTGGGCCGTGACCGTGCAAGCCAACTGGCGGGTGATCTTCCGTTTCGACGACGCCGCGGAGGATGTCGATTATGTCGATTACCACTGAGAGGAGCCATCCCGTGAACATGAAGAACCCACCGCACCCCGGCCTTGTCGTGCTGCAGGAGTGCATTGAGCCCCTGGGCTTGACCATCACGGACGCAGCCGCCGCCCTTGGGGTGACGCGCAACACGCTTTCGGAACTCGTAAACGGGAAGCGCGGCATATCCCCCGAAATGGCGGTGAGAATATCCCAGGTGTTTGGAGGCACGGAAGAAGGCTGGCTTGTGCAACAGGCCCAGTACGAACTTGCCCAAGTTCGCCGGGACCACCTGAAACTCAAGCGATTGGCAATTGCTTGAGCTACGCTTTGCTGCCCTATCTATTGGCTGTCTCGAAAAGGGTAAGCTTTGGGACATTTTTGGAGAGGATTTTTCATGACCCGCGAACGTGACCCCGACCATTCGATTATCGAGCGACCCTTCGAGTACGAAATTGTTGAGTTCAGTTATATGAGGCCGTTGGATGTAAGCGAACCCTATATCGATCTTGGCTTGGTCAAGCGTGGCCTACTGCGTCGGTTGCGTTTCTTTGATCCGCGAGAAATTCGGATCACAGAAGGTTTTCCTAATTCATCGGGTCTTGCCATTCTCAACGTGAGTTCCCGTCAACTGGATCGTCTTGGCGTTCGAGTGATTAACTTTGAAGCAAGCGACGGCTGTCCAGAATTTTGGGCGCGTGATGTTGTCGAGCTATTGGCTCACTAGATTTAGTCTCACAAAGGGTAGATTCTGAGGCGATCCCCCGGCCCCAGAAAACAAGGGACTTCCGCATCTCAAAACTCAGTATCAAGACAAAGCTGTGAAATGTGGCAACGCCTTCACTCGTCTTTGCCCAAGTGTTTTTCGGTGATCTGATCGCCGGCGAGGCGCTCAAGCTGGTTTCGCCAGTCGAGCGATTCAACAAACGCCTTTGATTCGCGCCAATTGGGCTCGACGATTACGTGGAGTTCCAGATAAACTCTTGTGCCGAGGAGCGACTCGATCTGGCGGCGGGCTGCGGTGCCGATCTCCTTCAGCTTTGCGCCGCCCTTGCCGATGAGGATGGCTTTCTGGCCGTCGCGCTCGCAGTAGATGGCCGCGGCGATGCGGGTGAGCGGCGCGCGGGCCGGGACGGCTCCCTTCTTGCGAGGCACGAAGGGCTTGGGCTCCTCGAATTGCTCGATTACCACGGCAGAGGCGTAGGGGACTTCTTCACCCGTCTCGACCAGAATGCTCTCGCGGATGAGTTCGGCGACCATGAAGCGCTGCGGTTGGTCGGTGTATTGGTCTTTGGGGTAGTAACGCTCGCCGGTGGGCAGCACATCGACGATCTTGCGCACCAGGATATCGAGTCCGTCGCGTTTGCGGGCGCTTACGGGGATAATCTGGGCGAAGTTGAATTGGCGGGTGAGCGTGTCGATGAGCGGGAGCAGATGGTCTTTGGGCACGAGATCGATCTTGGTGAGGACCAGGAAGACAGGGCAGTCTAGCTTGCGGATGAGGCCGAAGAGGAACTCGTCTTCGCTGGCCCAGTTGGTGCGGTTGGACCTGGGGGACGGCGCAGTGTCCAGAGCATGTTCCGCAGGGGCTGAAGCCCCTGCCGTTTCGGCTTGGCTTGCGGCACGACTCAAGTCGTGCCCTGATACAGAACCGGGTTCTTCCGTGGTATGAGTTATGGGTTCAGAGGTGGCCGCAAAGGGTTCGGTGGCGGCTTGGAGTTGCACGCGGCGCGTTGCGTCCATCAGGACCAGGACGCAATCGCGGGTCTCCAGCGCTTCGTAGACCTCCTGCAACATGCGGCGGTCAAGATGCGAGCCGGGCTTGTGAACGCCGGGTGTATCCACAAACACGATCTGCGCTGCCGGATGCTGCCCCTTGCGCGCAGGCACCTCGACGACGCCCGCGATGCGGTTGCGCGTGGTCTGCGGCTTGGCGGAGACAATGGCCACCTTTTCGCCGGTGAGGGCGTTCAGCAGCGTGCTTTTGCCGGCGTTGGGCCGGCCGAGAATAGCGACAAATCCAGATTTCAAAGGCGGGTGGTACTCCTGTCTCTCTATTATCGCGGATTGGCCGGTGGAGGGTTGGTATGATCTGGGGCATGATTCCCGAAGTCACAACGGAGCGCCTCATACTTCGCCCACTGGAGATCGCCGATGCGGAGCGGATTCAGGACCTGTTTCCGCATTGGGAGATTGTAAAGTTCATGAACCATCGAATCCCTTGGCCCTATCCGCCGGATGGCGCGCTCACATTTTTGCGGGACGTAGCGCTGCCGGAGATGGGGCGGGGCGATGGCTGGACCTGGACTATCAGGCTGCGCAGCGATCCATCGCAGACAATCGGGGTCATCACCCTGGTGAAGGGCGACGAGGCCAATCGCGGATTCTGGCTGGGGCTACCGTGGCATGGTCAGGGATTGATGAGCGAAGCCTGCGTGTGGGTGAACGACTATTGGTTCGAGACGCTTGGCTTTCCGGTTCTGCGGGTTTGGAAGGCTGTCGATAACACCGCGTCGCGGCGGATATCGGAAAAGCAAGGCATGCGGATGGTGCGAGTGGGAGAGCGGGACTACGTTTGCGGGCGGGTTCCGTCGGAGATATGGGAGATTACGGCGGAGGAGTGGAAGGCTTGGAAGGCGAGGATTACTGGCCGAGACTGAGCGGATTGTGTTTGATTTCCCTGGCCTAAAAACGAGACCTGGAAGACCCAGTCCTTATCCTTATTCAATGACCCCAATTTCCGGCGCCAATTCCCGGATTCAAAAATCTATGTGGGCGCGAATGGAACCTACCCAGACTGGGCCGCGGTCGCGGTTGTAGCCGGGGTCGGCAATGTGCTGGAAGTCAAGCGCGTAGAACATTCCGCGCCAGGCGTGGTAGTTGTAATAAGTTTCGACGATGTTCTCGCGGCCGTAGTTGAGGCTGCCGTCGCCGAGCAGGAAGCCGAGACCGCCCAGCTTCAGATATTCCTGATGATCGGCCTTGATGGCGTTTGAGACTACGGCGATTGCGATCTTATCGACAGGACGATGCCAGCGGGTACCGGTGTAGTCCGCGCCGGCCAGAACGGTCTGGTCCACCTCGGTGTAGGCGAACGACTCGTGTTGGCCCTCGTTCCAGCCGAAGCGGCCAAAAACGCGCAGATTCTCAGTGACTTCCTGCTCGGTGTTATAGCCGAAGCCGTATTTGAGCGCGCTGAAGTGCGCGTGGAGCGTGATGGTAGGCGCCTTGACGCCATAGAGAGCGGCGTCGGTTCCGTTCAGGAAGTCTTCGACGGCCTCGCGGTAGGTACCCATGTGGGCGCGGTTGGCGTAAAAGAGGATGCGCTGCGTGCCTCTGCGATTTTGAATGAAGCCGTGGCGCAGCTCGAACTCGCCGTTTTGGCCGTGAGCGCGGCTGAAGGCCCAATCCATGTCGATGCCGTTGGCGACCACCGGCATGGCGAAGATGCCGTAACGAATGCTCCACATCTGGTCGTCGTATTCGGCCATGCCGCCGACTGTGTAGCCTCGGGTGTCGGCGGCGTAGTCCCATGCGCCGTTGTTGTCCACGGTCCAGTTCATGAACTGGAGGTGCGAGTCGGAGCCAGACTGATTGAGGTCGAAGAAGTCGGGCACGCCCAGCTTGCCAATGCGGAATTCGAGGCGGCGGACGGGCACGCTGGGAGCAATCGCGAAGGGGCCGGCGTCCTGGCTGGTGGTTTTTTGAGTGAGGCCGATGGTTTGGTGGATCATGTAGCGGGCGATGTAGGGGAGCTTGCCCAGATTGGGGTTTCGGACGACATCGAGGTTGGTGAAGCCGGCAAGGCCGAATGCCTCGCTGACCCCGCGGCCTTCCGCAGCCTCAAGATCGAAGATGAAATCGGTGTTGTAAAGGATGGAGTGAGTAGGGCGGAGCGCGGTAAACAACGTGCCGACCATGGAGGTTTTGTACTCTCCCCTCCCGATGAAGCTGTTGGTTCCTTCGTAGGGAGAATGAAACGGCAGGTCGCCCTGAAGAATGATGTTGGCCTGGCCGGAGATCCACCAGCGGTTGTCGGCGGGATGCGGGGTCATGGCCACAATAGGGGCGTCGTTGGGCTGCTGTCCGCGTGGGCTCATGTCGGTGGGCTTGCGCCCGGCGCCGTCCTGAAGAGGAGCGAGCATGGCCTGTGCGGGACCGGCCTGGGAAATCTGTTGCCGGGGTGCGAGCTGCGGCTGGGGTGGATCGGGCAGGGGAGCGGAGGTCTGCGCGGTGGCGATCGTGACGCCCATGGTTAGCGCACCGGCGAGGCGGACGATGACGCGGGCTGTGCGGAGACCGAAGAAGGGGGACATTGGGGGAGCGTCCTTTGGGGATTGGGGTCTACAATGAAATCGCGAGAATACCCACCCCTAGTATGTACCATACCGGGGGTGGGTATCGTCAAGGGAGGTCGGCCGAAGATGTCGCACCAGGGACGGGAGAAGATTAAGTTGTTGCAAAGGCTGCGAAAGCTCCGCGGACAGTTGGATGCAGTAGAGCGGTCTCTGGCTGCGGACGAAGACTGCGGAGGTCAGCTGATGCTGCTTGCGGCGGTGCGGGGAGGGGTGAACGGGCTGATGGGCGAGGTGCTGGAGACTCATATCCGGTTTCATCTGGTGGATGGGGCGAAGGAGCAGATTGCTCCGGAGCTGGCCGAGGACCTGATCGACCTGGTGCGCGCTTACCTGAAGTGAAGTCATTTGAAATGAGTGCATTGCCACTTCGACCCGGCAAGTTCTCGGGGAACGATTCGGAAAACAGGCGAGTGAGAATGCCCCACTGGCGGAGCCGGATCAAGAATGGCTCCTGCCTATGATAGTGGGCGGATGGGAAGAAGATTGTTAAGGTTTGATTGATTCGGGGGCGGGGTTGAAACGCGAACCAGCCTGCGCCGGCCTGGAGTTGGCGAGTTTGCTGCGGATTCAGGATGGGGCGGGACGGGTTCTGGATTGAAGGCTGGCCTCCTGCCGCGTATCTGGTGCGCGGCAGGAGGCTGGTGGCTTCCCTACTGCGCCGTGTAGGTGTAGACCGTTGGTTGCCAGGCTCCGTCGATGTACGAATAGAGCGTGGCATAGATCGTCTCGCCGTTGGTGGGAAGGCCGGATACTGTTGCTGAGGTGGCCGTGGTTGAACCGCTTGAGTAGATGTTCTTCGCATTCGCTCCGGACGATGCAGTGCCAAGGCTGAACCAATAGCTGGTTGCTGGGTTGCCTGCGGACCAGGTGAAGGTGACCGTGGAGCTTGTTAGTTGGGTGGTCGGGCTGGGGATTGTCAGCACGGCGGGCGATGGAGTTCCGCTAGCCGTGTAAGTGTAGACGGTGGGCTGCCAGGCTCCAGCGATGTACGAGTAGAGCGTGGCGTAAATTGTTTCACCGTTGGTGGGCAGGCCTGTAACGTTGACTGAGGTTAGCGTGGTAGAGCTGCCGGAATAGAGATTCTTCGCATTCGCTCCTGAATCGGTGGTGCCCAGGTTGAACCAGTAGTAGGTAACTCCCTCGCCGGCCGACCATGTGAAGGTGACACTGGAGCTTGTCAGCTTTGTGCTCGGAGTGGGAGTTGTTAGCGTAGCCGCCACAGGTGAGCCGCCAGCCTTGTAGGTGTAGACAATCGGCTGCCAGGCTCCTGAGATGTAGGAGTAGAGCGTGGCGTAGAGCGTTTCGCCGAATTGTGGAATGCCGGTTACGGTTTCCGTGAGCGCGGTGGTTGGACTGCCTGAATAGATGTTCTTGGCGTTGGCTCCAGCGTCCCCTGTTCCCAAGTTGAACCAGTACTTTGAGATGCCGGTGCCGGGTGTCCAATTGAAGGTGGTGCTGGCTGTGATTTCGCTGGTCGGTGAGGGCGAGGTCAGCACCGCCGGCCCTGAGGCGTAGTAGGTGATGACGGCTATCGGCGGCAGCCAAGTTCCGTTGGAATCCGAATAGAGTGTTGCGTAGATTGTCTCGCCGTTGGTCGGCAGGCCGTTTACTGTAACCGTCGTGGCCGAAGTTGGTCCAGAACTGTAGAGATTTTTCGCGTTCGCTCCATTGGGCGCGGTGCCCAGGTCGAGCCAGTAGCCGGAAAGTCCTCCGCCAGCCGACCAGGTGAAGGTAACGCTGGAGCTTGGGAGTTGGCTACCCGGCGTGGGAGACGTGATTGCCGCCAATACAGGCGTCCCGCACTCGGTGTAGGTGACTGGGGCGACTGCCTGCCAAGCCCCGAGGATATACGAATTCAGCGTTGCGTAGATCGTCTGGCCGTAGCTGGGAAGGGTGGTCACGGTAAGGCTGGTAGCAGTCGTTGGCCCTGAGCTATACAGGTTTTTCGCGGCCGCGCCACCGGTGCCGGTTCCGATATTCAGCCAGTAGTTGGTGACCCCTGTACTGGCGGCCCAGGAGAAGGTTGCGCTTGAGCATGGAAGCGTGCTTCCTGAGGCAGGGGACGCGAGAATTGCCGGAGCCGGATTGATGGTGAATGTCGCCGGCGAGGAGGTTCCGCCGCCGGGAGTGGGATTGAAGACTGTAACCGAGGCTATACCAGGGGATGCGATGTCGGCAGCCGGTACTTGAGCTGTGAGTTGCGTCGAGCTGACGTAAGCGGTGGGAAGGCCGCTGCCGTTCCAGTTCACCGTCGAAGTGGTGACGAAGTTGGAGCCGTTCAGGGTGAGGGTAAAGGCTGGGCCTCCCGCAATGGCGCTGGCGGGCACTAACGGCAAGGTGATCGCTGGCATTGGATTGTTGCAGGTAAATGTCTGCGCGTTGGAGGTTCCGCCGCCTGGAGTGGGGTTGAAGACAGTAACTGTAGCTGTGCCGCCGACGGTGCAGTCGGAGGCCGGAACTGTAGCTTGCAGTTGCGTTGCGGTCTGGGAAACAATCGCGAGGCTGGCGCCATTCCACATGACTTGGGAGGAAGGAACGAAGTTGGTGCCGGTCACTGTGAGAGTGAAAGCCGGTCCTAATGCTGTGACGCTCGCGGGCGAAAGCGGCGAGGTCGTGGTCGGCACCGGGTTGTTGACGGTGAAGTTGATCGCTGCTGAGGTTCCGCCGCCGGGGGTGGGGGTGAAGACCGTTACTGGAAAGATTCCTGCTGTAGCGGTGTCGGTGGCCGGAACCACGGCCGTCATCTGAATGAGGCTGACCCAGGTGGTCGTGAGCGGGCTCCCATTCCACTGCACCACCGAGTTGGATTCGTTGTTCACGAAGTCAGTGCCGTTCACCGTCAGGGTGAAGCCGCCGCTGCCTGCCAAGGCGCTGGTCGACGACAACGAAGCGAGCGTCGGCGCCGGCAACAGGCATGTACCAAAGCATTGGGCAGAGATGTTGTATTTGCCCGTGTTTAGGTTGGAGCAGTCGCGAACGAGCAGGGTGTAGGAGGCGGTTGCCGGAAGCACAACGTTGTCCGTCAGGGTCGAGCCTCCACAGTTGCCATAGCCGTTATTGCCAAAGGCGGAGCTCACCTGCACTCCCGTATCGGAGTTATAGAGGACTATCCTAGGGCTAAGGTTGTTGCTTGTTCTCGTCATAGTGATATCGATGGTATCGTTGGCTGTCCCGCTGAAGGTATACGTGTCATTCCAGGCGGGCAAACTAATCGTGCTGGCCTGGGTCTGGTCCCAAAGGAGGTCGATGCCTCCTGCAGGCGTCCCCATCGACTGTAAGAAGAAATCGTAGCCGCCGGTGTGGGTCTGTGAGCAGTCACCTATGAGTATGGTGTAGGTGCCGGTCACTGGGAGACTGGCTTGATACAGCTCTGCAGTATCGCCGCCGCAGTTACCATAGCCGTTGTTGCCAAAGGCATGACCGATCTCTATTCCCGCTGGACTGTAGAGCTGAATCAATGGGCTGAGTCCGCCTGAGGCGGTCATAACGAAATCTACGTTGTCACTGGCGGTGCCATTGAAGGTGTATGTGTCATTCTGCGCGGCCAGGGCGATCGTTCCAGCCGTGGCCTCCCCAGTTGGAGCATTGAGGATCTCGGAGGGATTGTTTATCCGCTGAGCGTAAATCGCATAGTCTCCGGTGTTGGTGTTTGAGCAGTCGCCGACAATCACCGTATAGGTTCCGCCAGTGCTCACCGTAAGCGTTACCGTATTGAGCTCCGCAACGGAACCCCCGCAGTTACCATACCCGTTATTACCAAACGCTGAACCATCCACCGTTCCAGTTGACGTTAACACCGAAAACTTCGGGCTGAGACTGCCGCTTGTCTTGGTCATGGTGAGGTAGATGATGTCGCCAGTATTGGCTGTAAAGGTGTACCTGTTCGTCTGAGCCGCAGCAGCGATAGTGCCGGTCTGTGTCTGACCAAAGGGAAGGTTGGCACCAGCCCAGGCAGGAGCGCGCAAGCTCAGGAGAATGCAACCGGCAACAAGCAAACGCAAATTCAAATTCTTCATTACAAGTCACCCCTTCGGATTTCGAAACATCTCAAGAACGCTTACGCTTGGCGCCGGGCTGCCCGCAAACCTCGCCCCCCCGATCCGCGCCTGCCCGACACGGCAGCGGACCACTGCGCATTGACTCAAAACCTGGAAGAGGTTTCGAGTGGCTTGCAGAACTTAACCTTGTGCTGACGGAAGCCTAGCATGAGATTGCACTGAGTTTTCCAGGCTGAGCGGATTTGATATCAAATTGTTATGTAATCAGACGCCGACTGTGAATAAGCAGTTACAAAAGAGGTTTCAGCCATGCCAAGCCGCAATCATTTAGGCCATCGATATGCTTGGCGGACTTGTCGCCGGGGCAGCCTGAGGATGAATGGGGCCGACTTTCCCTGGGTATGGCGAGCGCGGTTTCGCTCTGCGGAGAGTCCGGTTTTGAAGCAGGTGCTTCGTCCCTAAGGAATGACGACGGGGACGAACTCCGTTTTGCAGCCGGCGAGGCAGCGGACTTTTTGAAACTCCTCTTCTTCGACGCCGCTGAAGGGATGATCGGCTTTGGTATTCAGGTAGAACTCTTTGTGAGCGCTTCGAAACTGGTCGTCCGGCTCTGCCTTCAGTAGCTGGAGATTCCTGTCGAATTCATACCAGATAAAGCAACTTGGCTGGAGCCAGCACTCCCGCACCGCAAATCGGATTCTGCCTTTGTCGATGGTGGCCACCTGGCCTTCGTTATAGGTAGACAACGCCTTATTCAAGTCGCTGCGAGGAAACAACAGGCGAAAGCGCTCCTGAGCAGCCCCCATGCCGTGAAGTTGGAGTTCCGGCCGGGCAGTCTCGGTGGAAGCCCCGGATGCGCGATCAGGATCGAGTACGATCAAGGTCGCTTGACGATACCCGTTACTGATTCCACTGGCAACGATCTGCTCGCGGCCGTCGCCGTCAAGGTCTGCCAATGCAAGGTTGTCCAGGTGCCCGGAGTGCCAATACTCCGAGATGGTTTTGCCGCTGGAGTCGACGATAGCGATTTGATGGGGATAGTAAATTTCGTGGCGGCTCGAAACCACGATTCGGCGGGGCTGCGTTGCCGTAGCCTTCAAGACTCCGAAACCGACGGTCTCGTAGAATGCCGGATCGCCCCCAAGCTCCGGCAGAGCCCGTCCGGGGGTCCAGCGCCACTTCTCTTTGCCCCAGTCCGAATAGCAGATCAGAGTTGTGGAGTGCGACCTTGGATTCGTGGCGGGGTGGTAGAGCAGAAGAACGACCGTGCGGCCGTCCCCATCCAGATCGCCAAACCAGATACGCGGCGCCAGGCCCTGCTCGTAGTACTCGCGCCAGAATCCGTCAGGAAAGTTTCTGTGCCAAAGCTCTTTTCCCTCGGCGTTCATGATGGTAAGCGTCGGACCATCCAGACGCCCAGACTGAGGCCGGCGATCCGCCGACAGCGCCAGGATGGAAAGGAAGACCGCAATCCCAATAGCACCCGCAGCTATCGTGGCCCAGAACTTCTTGCGGTTTCTGGGATGCAACGATGGCTGCTGTGGATCAGATGGAGTTAGCGGGAAGGGTGGGGTTGGAGCAACTTGAGAAGTTATCGGAACTGGACGGTCATCTGTAACTGGTGGAGTCTCTTTGACTGGAGCGGCATCTGGAACCGGCGGGACTTCGATCGCATTGCAAGGTTCCGCGACAATCCAGCGCCTTTCCTTGACGCCATTTGGGCCAGGCAAGGAGCGTTTTGGAAGATAAATCCGGATGGGGTCGTTGATACCCTCCGCGTTGTAATAGAGCTCCAGCGCTTTCCGGAGCCTGTTCATTTCTGTCGCCACGTCCGCGGAATGCTTGGTCTTTGCTTCTTCAGGCCATAGGTCCTTGATAACCCGGTCCGGCTTCAAGGCAGCCTGTATATCCATATTCTTAAACAGGATATCCAGCAGCCTTTTGAGCTGATTCTTGTCCGCGAAGCTCTCACTGCGCAGGATTTTTTCGATCTGTTCGCCGATGTCGTCGAGATCCATAGGATTGGTTAACTGCCGCAGCAAGATTCCAGAGGCTGCATTGCGTCGTCATTTCAATCGATGATCAGGACTATTCTTGCATAAAATCCAGAGATTCCCTGTGCGGACCAGGCTTCGCGCCTGGTACAGGCGGGGTACACAGCGCACGCGGAGAGGGTGAATTGGCGGCGGATGCAGGAAGGGGCCGGCCTGGATGGAAGGTTGGCCTCCCGACGCGTATCCGGTGCGCGGCAGGAGGCTGCTGGATTCGCTACTGCGCAGTGTAGGTGTATATAGTTGGTTGCCATTCTCCGGCGATGTAGGAGTAGAGCGTGGCGTAGATCGTCTCGCCGTTGGTTGGCAGACCCGTGACAGCGACTGAGGTCAATGTGGTTGGGCTGCCGGCGTAAATGTTCTTCGCGTTCGCTCCTGAGTCAGCTGTGCCGAGGTTGAACCAGTATTCGGTAACTCCTTCGCCGGCAGTCCACGAGAAGGTAACACTGGAGGTGGCCAGCTTGGTTCCCGGTGTAGGAGTTGTAAGTACGGCCGCGACAGGCGAGCCGGCTGCTGTAAAGGGGTAGACGATAGGCTGCCATGCACCGGCAATGTAGGAGTAAAGCGTTGCGTAGAGCGTTTCGCCGAACTGCGGGATGCCGGTTACGGAGGCTGTTAATGCCGTGATCGATCCGGAGCTAAAGAGGTTCTTGGCGTTGGCCCCAGAGTCCGCTGTGCCCAGGTTGAGCCAGTAGTGCGCGATCCCGGTGCCGGGTGTCCACGTGAAGGTGGTGCTGGAGGTAAGCGCGGCGCCGGGCGCGGGAGTGATCAGCACGGCCGGTCCGGTGGCGTAGAAGGTATAGACAGTGGGCTGAAAGGCTCCGCCGATGTAGGAATACAAGGTGGCGTAAATTGGCTCACCATTGGTTGGCAGGCCCGAGACGGTTTCAGTCAGGACCGTTACCGAGCCTGAGCTATAAAGGCTTTTCGCGTTTGTCCCTGAAGCAGCAGTGCCAAGATTGAACCAGTAGTTAGTAACTCCGCCGCCGGGTGTCCAGGTGAACGTAACACTGGAACTGGAGAACTGGCTGCCCGGGGTGGGCGATGTTAGCACGGCAGGGACGGGCGCGCCTGACTCGGTGAAGGTGTAAAGCGTGGGCTGGTAAACTCCGCCGATCTCGGAATAGAGAGTGGCGTAGATTGTCTGGCCGTAGGTGGGTATGCCGGCAACGGCGGCGGACAGGGCCGCGGTTGAGCCGGAGTTATAGATGTTCTTGGCGTTTGCGCCGGAGGACGCCGTGCCGACGTTGAGCCAGTAGGCGGCGACCCCGAAACCCGCCGTCCATGTGAAGGTAGCGCTGGAGCCGGTAAGGGTGCTGCCAGCCGCGGGACCGGTGAGCGCCGCAGCCTGATCTACAGCGAGCTGGACGGTTGCCGTGGCCGGGGCGTAGAGGTTCGGAATCGACGGTGTAAAGGCTACCGAGAGCGTGTTCAACCCGGCGGGCAAGACGGTTCCGGCGGGCGGCGAATAGACAAACGTTCCTGAGTCGGATGCTGTCGCGTCCAACTGCGTGGCGCTGAGCGCCGTGCCCACCATGATGGGCGCCGGCTGGGGCCAGGTGATGGTCGAAGCTGTAAGAATCTTCACGGTAATCGCGTCGGTTAGGGCAATCGTCTCCGGGTCAGAGACCTCGACCGCGTCTCGCTCTGACTCAGTATCGGTGAGGGTAATGTTCTCCCTGTCGAAAAGGAAAGCTGAATTGACAAACGGCTCCGTGTCGGTAAGCGTAATGTTCTCGTAGTCGACAACGAAGACAGAATCGAAAAACGACTCCGAATCGGTAAGCGTAATGGCTTCGTGGACAATGACCTGGACCGGAAGAAAGACGACCGCAACATCCGTAACGGTTATAGCTTCCGAGTCCCTGGCATTGATGGACGTTGTTGCGTTGGCGCCTGGCAACCGGGGAAGCACCTCGATCGTGAAGTCGCGGTTGAGTCCTGCCCCGTCCGCGTCGCGGACATGAATTTGAAACTTGAAGGTACCGGTCTCAGTGGGAACTCCTCCGAACGCAACCGTGGTTGTTCCGCTTTCCATCGAGAGCCCCGGTGGCATATCGCCGGTCACGCTGAGGCCATAGATTCCCGACCCGCCGATGGCCAACACCGAGGATTGGTAAGGCACGCCAAGCATCGCATCCGGGAAAGATTTCTGGGCGAAGTCAAGTGGCGCGGACACGAATTGATCCGCCTTTGCGGCCGGGGTAGGGAGGCTGCGATTGGAGGACGCACTCTGGCCGGACGCATGCCAGGCGGCATGTCCCAGAAGAAACAGCGCGAGCAGCAAGCTGCCGGGCCCTCGACCCACTCTCCGCGGAAATCTCATCGCTTCCCCTTTCCCTCGCCGGGAAATCCCCATTGCTTGCGGTACCAGCTCGCGTTGAGACAACGCGTGGTTGGCCGTGACCTGGATAATCTGGCTCACACTAGGAGAGCGAAAAAACCACCGTCACCTGGATGATCTGGCCCTTGGCCACGGAGATGGGCGAACTCAGCGTGGTGGACGTCGCCGTGCCGCCGAAACTGCTGGTGGTGGATGCGTAGCATTGGGCTGGGGTGACAGTTGAAATGGCGGTCGGGTAGCCGTTCGAGCCGGGGGCGCCGCCGCAAGCGCTCATGTTGGTTGTCACAAATCCAATGGAGCCTGCCTGGGTGGCTGCAATGGCGCCCGCCAGCGTCAGCGTGGGACCGACACCAAACGTGGGGGTGATGGTCAGCCCCGTCGCACAGGTGTAAAAGCCATTGCAGACGAATGCCCCCGGCTGGGTCGTCGTCGAATAGACGATTGCGCAGTACGGATACGCCCCCGTATTGCAGGGCGAGGTGCTGGCGACGGCGCCCACACTTGAGAAGGAAATGTCCCAGGCGCCGGCTGCGCCGTAGCCGGACATCAGCCCGATGAGATAGTTCTCGCCGTCGTACTGGATCGAATTCTCAAACTCGTGGTGCTGCGCGAGTGTTCCATCCGGGTTCTTGATGTCGATGGTCCAGTGGCCGTGCATCTTGATGCCTTGGTTCAGGCCGGAGGATGGCTTCCGGCCGCTTTCGTCGCTGACGGCGGACGTCGAGATCGAGGCCCCCGGCTGGCTGCTCAACGCGGAACCGGAACCTGTGGCAACATGCGTGCCGCCCGCCCCACCAGCGAGTGCGCCCGCTGGGAGCGCAGCTTGTCCCGCGGCGGTAAGGCTGACCCCGATGCCGAGCGCGGCAACCAGGGCTGCGGTGAAGATACGGAAGCTGGGTGGGAGAAAGGCTGCGATCATTTCGGGCTCCTGTCGAGGTTGAATTTCATTGCATTGAAGTTGCTGTTCAGAGGCTGATTCCGGGAAGAGCGGCACGCAACCGCCGAGGCTGAGAGGGTCCGCTAGGAGAAGGTGATGGTGACCGTGACCTGGATGAGTTGACCTGAGGTCACCGAGAGGGGAGAGGCCAAGGTAGCCTGAGTCAGGGGGCCAAACCACGGCTCCGGCGAGGTTTGGGTCACGCAAGTGGCTGGGCTGCTGGATTCAATGGTGCTGGGGTTGGTAGAGGTTGAGAAGGCGATATTGGCGCAGGTGCTGATGACCGAGTAGACCGATCCGATGGTTCCGGTCTGGTTGGCGGTGATGGAGCCTGCCAGGACAATTGAGAAGGGTCCAGAGTTAAAGCCGTCCGAACCCAGGTTGTAGGAATAAGTGAGCGAGCTCCCGGTGCAGTAGTAGTTGCCGCAGTAGGCGAGCGCGGGGTATGTGTTGAGATTGTGGACGATTCCGCAGTACATGGAGCCCGCATTGCAGGGAGAGGTTCCGCTGGATGCGCCGATGGCGAGCATGTAGTCGCCGGGGACCAGATAGCCCGACATCAATCCAACCAGATAGCCCTGGCCTGTTAGTTGCAGCGAGTTCTCGAAGTCGCGGTGCTGGGCGAGGGTTCCATCGGGGTTTTTGACGTCGATTATCCAGTGTCCATGCACCTTGAGGCCCTGATTCGTCGCAGTCTCGGGTTTCTGGCTGCCCGCTATCCTGGCCCAGTTTGCGGAGGCCAGTGCGGCAGGATCTTGAGCCGTTGCGGAGGCAGCGATTGCCCCAGCGATGGGCGCACTGGCGCCCGACGAACCTTGTTGCGGGGAAACAGGAGCGGCGGATTGACCCCAGGCGGCTTGGCTCAATCCGGATCCCAGAATTGCGACAAGGGCAGCGGCGAATATGCGGCGCGAATGGGAGAGGAACATTGAATTCGAGATCATCGCTGACTCCTGCTGAGGTTGAATTCCGCTGCTCTGTTTGCTGAAACAACCAGCGAATTGTAGATGCGTCTGGGAGATAAAAATCCGTATGCCGGGGAAGCCTGAATTTTCAACATCTTCTCGATACATGTGGCGCGTGGTGAGAAATTGTGACAGCGAATGCGAAATAAATCTGAGATTCGTTTCAACGCTCGATATGCGGCTGTGGGAATTCCAGGCCGGTGGAGCTTTTTTCATCAAGAATTGCCCACGCGGAAGTCAAGCCAGGCAAAGTTACTTTGCTTCCGCTCAACTACAGCCAAACGGGCAGGGCGGCTTCCACTGGACACCGCAACGATACCGATCGCCGATTGATTGAAAATCCTAAGGCAAGATTATTCAGGGAAGCAGAAATGCGCTTGTGTTCCGGGAACAGGCCGCAAGCAGTGGCGGGAACAACTGAAAGCAATCTAAATGATCGCAAAGAAGCCTAGCAAGAACAATTTGAAGAAACTGCTACTCGAAACTCGGCTGGTTCAGCAAGCTATACAGGCTGCGGGAAAAAGCGAGATTTGGCTGAGATGGCCGCAGCCTACTCGGCCAGCGGGCGGAAGCGGCGCATCTGCTCGTCGTATTCCTCGATGCGGCCGGTGAGAATGTCGTAATACCAGCCATGGACCGTTAGCCGTCCCTCGACCACGGCGCGCGCCACCGCCGGCTGCGCCTTCAGGTTGAGGAGTTGGGCTACGACATTGCCGCGAACCAGCGATGCCAATTCGGCGTGTTCTCCGTCGGCCGGATCGATGGGCTGGCGATGGCTCCACGCGCCCTCGACGTGGCTGAGCCAGCGGCGCGCTTTGGGCAGGTTCTCCAGGTCTTTAGGATTCAGAGCCGCCTTGAGGGCGCCGCAGTCGGAGTGGCCGCAGAGAATGGCGCTTTTTACCTTGAGCACCTCGACCGCATACTCGATGGTCGCCGTCACTCCGTCGACGTCGTGGCCGGCGATCGGGACAACGTTGCCTGCGTTGCGCGTGATGAAAAGGTCGCCGGGGCCGGTTCCCAGAATCAGGTCCGGCACAACGCGCGAGTCCGAGCAGGTGATGAACAGCCACTCCGGCGCCTGCCGCTCGGATAGAAGCTTGAACTGGGCCCGTTTCTTGGGAAAGACGTCCGCCAGGAACCGCTTGTGCCCTTCAATCAGACGATCCATGTTTTGCGTCAGCCTCCGATTTCGAGCATACGTTACCAGGACCAGCGTAACGCAAGCGCACGGAGGGAATCGACTTTGCTACCAGATAAGCGGCTTACTGAGTTATAGTTGGGTCGATGCGGCCCCGCATTCTTTCCACCCTCGCGCTTTTGCTGCTCGGCCCGGCCATCTGCGCCCCCTCGCAGACCGTAGGGGCCAATCCTCGCAACGTGGACGCGACAGGATTCGGCCAGCGAGTGGCTCTGGGTCCGGAGTGGCTGTTCGCCCCCGGCGACAATCTCGCTTATGCGTCGGCGGGATTCGACGACAGCGGATGGAAGACCGTCACGACAACCAGGGAGCTTGCGGACTTCGGGTTCCACGACAATCGGTACGGATGGTATCGACTGCATATTCATTTGCGCCCAGATGCAACCGGTCTGATGGTCGGCATGAGTGGAGTGAACGGCAGTTACGAGGTCTATGCCAACGGCGCACGGGTGGGCGTCAACGGCAACATGGCCGGCATGTCGCGCTTCGGCCAAACCGCCTTCACCGCGTGGCCCGTTGACGACCAGTTGCTCCGCCCCAAAGGCGATCTGGTGCTGGCCATCCGCTTTGCTTTTGACAGCGCGGGCGCAAGAGGCCGCGGCACCAGCACCCCACTGGATTCCGACTCGGCGGTCGAGCTGATCGGCGCACAGGTCGCGCCCATTCAGGCCAGCTATGTTGCCGCGCGGAAAGGCACCATCTATATTGTCCTGACCTGCCAAAGCCTGCTGGCCGGACTGATTGCATTTTCCCTTTTTCGCGCTCTGAGATCGCAGTTGGAATACCTCGCCGTCGCCGTCTATCTGCTTGCATCCAGCGGCGCCGGCATCCTGCTGGTGTGGAGCACGCTGCACGGGGCCACGCTGCCGCTTGGGGTGGTGCAGTTCATTTTCGTGGGCATCGCCAACTTTGCGCTGATTGAATTTGTCCGCCTGGTGCTGAACCAGACGCACTCGCGCTGGCTGGTGGTGCTGGAACTGGCCTCGCTGGTTGCGCCACTGGAAAGTCCGCTGGGAAGTGTCGGAATCGGAACGTACTTCGGTTTTGCGGCTTATTTTCTACCCATTCTGATTGTCGATATCTTGTTGCCGGTGATGCTGGTCAAGGGCTGGCGCCGCGGCAATCTGGAGGCGCGCGTTCTGCTGCCCGCAGTGCTGTTGTACGGTTTTGCGCAATACTGGAATTTCCTGCGGTGGCTGGTGTTCTATACCCACATCACGGTGAAACTCCATGCCATGCCGACACTGCACCTGGGCAGCTACAACATCGATTTAAGAGCCCTGGGCGACTTTGTTTTCTACACCACCATGCTGTTGTTTCTGGTGCTGCGAACTGTGGGGATTGCCCGTGATCGCGCTCGCGCGGCCGGGGAACTGGAAGCCGCCAGCACCACCCAGAAGCTGCTGCTGGCCCGCGCGTCGCAACCAACGCCCGGCTTCAGAGTGGAGAGCGTTTATTACCCGGCAAGCGAAGTGGGGGGCGACTTTTTCTATGTTTCCTCAAGCCCTTCGGGCAGCCTGATGGCGATTGTGGGCGACGTCTCCGGGAAGGGCCTGATCGCCGCGATGCGCGTGGCCATGATTTTGGGCGTTCTGCGCCGGGAAGACTCGTGGGAACCCGCGCAGGTGCTGGGCAACCTGAACCAGGCTTTGCAGACGCGCGGCGAACTGAGCTTCACTACGGCCTGCTGCCTGCGCATGGAGAAGGACGGCCGCTACACGCTGGCCAACGCGGGCCACATTTCGCCGTATGTCGACGGCAAGGAGATAGCAACACCGCCGGCTCTGCCCCTTGGGCTCAACGCGGATCAGCGCTACATACCGGTCTCAGGCAGTCTTTCCCCGGTGCAGAGACTTGTCCTGATGTCTGACGGAGTGGTTGAAGCCCGCTCCACCAGCGGCCAGTTGCTGGGATTCGACCGGCTGGCCGCTCTAACCCGCAAGCCTGCGCACGAAATCGCCGATACCGCCAGACGGTTCGGCCAGGAAGACGACATTACGGTGCTCACGCTGGCGCGTACCGCTTGATGCCGGGAGCACCGTGCATAGCCTTCTCTTCCCGGCGCTTTTTAAAACTTGCGCAATCCCTGCGCTGCGATATAGTTGCCAGCATGCGTCCCCGCATCCTTCTGGCTTTTGGTTGTCTGCTGCTTGCTGCCTGCGCCCCTCTGGCGAACGCCCAGAACGCCTTGCACGGGCCCTCGCCAGACCAGCTCAGTCCGCGCCACTTCGATGCCTTCTGGCTGGGAATGCGTGTGGACCTCGGCCCAGACTGGCTCTTTTCGCCAGACGACAATCCCGCCTACGCCTCGCCCACTTACGACGACAGCGGCTGGAAGACCATCTCCGCAAACAAGCGGTTGACCGATTACGGCATCCGAAATATCCCCTACGCCTGGTACCGCATCCACGTTCACGTGAACCCGCGCCGGCATGACCTGGCGGTCGAGGTCCAGTACATTGCCGGCAGCTACGAGCTTTACGTCAACGGCGTGCGCATCGGCGCCAACGGCAAGATGGTTGGGATGCTGAAGTCTGAACAGGATTACCTGACTGCTTACGACATTCCCGACAGCATGATTGCCCCCAATGGCGACCTCGTCATTGCCATTCGCTTCGCCATTAGCAAAATGGACAACTTTACCCCGGGCACGAGCACGCCCCTCACCGCCGATTGCATCTTCTTGACGAATCGCGAAGCAACGGCGCGCGACGCCAGCTATGAGGCAACACATCAAATCGCAACCTACCTCATCTTGTTTGGCCTCAACCTTGTCGTGGGCATTGTTGCTCTGGCGCTCTACCTGGCCATGCGCAGCCAGCCGGAGTATCTGGCCATTTCCATCGCGCTCCTTGCCACCAGCCTTCAGTCTGCAGTGACGATTTGGAGCCACCTCCACGCTGCGGCTACCACAGATGACTTTCTGGCCTGGATTGCGATCGGCATTGTAGGAGTTGCGAACATTGAGTTCGTTCGCCTGATTGCTCGTTTGCGGCGCACGCGCTGGTTGCTGGCGTTGGAGATCACTTTGTTCCTGAGCTGCTTTATTCCGCCCCTGAACTATTCCGCCCTCTGGACGGGATATTCCGCTCCCGTTTCGTACTATATTCCCGCGCTGACCAGCGCCTCATTATTACCCGCGCTGCTGATCTGGAGCGCGCGGCGGGGCAACCGCGATGCGCGCTTTTTTATTCCCCCCTTCGCATTCATCGGCTTTCTCAATGTCTGGAACGCCCTGGGCGGGCTATTCTTCATCTTTCATTTGGCCCTGAAGATCCCTCCCATACCCTATTTCCATCTCGCCGGTTACGGATTCAGCCTCTGGGACGTGTGGACCATCATCTACTGCGTCACCATGCTACTGTTCCTCGTACTGCGCACCATTGGCATTGCACGCGAACACGCCCAGGCTGCGGCAGAGCTTGAAGCCGCGCGGACCGTGCAGCAAGTGCTGGTTCCTGCGGAGACTCCATCGGTTGCGGGATTCGCGATTCACAGTGTCTACAAACCGGCCGGCCAGGTGGGCGGCGATTTCTTCCAGATTCTCCCCATCAAAGGCGGCGTCCTCGTCATAATCGGCGACGTGAGCGGCAAGGGCATGCCCGCTGCGATGACCGTCTCGCTGCTCGTGGGCACCGTCCGCACGCTGGCGCACTACACGCAGAGCCCAAGAGAGATTCTGGCGGCGATGAATACCCGCATGCTTGCCCGCAGCAGCGGCGGTTTCACCACTTGTCTGGTAGTCCGCGCCGACGCCGATGGGACGCTGACGATGGCAAATGCAGGCCACATTTCGCCCTATGTGAATGGCAAAGAAATGAATCTTGAAAACGGCCTGCCGCTGGGCCTCGCCGCCAACACGATCTACGCCGAATCCACTTTCCAGCTACCCGCCAGCCAGCAGCTTACACTGGTAACCGATGGGGTAGTGGAGGCCCGGAGCAAGACAGGCGCTCTCTTTGGCTTTGAGCGCACCGCAGCAATCAGCAACGAATCCGCCGATCAAATCGCCAAGACAGCGGAGGCGTTCGGACAGGACGACGACATCACCGCCCTCACCCTCGCACGCACCGTTTGACCGAATCAATTACCATGCGGGCTGAGAGGAGTTGTATCTTGCCTATGCTCCCAAACAAATTCCGCCTCATGCTTGTCGTTCTTTTTGCCCTTTTCCCACTCACTCTGGCCGCGCAGACGATCGACTCCATCGATCCCGCCCTCAGAAATCGGATAGACCAGATCGCCTCGCAGGTTCTGGAACAGACCGGCGTTCCCTCGGCCTCCGTCGCTGTGGTCAAGTCGGGCAAGCTGGTCTACACCCATGCCTACGGCAGCGCCAGAGTGGCCACCGACACCACTCCCGCAGTCCGGGCCACGCCGGAGATGCGCTACTCCATCGGCTCCGTTTCCAAACAGTTCACGGCGGCCGCCATCCTGCTGCTGCGGGAGGAAGGCAAGCTCTCGCTCGACGATCCGGTTGGGAAATACGTTCCCGGCCTGACTCGCGGCGACACAGTAACGATTCGCCAGATACTGTCGCACACCTCCGGCTACCAGGATTACTGGCCCGAGGACTACGTGATGACTCCGATGCTGCACGCCGAGTCCGCGCAGGAAATTCTGGATACCTGGGCGAAGAAACCTCTCGACTTCGAGCCCGGAACCCAGTGGCAGTATTCGAACACCAACTTCGTGATCGCCGGCCGCATTGTGGAGACCGTGACCGGCGCACCGCTGATGGAATTCCTGACCACCCGGATCTTCCGCCCGCTGGGGATGCAATCGGTTTGGAACTCAGACGAAGCCATGCTGACCCAGGTGGACGCGACGGCCTACTACCGGCACGCGCTGGGCCCACTGCGAGTTGCGCCCAAGGAGGGCCGAGGCTGGATGTTTGCCGCCGGCGAACTGGCCATGACCGCCCACGACCTGGCCTTGTGGGACGAAAGCCTGATTGCGCAGTCGGTTCTGAAGCCGGAAAGCTACAAGCAGATGTTTACCGAGGTGAGGCTGAAAGATGGCAGCGGCACCCATTATGGACTGGGCGTGGATGTGATTGACCGGGACGGGCACCGGGCCATTGAGCATAGTGGAGAGGTTTCCGGCTTTGTCTCGGACAATGAGGTTCTGGTGGACGACGGCGTCGCGGTAGCCGTGCTGACCAACCAGGACGCCGTTGGCGCAGCCTCCGCCATTGCCCACCAGGTGGCTCCGGTGGTTCTGGCTGCTCCCGCCATGGTGGCCGCGAACGCTCCCGTGAGCGCAGCGGAGCAACAAGCCATCGAAATCTACCATTGGCTGCAAAAGGGCCGCATCGATCGCACACTGCTCGCCCCCAATCTGAGCGACTATTTCACCCCCGAAGCCATTGCGGATTTTGAGGTGAGTCTCGCGCCGCTGGGTGAGCCCGCAAGC
>Ga0302201_10001141_pt1 | contig 23233 bp, 20 predicted proteins | sample II_Bog_N3_2_FD_194586 | JGI IMG/M metagenome (GOLD analysis project Ga0302201, IMG submission 194586) | Peat permafrost microbial communities from Stordalen Mire near Abisko, Sweden - II_Bog_N3_2 | ecosystem: Environmental > Terrestrial > Soil > Wetlands > Peat | place: Sweden: Abisko... | reverse complement strand
ATTCGCCCCCCATGTTCACGCCGTAATCGATGGCGCCCCACTCGCCATTGCCGGCGTTCACCACCACCAGCAGCACATCGCCATCCATGTTGTAGCGGGTGAAGGCGACCACCTGGTTCTGATTGTCCACATGGACAACGTTGCCCCAGGGCGACCGCAGCGCCGCGCGAGCCCAGCGCAGATTGTTCACATCGCTCACCATCTGTTGCATGGGCGCGCCGATCGGATCGCCGATCTTCGACCAGTCGATGCGAAGATCGCTGGTAACCACACCTCGAGCGTCAGTCTGGACCGCCGGATCCCAGGCGCCGTCGAGATGGCCCTCCGTTCCCATGAAGAGCATGGGCGTGCCCGGAAGCGTGGCGTTGAGAGCCCATGCCAGACGGGCCTTGGCGGTGGCCCAGCCGTTCTCGCGTCCGCCAAATCGCTGGGTGAAAAACACGCCGGTATTTCCCTGGCCCCCGTAGATTTGATCGTGCGATCCGGTTAAGTACGTGACCAGATGCCAGGGATTTGGATCGGAAAACCCTCCGATTCGCGCCAGTAGCAGCGGAACTGCATTATCGCCGTCCAGCAGGTTAAAGGTGTCCCACGGGCTGTTCATATCCCATGTGGCGCAGAAGCCGAGCGTGCCGTACGGGTCGCAACCTGGCGCTGCCGATGTGGTGGGGTCGTTGGGATTGTATTCCGCAATCAGATACTTGTCGGGGAACTCCTGGCGCAGCGCCTGCACCACGTATTCCACGGCGTCGGGCTGCATGGCCTGTACCGCGTCAAAGCGAAGTCCGTCTACCAGATACTGGCCCAGGAGCATGCGGGCATTGTCGAGCAGAAAGTCTTTCACCTCCTGTTGCCAAAGCGCGAAGCCCGCACCCCAGGGAGTGGGGTGTCCGTCCACAAAATAGATCCCGCCTTCAACTCCGTTCACGCCGGCGAAGTTGCCGTCGTACTGCCAATAGCGGTTGTTGGTGATGGCGGCGTGGTTGTAAACAACGTCCAGGATGACGGCGAGACCTTTCACGTGGGCCACATCAATCAGTTGGATCAGCTCCGCGACCGCCTGGTCGGGGCTGGAGGCGTACGCGTCTTCCGAGGCGAACATGTCGGACGGGCCATAGCCTTCGCCTGCGCCGTTCAGGTCGCAGAGACAGTCGGTGATTGGCAGAGGTTCGATGGCGTTGAAACCCAGGCCGCGGATGTAATCGAGCTTGGCGATCAGATCCACGAAGGTCGCTGTGTCGTTCACCACCGGAATGCCGTCGTTGTGCCCGGCATACGAACCGATGTGCAATTGATAAATCAGAAAATCGCCGAAGGCCGGCGTGGTGAAAGGCTGGCGGTTGGCGGGAAACGGCCCCACAATGTAGCCCATCGACGCCGGATCGGAGCTTTGCACCTGGTAAGCACGCGCATCTGTCCGCGTCCAGGGTTGGGAGTTGTTGTTGTTTTCCCCGCCCATGTTGGTAATGATGTATTGGTATTTGTCGCCTGCGCTAGCCGGAATCTGGTCGGCGGACCAGTTGCCGGTGCCGGGTTCCGAGCCCAGGTCGATGGGCGCGCCGCCACTGAAGTCGCCGAAGACCTGTACAAGGCTGGCGTTAGGCGCCCAGACGCGGAATCGGCAGGTTCCGTCTGTGAGCAGGCTTCCCATGCCATCGTTCAAGGGTGAGGGTGCACGCATGATGACCTCCGGTGGGGATCGGATCGCCGTCATGCAAGAACGAGGCATGCCGCGGTCCGGTTGGTGGTTGACTGCGGGCGTCGACGACGTTGCTTCCGGGGACTTTTGTCGATGAGCGCCAGGCGCTGCACACCTACTCTACCGCGATTCCGATCAAGTTTCCGTTAAGAAGCCCAGGATTCGCCTGGCGAATCGCGCGGCCCTGCCTTCGTTGACTGTGACACCCGCGAAACTGTCCCATGTTCGGCCCACCGGGCGCTCGGCTCCGTGTCTCATGAACACAGCACAACTTCAGGAGGCTATCCATGGCCCTGCAAAACATTCGCACCATCCTCACACTCTTTGCGCTGGCCCTCGTCTCTGCCAGCCTCGCCCTGGCCCAATCCCCGACTTTGAATGAGTCTGCCGATATACCTATCGGCAACACCACCAGCGACACGTGGCAAGTCGCGCAACAGGTTGGCCCTTCCAAGGGCACGCTCCTCGTCATCACCCAGGAACAGCCGCATCGTCGCCAAACATGCCACTTACGGTCCTTCACCGCGGACGAGCTCGTTTGCTCCCGCGCCATCGGCGGCCCTCGCACCTACCTCCGTCAGCAAGTTGTGGCGCTCATGCTTCCCGGCTACGAGGGCTTGAGGATTCCAGGGGTGCTTCTCGACAGTGCCGAAGCAGGTGCGGCAATCTGGGGCACTGTTGTTCTCGCGGCCACATGCCCCGCATGCGCCGTAGCCACAGGGTTCGTAGCTCTCTATTGCTTCGTCGGCGCCTGGGTCATCCATTGGACGGACGACCTTCAACCGGACCGCCTCCTCTACCTCGCCCCCGGCCAACAGCTCTCTCGCAAGCTCGGCCACGTTTAGTCCTGGCAAATTCAGGGCCGTCCAGTCCGGTAACTGGCGCGCCACCCGCAGTTTATGATTGAATCGAAAGTGTGAAAGCCCGGGTGAAGTTTGAAATTGCCTTTCGCCCGATCGACAGGAGAGACACGATGGCAAATCCCCTTCTTCCACCCGAAGAGCGCAACCTGACTCCCGACCAGGTTGAGGCGCTCGACAAGCGCCGCGACCTGGGTCATACGTTCCTCGTCATCGCCGGCCAGTTTGCGGTTATCGCCACCATCCTGCTGCTTTGGATTGGTCAGGACCTAACCTATTCTCCGGGCTGGGCGCATCCCATCGCCTTTTACTTCGCCATCGCGCTGGCCATCATCCTGGTCTTCGGTGTCTCAGGGTATGTCCTGCGCAAAGGGACGCCCCGAATCGATTAAGGGATTGGTCAGGAAAGTACCATTCCGGCCCGCGACAGAAGCTTCCTTTTCTTCCCGGTTCCGCGGCCGTGCAATCAATTGGTGCCAAAACAGCTAAAAGCGTATAGCGTAGAGATTGCCGATGGCCGCTGCTTTCCTAACCGAACTCCCCACGGTGACGCCTGCCGTCCGCCTGACTGACAGCCACGGCCGCGTCATCCACGACCTGCGCGTCTCCATAACCGACCGCTGTAACTACAAGTGCGTCTATTGCCGGACGGGCGAAGCCGGCGCGCAATATCCCGAGCTCGAGATTCCAGACTACCTGCGTCTGATCGGAGTCTTCGCCGGTTTGGGGATAACCAAGGTTCGGCTTACCGGCGGGGAGCCGCTGCTGCGCCGTGGGCTTGTGGAACTGATTCAGGAGTTGAAACGCCTGCGCACCCCCGGTGGCCAGCCGCTTGACCTGGCGCTGACCACCAACGGCCACTTGCTTGACGGGCTGGCCGCAAAGCTGAAAGCCGCCGGCCTGAACCGCGTCACAGTCAGCATGGACGCCGTGGACGCGCCCACCTTCGAGCGCATCACGCGCGTTCCGGGCAGCTTTCAAGCCGTGCTGGCGGGCGTTCGCGCAGCCCGTGAAGCCGGACTCACTCCTTTGAAGATTAACTGCGTGCTCCTGCGCGGCTTCAACGATTCCCAGATTGAAGGCTTTGCCCGGTTTGCCCGCGAAGAAAACGTGGTGGTGCGTTTCATCGAGTTTATGCCGCTCGAGGAAGGCCGCCTCTGGACCCCCGAAATCGTCGTGCCGCTGAAAGAAATTGTGGCGCGCATCAGCCGTGTGCTCCCCCTCGTCGAGTTGCCCCCGCGCGAGGCCAGCGAGACCGCGCGCCGTTACACTTTTGCAGACGGAGTGGGCGAAATCGGCATCATCGCCCCGGTCAGCCAGGCATTTTGCGGAGCATGCAGCAGGGTGCGGCTCACCTCCGACGGCAAGATTCGCACTTGTCTCTTTTCGCAGGTGGAGCACGACATCTATGGAAGATTGCGGGCCGGAGCTGACGACGCGGAACTTCGCGCCTACATCCTGGAGGTCATAAAGGGCAAGGAAGCCCGCCATCACATCGGCGAGCCTGGGTTCCTGAAGCCGTCGCGATCAATGGTCCATATCGGCGGCTGACCGGCGTCTCGCAGACCAGAAACACCGGGTTGCAACATCTCGCGTCGCAGGAGCAGGTACCATTTTCCTATCGACCTCAAAGTCCGCTATGGCAGAATGCTCATCACAACCCCCAGCGTGGGTCCAAGGATGAATCACGAGACGGAAGGCCGCATCCCGCTCGCAGATCTACTTGTTTTTCACCAGTTGGCGCGCTCGCTCACCTCGAGCTTCGACCTTGATGCCATTCTGCGGACCATTCTCGAACATATGGAACGCATTATCGAGGCGGAGCTTTGGACGCTGCTGATGCTCGACGACTCCCGCAAGGAGCTCTACTACGCGATTGCCGCCGGCGGGGAGCAGGAGTCACTGCGCGATTTGCGCGTCAAAGTGGGTGAGGGTGTGGCCGGCTGGGTGGTGGAGCATGGCGAGACTCTGATCGTCCCCGAGGCCGATTACGATCCGCGCTTGAGTCAGGAGCGAGGCCTCAATCCGCAAACGGTGCGCTCAGTGATTGCAATGCCCCTGCGCGGACGCAAAGGCACCCACGGCGCAATCGAAATCTTCAACCCGCGCGCCGACCGGATGACCGATTACACCATCGCTTTTCTGCACATTCTTGCCGACCATGCGGCCATCGCCATTGAGAACGCACGCGACGTAGCCCGCATCCAGCAGTTGACCATAACCGACGACACCACCGGCCTTTACAACGTGCGCCATCTTTACGATGTGCTTGCGCGCGAACTGGAGCGCTGCGGCCGTCTGGGGTCGCCGGTGAGCCTGGCCTTTCTCGACCTGGACAATTTCAAGCTCGTGAACGATGTGCACGGTCACCTGATTGGCAGCGAGTTGCTGGCGCGCGTGGGGCAGCGGCTGCAGGAACTGAGCTCCGACCGCAGGGACCTTTGCTTCCGCTATGGCGGCGACGAGTTCGTCATTCTCATGCCGGATACAGGCTCGCAAGCCGCGCTCGCACAGGCCGGGAAACTCCACAGCGCCCTGATGGAGACCCCTTTCCATATGAAAGGCGGACTCGCCCTGGGCGTCAGCGCCAGTGTGGGATTGGCAACCGCTCCCGTGGACGGAAAGACCATCCACGCCATCATCGGCGCTGCCGACACCCGCATGTACGCCGTAAAAACCAACGGCCGGGGCCAACTGCGCGGAGCGTAACGGCCTACGAAAAAACTCGACTCGGACGGGGGCGGGGGCCATTGCGCAGAGCATACGTCCTGCGAAAGAGCTTGACACGGAGGGAGGCGGGGGTTTCAACCCCCGCATAAAGCCCACAGAATCAACGAGGGCTTCAGCCCCGGAAAGACATCCTTTGCCCGGCCCAGATCACTGAGCCATTCCCGCTTCCCGCCCCCTTGCTAACTCGGCCGCCAACGCAGAATCGGCTTCCGTGCAGCCTGCACCTCGTCCAGCCTTGACACTCGCGTAGAGTGCGGCGCGGACCTGACTAACTCCGGAGTTTCATCCACTTCTTTATCAATCGCCCGCATGGCCGCGATGAACAGGTCCAACTCCTCCACCGACTCGCTCTCTGTGGGTTCAATCATTAGCGCTCCATGCACGATAAGTGGAAAACTCACCGTATAGGGATGAAATCCGTAATCGATAAGCCGCTTGGCAATATCGCCGGTCTTCACGCCTTTGGCCGCCTGGCGCTTGTCGCTGAACACAACCTCGTGCATCGAGGCGGTCTTGTAAGGCAGCTCGTAAAGGTCTTCCAGCTTGGCGCGAATGTAGTTAGCGTTCAGCACGGCGTCTTCGGTAGTCTGGCGCAAGCCGTCCGGCCCATTGGCAAGAATGTAAGCCAGCGCGCGAATGAACATTCCTGTATTGCCATAAAACGCGCGCACGCGGCCCACAGACAGCGGCCGATCATAATCCCAGCCTAGCGAGCCAGTAGCTTCCAGTCCCTTAGTCCCTAGTCCCTCAGTCCCTGCCTTACGTACCAACACCGGAATCGGCAGAAACGGCTCAAGAAATGCCTTGCAAGCTACAGGACCGGACCCGGGCCCACCACCGCCATGCGGCGTCGAAAAAGTCTTATGCAGGTTCAGGTGCATCACGTCCACGCCGAAATCGCCGGGCCGCGCCTTGCCCACCAGCGCATTCATATTGGCGCCGTCCATATAAAGCAGCGCGCCTTTGGCGTGGAGAATGTCGGCGATCTTGTCGATCTGGCTTTCAAACACGCCAATGGTCGAGGGGTTGGTAAGCATCAGCGCGGCGGTTTCATCGTCAACCTGGCGAGTTAGAGCTTCTAAGTCAATTCCGCCTTCTGCGTTGGATTTGAGGTTTTCAACCGTATAACCGCAAATGGCCGCGGTTGCCGGATTGGTGCCGTGCGCGGAGTCGGGAATAAGTATCTTCTTGCGAGCATTGCCCTGCGACTCGTGCCACGCGCGAACCAGCAGGATGCCAGTGAACTCGCCATGCGCGCCGGCCGCCGGTTGCAGCGTAATCGCATCCATACCGGTGATTTCGATGAGGCAGTGCTGCAACAGCGCAACAATATCCAGCGCGCCTTGAGAGAGCGATTCGGGACGATACGGATGGGCTTCCGCCAAGCCCTCAATGCGAGAGACAAACTCGTTCACGCGCGGGTTGTACTTCATCGTGCACGAGCCCAGCGGATACATGCCCAGGTCGATAGCGTAGTTCCATGTAGAAAGCCGCGTGAAGTGGCGAATGATCTCAATCTCGCTCAACTCCGGCAGCAGTCCCGGAGTCTTGCGATGCGCGTCACCGAGCAGGACTGCGGGATCGACAGCCGGCACATCAAGCGGCGGCAGCTTATAAGCCTTCTTCCCAGGCGCGGACTTCTCAAAGACCAGAGCTTCATTCTGCGTCTGGTGCGGGCGGACTTTGCCGGTAGACTTTCGAACGGTGGTTTCGGTGCTCGATGTCATTCTTTGTGCCTCATTGCGTATCGTCCCGCTAATCAATCGGTCCTGTTTGTCTGGAGGTGATGTGGGTGGCGCGATAGATGCTCTCGTTTCGATTCCACTCCCATAGGCTTAATACAAGTACTCCGAGGAACCACACAAAGGCGTTCGTCTCGATCAAACGGAGACTCAGTTGTTGGTGCCAAATGAACAACTCAAACAACATGGCGACGGTAAACAAAACGCTTCCGCGAAACAGCAAGCCATGAACGATGAGGAAACGAAACTTGCCGACTCTGTGAGTTTTCTTGCATCGCAGCCGGTCCTTCTCGCTTATGCCCCATTCGATTTTCCGGAACATTGAAATCTACGCCTCCACCAACCCCTCCGCCAGAACCTTAGCCGCTGCGTCAATCTTCTCCTTAGTTATTAACTCCGTAGCGCACCACAGCGTCGCATTCCCCAACTCCGGATACCACTTCGATAAGTCCAACCCGCCGATAATCTTCTCGTCCAGCAGCCGCTTGCTCCACACCGCGGAATCCTCCGCCGTATTCAGCACAAACTCATGGAAGCGCGGCGCGCCGGTGAAGACCAGCTTTGCGCCGGGCTGCGCGGCAAGCATCTGCGCCGCGTAATCCGCCTTGGCGAGGTTATGTTCAGCCAACTCGCGAATCCCTTCCTTTCCATAAACCGTCAGGAAAATAGTTGCCATCAGCGCCACCAGCGCCTGATTCGTGCAAATGTTCGATGTAGCTTTCTCGCGCCGTATGTGTTGCTCGCGCGTAGCAAGCGTAAGCACAAAGCCGCGATAGCCATTCGAATCCACAGTCTGCCCGACCAGCCGCCCCGGCATCTGGCGCAGGAACAGCTCCTTGGCCGCGATAACTCCGCAGAACGGCCCGCCGTAACTGAGCGCCACGCCAAACGACTGCGCTTCCATGCTCACGATGTCCGCCTCAAGGGGCGGCCGCACCACACCCAGCGACACCGCTTCCGCAATCGACACAATCAGCAGCGCGCCTTTGGCATGGGCGATGGCTGCAATGGCGGGAATATCCTCAATGATTCCGAAGAAGTTAGGGCTCTGCACCAGCACGGCAGCAGTTTCATGGGTAACTTCGGCCTCAAGAGCTTCCAGATCCACGCGGCCGGTTTCCGGGTTATACCCCGCGAGCGTCGAAGGCAGACCCTGATGCTTCGCATAAGTCGCAAGCACTTCGCGATACTCGGGATGAACCGTGCGGGAGACGACGGCCTTGTGTCGGCCAGTAACTCGAACGGCCATCATCACAGCCTCGGCCGCTCCGGTTGACCCGTCGTACATGCTGGCATTGGCCACATCCATGCCGGTCAACTCGGCAATCATCGTCTGAAACTCGAAGATAGCCTGCAGCGTGCCTTGAGTTATCTCCGGCTGGTAAGGCGTGTAACTGGTTAGAAACTCGCCGCGCTGCACCAGGGAGTCGATAATCACCGGGCGATAGTGGCTATACGCGCCCGCGCCCAAGAAGCTGGCATAGCCGGTTGAGTTCTTTGCAGCCGCCGCGCGAAAGTAATCGATGATCTCGCTTTCGCCCTGTTGACGCGGCACGTCCAGATCGCGAGCGAGGCGATACTCCTCCGGAATGACGACAAATAGGTCGTCAATGGACGAAGCGCCAATCTCAGCGAGCAGTTTCAAGCGTTCGGCAGGCGATTTAGGTAGGTAGCGCATCGAACGTCCTCCCGGGACCAGTTGTCAGTGTTTAGTTATCAGTTGTAAGTCTGCGGCGTGCGAACTCTGCGCCCTTGGCTGCGGGACAGTTAAAACATCCAAACAGTCAATAAATCCAAACTGTTCACTAACCACTAACCACTAATCACTGTTCTTCAGCGATAAACGCCTCGTACGCCGCCGCGTCCAGCAGCGCGTCGACTTCCGCGGGGTTCGACAGTTCAACCTTGATGATCCATGTCTCATGCGGAGCTTCGTTGATCTTGTCAGGCGACACCTTCAGTTCCTCGTTGATGGCGGTCACAGTGCCAGTGACAGGCGAGTACAGGTCGCTGACTGCCTTCACGCTCTCCACCGACCCGAAGGTGGCGTGGGCGGCCACCGGATCTCCCACCTTGGGAGCATCCACGTAGACAATGTCGCCCAGAGAGTTTTGCGCGTAGTCGGTAATGCCTATGGTTCCGATGGAGCCATCGACAGCGATCCATTCGTGTTCGCGAGTATAGCGATAATTTGCGGGATAGGCCATTGCAGTTCCTTTCCTTGAAGAAGTAGTGTACGGCGCGGGGGTGGCTTGAGAGAAGCGCGGAACAAGAATCAGAAAGTTGAGAGCACGACGCTCAAAGCCCCAGAACTCGCTCGCCGAGCAGTCCTTGACATTGCCCGGACGCCTTTGTAACCTGACTTACATGTCAACGAACCTTCAGAGGACTTTGGTTTGTACACCATGTTGTTGCGCCGACGCGCGCACAGGGTGTCCTCTGGCAGGTAGATGCAGGGCTTGAACCATCATCGAGCCTAGCTTCAGCTAACAAAGCTGATTAGCCCACCGCCGGAAGTCGATACGGCAGGTGGGATTTCTATTTATAGGCCGCAAGAACACACCGCCGCGACGACCACCCATCATTGAGCGAATGCATAAAACATGCCACCGGAAGGGCGTGCCTCCCCCGGGCGTTGTTCATTCGCAATGCAATAAACGCCACCTGAGAAAGAGGAGATCGTCGCATGAGAGTGATTGTGAAGAAAGTAATCCCGGTGGTAATGGCGTTTCTGTTAGTCGGCGATTCGTCCTTTGCGACGGATGGATACTTCCTGACCGGATTTGGCACCAAGCAGCAGGGCCAGGGCGGAGCGGGCGTCGCCAAGCCTGCAGACAGCCTGGCCGGGGCGACCAATCCCGCGGGACTTACGCTGGTTGGCGACCGCATCGATATTGGGCTGGCGCTGTTTCGGCCTGTGCGCTTCGGAACCATTACAGGAAACCAATTGCCGCCGGGCTATCCCGATGTGAACGGCACTTACGACGCCAACAGGGTTAAGAACTTCGAACTGCCGGAGCTGGGTTACAGCCTTCAGTACCGGCCCAACCTGGCGGTGGGCGTCGCCATTTATGGCAATGGCGGATTGGATACTTCGTACACCACCCCGATACCCCTGCTGGGGTCAACCAGGGGCGGCGTGGATATCGAGCAAGTTTTCATTTCGCCCACGCTGGCTTACAGGGCGGGCGCGCATAACTCCCTCGGAATTGCCGCGAATATTGCCATCCAGCGTTTTTCGGCCGAAGGACTGCAGAACTTCGCCTCGCCACAGGTTTCCACTGACCCATCCAATGTAACAAATACCGGGCACTCCTATGCGTCTGGCGGCGGCGCGCGCGTGGGCTGGCTGGGCGAGCTGAACCATGCACTCAGTGTGGGCGCCACGTATCAAAGCCGCACCTACCTGAGCAAATTCAACCGCTACAGCGGATTGTTTGCCGAGCATGGCGGATTCGATGTTCCCGCCAACTTCGCCGGCGGCGCGACTCTGAAGCTGGGTCCCAAAGCCTCGCTGCTCTTCGACGAGGAACGCATTCTCTACAGTTCGGTGAAGTCGGTTGCGAACTCCGATGCAAACCAGGCTCCGCTTGGAGCCGACAACGGACCCGGCTTTGGATGGCACAGCATCAACGTAGCGAAAACTGGGCTTGACTACGATGTGAACCCCGCGCTGACGTTGCGTGGAGGATACAACCACGGCGGTGTCCCGTTCGACAGCTCGCAGACATTTTTCAACCTGCTGGCTCCGGCCGTGGTGAAGGACCACCTGCATGTGGGCGGAACCTGGGCCTCGAAGAGCGGGAAGGAAATCAGTTTCGCTTACATTCATGCCTTCAATAACACGGTGAATGGCGTGAATTCCATTCCACCAGCTTATGGCGGCGGCAATGCGAATCTGAGCATGTATCAGAATTCGTTTCAAGTGGCCTTTGGTTGGAATAGAAGCAAGAAGAAGTAGCAAGGGCGCAGGCCAGTGCCAGGGAGGAACAAATATGGCAGCATTATTCCGAGGGGAATGGCCGTGGTGGATCGCGGGTCCGCTTATCGGGCTGTTCGTTCCGGCGTTGTTGCTTGTTGGCAACAAGCGGTTCGGAATTTCGAGCAACCTGCGTCATCTTTGTTCGGCCATCGTTCCAGGCAGATTGGATTTCCTGCGCTATGACTGGCGCAAGGCAGGGCTCTGGAACTTGGTTTTTCTCTTCGGTGTGCTGATCGGCGGGTTTCTGGCTTTCCATAGCGGCGCGACGCACAACGTGGCAATCTCCCCCGAAACCAGGGCGGCACTCAGCACGCTGGGGATTCACGACTTCTCCGGCGTGGCGCCGCATCAGCTGTTCAGTTGGAACGCTCTCCTTACGGCGCGCGGTTTCGTCCTGATCGTGGTTGGCGGATTCCTGGTGGGCTTTGGAACCGCATATGCCGGCGGTTGCACCTCGGGCCACGCCATCACCGGCTTGGCCAATTTTCAGTTGCCGTCGCTGATTGCGGTCTTCGGATTCTTTGCCGGCGGCCTTGCCGCAACATACTTCATTTTGCCTTTTGTGATGGGAAGACTCTGACAACATCGTCGATTCCAGACAATGACGGCTGCGGCGCGGGAGGCTCCAGCGAAGATGCAGTCCGTCCTGAATTTCTGCTTGCTTACCTGCTGCTGGGGATTGCTTTCGGCGTGGTGCTTGCGCGCAGCGAGGTGGTGTCTTGGTTCCGCATTCAAGAGATGTTTCGCTTTCAGTCGTTCCGCATGTACGGAATCATCGGGTCGGCGATTGCAACCGCGGCTCTGTCGATTGCGCTTATCAAGCGGGCAGGCCTGAATGCAATCGACGGAGAGAGAATCTCGACTCTTCGCACACCCCTCGACAGTTGGATTCGATATGCGGCGGGCGGCACAATCTTCGGACTGGGCTGGGCGATGACCGGCGCCTGCCCTGGCCCCCTGTTCGTCCTCATCGGCGACGGAGTTCCAGTAATGATCGTCGCGGTTTTCAGCGCGCTTGCCGGGACCTGGCTCTATGGGTGGTTAAGACCTCGTCTGCCGCATTGAAGCCGCCTTTTGAACTTGAGCGCCTCTCAACCTTCTCGTGTTCAACAGCTGTCATTGCGAGAGACACACACGGCATTGCCGCTCAGAACAATCCCGGCGCCAGCGCCCACGATTCACGGCGATAAGCGTCGTATTCCGGACCGAACGCTATGCGCAGGTTCGCTTCTTCGAGCCGGATCTTGCGCCAGTATGCGAACAATGCTATCGCCAACCCGGCAAGAGCCAGCCAGGTGCCGGTGACCACCGCCGTACCCACGTACATGATCAGGATGCCCGTATAAATGGGGTGCCTCACCCCCTTGTACGGCCCCGTTCTGATGAGTTCGTGCTCCTCTTTAATGGTGATTTCTCCGCTCCAGTGGCGGCCCAGGTGACGCCGCGCCCAGATGGCCACGAAAAACCCGGAGATGGTCAAGGCGCAACCCCATGCAATCACAAAATAGCTCGCCGGCAGGAAACGCCCACCGAATGGGAATTGAATAATCTCAAGCAGCAGCGCCAGGTTGGTTAGCACCACATGAATCCCGCGCGAAAAGCTGGATTCCGAGCTCTTTGCCTTGGCAGCGTTCTTCGCCGCGGCCTCCCAGTAAAGGCTGAAGATAACCCATGGCGTGGCCGCAGCTACCAGTTGCACGCGGCCCAGCTGCCCCATCCCCAAACCGAAATCGCGGATATTCAGCGGTATGCCGCCTCTGAGGCGGACAATAATTGCGACGATGAGAGCACCAAATATCGCCACCCACAAATACATTTTCTTGCGCTGCATAGTAGCCCCAACTGTTCATTTTACTTCCCTCTTAATCCGGTATCTTGCCGCTGTCAGCTCAATTCTCGCGCATCGCCGGGTAATTGGCGGCGCGGCCAGATTCTAGCCGCAAAGCCGCCCGCCGCATCATACCCTGTATGGGAATTTGGACGCGCCGATTCCGGGCCATTCTATTGCTTGCGCTGGCTTTGCCATCGGGTTTCCGGGCGCGCGCCTATTCGGTCCTGACGCATGAGCAGCTGATCGACCTCACCTGGAAGGATTCGATTGTCCCACTGCTTCTGAGCCGTTATCCCTCGCTGACGCCGGCTCAACTCGAGCAGGCGCGTGCCTATGCCTACGGCGGCTGCGTGATCCAGGACATCGGCTACTACCCGTTTGGCGACAAGACCTATTCAAACCTGACCCACTATGTCCGCTCCGGCGACTTTATTGTGAACCTTTTTCGAAACGCGACAAACGCCAACGAGCTCGCCTTCGCTGTCGGCGCGCTTTCGCATTACATCGGGGACTCGGTAGGACATTCCCTCGCAACAAACCTCGCTGTCCCGGTCGAGTTCCCCAGGCTCCGCGCGAAATATGGCCCTCAAGTGAACTACGCCCAGGGCCAGCGCCAGCATGTGCAAACTGAGTTTGCGTTCGACATCAACGAGATTGCGCATCATCGCTTTGCGCCGGTGCACTACCTGCGCCACATTGGATTGGAAGTGCCGGTAGACCAACTGGCGCTGGCGTTTTACCAGACCTATGGGCTAAGGGAAGACTTCACCGGAAAGCGCGGGCGTCGCGTGAATGTGAGTGCATACCGATTCGCCGTGCGGGGCTTTATTCCTCGAATCGCTTATGCCGTGACGCTGCTCCATCGCAGCCACGAGCCCGCCGATGCAAGCACCCCTGATGCCCTTGAATTGCGGATTGAGGCAGCCGGGGTGGCAACCGAGAACGACTGGCAGGCTTATCGCCGCAAAGCCGGCATCGGCACCTACGCGCTGGCGGGATTGCTGTTCATTGTGCCCAAAGTTGGCGCTCTCAAAATGGTTGCGGTCAAGGGGCCAACGGCGGAGACCGAAGCGGAGTATGTGCACAGCGTTGTGCTTTCCACAGCCGCGCTGCGCAGATCCCTGGCCGGATTTACTCCGCACGGAGCGCAGCATGAGGCAGCCGCGAACGCGGCGCCCACCGCTGTTTCCGCCGATGCGGCGCAGGTCCAGGCTCCGCTCGTGCATCCGGCCGAGGGAAAACTTCTCCCCAGATCGGACAGCCCGGGCAAGTTACGGGACCTGCGCCATCCGCTCCCGAATCGCGACCTGGACACCGGGCACGTGGTGCAGCCCGGCGGCTATTCGCTCACCGACTCCACGTACGCCCATCTGCTGCATGTGCTGGCGGGACAACCCACTCTGCCAATTCCGCCTGGGATCAAGGAAGACATTCAGGCCTATTACGCCGATCTTGGGATGCCCTTCACAACCAAGAAGGATCCGCAACAGTGGGCACGGGTGCAAGCCGATCTGGCCACCCTCGCGAATATGCCCACCAGCGCAGCGCCCGCACCCTATCCCACATACGGCGACGATGCCGACAGCACGCAGTGAAAAGGCTGATAAGTGACGTCGATGCAGGCAGCAACTCCATCCCCTACTTGTCGAAGTACTTCCCCTTCCCGCCATTCGCCCACGGATCGTAATGCAGCGCGAAGTTCGCGCGGGTTTGAACCGAGGGGTGGTTATACTCCCAGAACTCGATGAACGGGCTGGGATTGGGGTCCTCAAGCCACGCTTCGCCCAGAGCGTTAAAGCCGGCTACAGCGGTTTTCTGCGGGTCAGCAACGATGCCATGAATAGCTTCCTGCCCGTAGACATCGGCCTCATGCTCAAAGTGGCGGCTGAAGGTGTTCCCTGCCGGTTCCAGCACCAGTCCTGCAACGGAGACGGCAAACAGCAACACTACGAAACCCGCCCGGCTTTGAAGGCCGCCAGCACTGTTCGCCTGCAAACCGCTCGACCCGCCACCCGGCCCGTTCAACTGCCAGCGGATGCCGAAATGGCGCACCAGCCAGGAAGCAAACCCGGCGCAGGCCCAGAAAACAAAGAACAGTGCGATTGCCATCCCCGCAAGCATATTGGGAATGTGGTTGAGCACGTAATGCCCGCTCTCGTGGCCGAACACGAAGAGCACTTCGTCGTCCGGCAAACGGTCGGTCGCGGTGTCCCACATGACAAAGCGCTTGGTAGCGCCCAGTCCGGTGACGTATGCATTAAGCCCGTTGGACTTTTCGCTGGCCTTCATCAGATACATACGGTCCGGCGCAATTTTAGTTCCGGTGCGGGACACCACCGTTTCAAGCTTGTCAACCAGAGCGGCATGATTCTTTGCGAGCGGTTCGTAGGTGTTGAAGATAGGTTCCAGCAGCGGCGACACAAAGACGCTCAGCGCCAGCAGCGGCAGCGATATAACCCACGCGGCAATCCAATAACGGCGGGGCCAGCGGCGGACAATCCAGTGGAAGAGCAGCAGCAGGGGAGCTCCGATCACGAGGGACAACCCCAGCGATTTGGCATGGTCCAGAAGCCAACTGGGCCATCCCTGCACGCTGATCTCGTAGTCCCGGCTCACATGGTGGCCAAACACATCGAGGGGAAGATTGGCCAGCGTGTAAAAAATCAGCAGAACGGCGAAGAAGCAAAGTCCCTGCAGCCAGCGGCGGTGGGTGTGGCGCTGAGCCCACGATTCCAGGCCGGCCGCCAGGCGCGAGTCAAGCAGCAGCCATAGCACTGCCAGGCCCCACAGCGAGCCCACAATGTCCATCACGTTGCGAATCCGGCTGAGATCGATGGCCTTGCCCAGCTTCTCAGGCGGCAGAGAATAAGCCTCACCGGCGGGTTGGCCCGAGGCCGGCTGAAGTTGATCCGGCAACACTTGGGCAGGCTCCGTAGCGTCCGCAGGGTTAGCGGGCTGTTGGGCAACACCAAGGCGGGGGGCAACAAGGGCAATCAGGATTGGAAGGGAGAAAACCAGCATGCAACGGCGGATCAGAGTCATGGAACCTTCCCTGTGAGTCAGCTCACTCTGCGACAATTGAGGTCACACATGTTTTTACTCGAGTTTCGTCTGCCAAAGCCACAAAAATCTTCCGGAGCCAGCAAGTCCGTCGCCCTCAGGCCGGGCCTCGGCGTGGTCAGTGCCTTAACCGCTCTGGCTTTTGCCATGCCGGCGGCCGCCGGCGCACAGCACATTGCGCTTGCGCTCCACTCCGCCGACAAAGGTGCCACCACGGCTGTCCCGGTACTTCTGGACGCAATGACCACTGAGCTTCATCGGGCATTCACTTCGTTGGGCCGGGAAACCACAGGCAACCAGGAATCCAACAAGCAAATGCCGCCATACTTTCTTAGCTACGCAGTAAGCGATGCGAACTTTGTGCAGATTCAGGCGCAGTATGGGGCGGTAGTGGCCAGCTCGGTCAGCCACGTAAGGGTGGCGGATGTCCAGGTGCGCGTAGGCGACCCCAAGCTCGACAACACCCATGGAACGCATCGCGGCTCCGCGGTCAATAGCCTGCAACTGCCCTTGACAGACGATCGCGGGGCTCTGGCCCGTTCCTTGTGGCTGGCCACCAACACCGGCTACGGCACCGCGCTGGACAACTACCTCCGTGTGAAGACCGAGGCCGAAGTTCGCGCCAAAGAGGAAGATACCTCTCCAGACTTCAGCCAGGAGGCGCCCCAGACCTATTTGGGCAAGCCTGCTCCGACAGTCTCGGTTGACCGTGCCGCATGGGAGCAGCGGGTTCAAGCGCTCTCAAAGATTTTTCGCGATTACCCCGATGTCTATCAAAATGTGGTTGTCCTGACCGGCCAAAACGAGACCGACTACTTTGCATCGTCCGAGGGGTCGCAGGTGGTTGCGCCGCACTTGCAGGCGCGGCTGGTAGTCTTTGCCGCAACCCGCGCGGACGACGGTATGGACCTCTTCCGCGCCCAGACGTTTGAAGCTGAAACAGTGGCGGGGTTGCCCGCGCAGGCAGAGTTGGAAGCGGCCATTCGCGAGCTGGGCAAGAGCCTGGAAGCGCTGCGCAAGGCGCCGGTTACCGAGCCCTTCGACGGGCCGGCGATTCTTTCCGGACGAGCCGCCGCCGTGTTCTTCCATGAGGTGCTGGGCCACCGGCTTGAGGGCCAGCGGCAGCGCGGCGACGAAGAAGGCCAGACGTTTACCAAGGAGGTAGGCAATGAGATTCTGCCCACTTTCCTCTCCGTGGCCGACGACCCCACGCAGACCACATTCGGCAAAACATGGTTGAGCGGAAGCTATGAGTACGACGACGAGGGCCAAAAAGCGCGCCGCGTCAACCTCATCGACAACGGCGTGCTGAAAACATTTCTCATGTCGCGCCTGCCCATTGCCAGCTTCGGCGCCTCCAACGGCCACGGCCGCGCGCAGTCCGGCCGCGTGCCCACGGGACGCCAGGGCAACCTGATCGTTACTTCCACCAAAAGCGTGCCGGAGAGCGAACTGCGCAAGCAGCTCATCGACGAGGCCAAAAAACAGGGCAAGCCCTACGGACTTTATTTCGAGGATATTTCCTCCGGCGATTCCGAGACCACGCGCCGCTCGCCGCAGGCCTTTCAGGTGGTTCCGTTGGTAGTGTGGCGGGTGTATGCCGATGGCAGGCCGGATGAGCTGGTGCGCGGCGTAAGCATTGTGGGTACGCCGCTCTCCGCGTTGAAGCGAATCCTGGCCACGGGCGACAAAAGTGAGGTTTTCAACGGCGAGTGCGGCGCGGAGTCGGGCCAGATTCCGGTCAGCGCCGTCGCTCCGGCAATGCTGGTAAGCGAGATGGAGACGCAGAAGCAGGCGCAGGGAACTGCCAGGCCGCCGATTCTGCCGATCCCAAAGTAGTTGACAAATTGCAAATGGCGGATGACAGTCTCCAGTTGTCAGAGGTTAAGCCACGAAGGAAGACCGCGATTCCATGCAAAGCTTGGAGCAAAGCCGGCAACGGCCCAATTGGATTTCCTGGGGCATTGGGACAGTGATCGTTGCCGTGGGATTGGGCGTTCGATTCGCGCCCATAGGGCTGCCGGCGGTGGTTGTGAAGTATGGAGGGTCGACGCTGTGGGCGCTTATGATTTATTGGGTTCTCTCGTCCTTCATACGGAAATGGCCGTTGGCCCAGATTGCTTTGATGTCCGGAACCGTGGCTACGGCTGTCGAGATCTTCAAGCTCTACCGGTCACCTGGGATGGATGCGTTTCGGCTGACGCCTTTGGGGATGTTGATGCTGGGGCGGGTCTTCTCGGGGTGGGACATTGTTGCGTACTGGCTCGCAATCGTGGCTGGAGTCGTTTTGGATGCTGCGATTCGCAAACCCAGAAGCCGGACCTGACGCTGGCATTTGCAGGGCGGTCTAGGGTGTGTTGTCTGAGAGGGAAGGCACAATGAAGTCGATTCGTACTGTTCCATTGATTGCTGGAGCCGCGCTGCTTGCCATTTGCATCTGCACTCCCGGATTGAGCAACGCCCAGCAAACCCGCGCCGATGCCGAAAAAGATCCCCTGCTGAAAGCCATGCTTGAAGAGATGGATCGCAGCAAGTCCGATCTCCAGTTAAAGGGCTTCGAGAAGCCCTTCTATATCCAATACCGGATCGAAGATGTAGACACCTTCGATACCAAAGCCGAGTTTGGGGCAACCGAAGGCTCGCAGCACAACCACCGGCGCGTGGCGCGCGTTACAGTGCGCGTCGGAGACTACAAGATCGACAGCTCCGGAGCGCGCGGAGAGGGCTCGCTGCAACTGGCTGCTCTCAATGACGATCCCATAGCGGTGCGATCAGCGCTATGGACTGCCACCGATCAGGCCTACAAGAGCGCTATCGCCGCCTATGCGCAGAAGCAGGCAGCGCTCAAGGAGGTGCAGACGCCGCCCCAGGCAGACGACTTCAGCAAGGAGACGCCTGCAATCTCCCTCACCGACCCCGGGAAGTTAGTCCTCGACGAGCTTGCCTGGCAGGAGAAAATGGCCAATGCCAGTGGCATCTACCGAACCGATGCGACCGTGAAGGCCAACCAGAAGGCTGTGGAATACTCCCAGGCTGAGTTTCAGGCGCGGGCCACCACAACCTGGCTTGTAACCAGCGAAGGAACCATCGTTCGCAAGTGGGCGGCCAACTACCAGGAAGCCATCGGCGTGGGCACTCAAGGCGCCGACGGCATGAGGCTCGACCGGTCTTATTCCTCCGTCGGCGTCACGCTCCAGGATCTGGATACGCCCGAAGTTCTGGAGAAGCATGCCGTCGGGCTGATCGAGTCGCTGGCGCTTTTGCTCAAGGCGCCGCTGGTGGAAGAGGAGTACCACGGGCCGGTGCTGCTCAGCTCCGACGCCGGCGCGGACACCATGCACGCGCTGATTGCTAACAGTATAGTAGCCACGCGCCCCAAGCTCGGCACCGAGGCTCGCACCAACGGTGCATTTGCCTCCAGCTACCATGCCCGCGTTCTGCCCGAGTTTCTTGACGTGGTAGACGACCCCGGCTTGAAGACCTGGTCCGGCAAGGGGCTGCTGGGAGCATACGCCATCGATGACGATGGCGTGCCGGCACAGGCGGTAAAACTTGTCACCGCGGGGCGTTTGGAGAATTACCTCATCGGCCGCGAGCCGGTAAAGGATTTTCCGCAATCGAACGGTCATGGACGTGCCGGCATTGCCACAGGACCAAGGCCCGCGATTGGCGTGTTGCAGGTTTCCGATAAGGATGGCTTGTCTGACGATGCACTCAACGCAAAGCTGCTTGACATGGCAAAGGATCGCGGCCTGAAGAGCGTCTATTATGTGGCCACTCTGAGCGGCGAGCTTTCGCCCAGGCTGCTCTATCGAGTAACTCCCGATGGCACCCCAGCCGGCAAGCGTGAACTGGTGCGTGGCGCGGCCCTCGACGATCTCGATCAGCGAGCCCTGCGCTCCAACATTGTGGCCGCGGGAAAAGACCTTTTTGTTGCCAACTACTTTGGCGACGTGCCGCAGACTGTGCTCGCGCCCGCGCTGCTCCTCGACGATGTAACGGTGAAGCGCGCCAACGAAAAGAACGATAAGCTCCCGTTCTATCCCCCTCCGGACTAAGCACAACCGCCGGGCGGCCCAATGAGTGGGTGCCCCTGGTCCCTCGCCTTTGGGGACCAGGGATTGGCAGCTGATCAACCCCGGTTCACCCATTGAAACTGTGTGTACCCCTGGTCCCTCGCCTTCGGGGACCAGGGAGTGGCGGCTGATCAACCCCAGATCACCCATTGACCCACATAAGCATCTAAGTCTGAGATAACCGGGTGCCGTTACGAATGCGTTTTCCGCTTATTTTTCTCATCGCGACAATCCCCTCATGGTCCTGCATCGCAGGCGCTGCGCAATCGCCCGCCCAGCCGGCGTCCGTCGCATCCCCCGCGCCGGTCGCTCCCTCCACACTCCTCAAGCCTGCACTCGACAACGTACAGCAGACCATGGGAGCGCTGAAACTGGAAAAATGGAAGAAAGGGGATATCCGCGACGGGGCAACCTCGAACGTCGCAGCCATCCAGCGGGATATACAGGACAAGCTGCCGCCGCTGCTTCAAGACGCCGATGCCGCTCCGGGAACCATCAGCAAAGTGCTGCCGCTCTATCGCAACATCGACGCGCTCTATGACGTGGTTCTGCGTGTCCTCGAAGCCTCTCGCGTCTCAGCGCCTGCCGACCAGATCGTCCAGTTGCAACAAGCGCTCACCACCCTGGGCGATGCCCGCCGTACCCTTGACGGCCACATTCAAGAGTCGGCCACCGCGCTGGAGAAACAAGTAAGCGATCTACGCAGCACCTGGAAAGCGCAATCAGCCGTTCGATGCCCCGCACCGCCGCCGCCCGCGACACCCAAATGTCCAGCGCCGGCGCCCGCCCGGAAGCCCAGGAAAAAGACCACACCGCCAACAACAACCCCGAATCCGTCCGCTGCGCCCGCAAACTCAACCCCTCATCAGTAGAGAAGCTACGTTTCTTTCGCCACGCGCAAACGCCGAACCCCTAATCCAGCCGCGTCAGGAACGCTTCCGCCTCAGCCTCGCCGGGCCGCAACCGCCGCGCGATCGATTCCGCCTCTTCCCGGTTGTCGCCTTCCGGACGAATGCGGACCCAATAGCTGTCCTGGCCGGGGAACTCGATCACGTTTGAGTTCGGGTATTTGCGTTCTAGCTGCGATTGAAGTTTCCTCGCTTTGTGTTCGCTCTTGAACGCACCAATCTGCACGCACCATCGGCCGCCCGTCTCAATGGGCTTGGGGGTCCGGTAAACGTCCAGGCGAACACGCGCCGTGCCCATTCGATAAATTCCTGTGGCCTTCGCCGAGGCGATGGTGAGATCCAGGATTCTGCCCTCGACAAACGGCCCGCGATCGGTAATGCGCATGGCGCTGGACTGCCGGGTCGTTAGATTGGTGACCACAATCAGCGAACCCATCGGCAACGTGCGGTGGGCCGCCGTAAGTGCGTGATCGCTAAATACTTGTCCATTGGCGGATTTGCGACCCTTGTAGGGCGCGGTATACCAGGTGGCCAATCCCTCCTCAGACAGAATCGGCTTGTGCGTGCTCACATACTCCAGGTCTTGTTGGTTCACGCCGCCCGGCGGAGCAGGCGTGGGCGCAATGCGCGGCGGTTGCGTGGACTGTGCCGTTGAGGGAGCCGTTTGGGATGCGGGCAACCGGGTCGCGGTAGTGCGATGTCCGCAGCCGGATGCACCCAGCACGGCCAGCGCCAGCGCTGCAAACAGACCAGCCCCGTGCCCCATCTTTGCGACTTTTTTCTGTCGCAAAGGTGGGACACCCAGCAGATTGCGGATAGAGTCGGGATTCTTGGTGGGATTGGAGGAAGACATCCCTCGGGGGCTGAAGCCCACGATGATTCTATTGCCTTTGCGGCACGACTGAAGTCGTGCCCTTTCAAAGCAATGAGTTTTTCCGCAGCCTGCTGAGCGCCCTGCCATCGCTCCGTTCATACGGAGCCAGGCCCTCTGGGAGGATTCGGTCGCTTGCTATCGAGCTTATCTGCAAACCTATGCAACGAATCGGCTACCGTGTGCATTGCGGCAATCGATTCGATCCGGACCTGGGGAATCACGGCGTCGTTGATATAGGCGGCAGTGTGGCGAAGTTCCATTTCGATCAACTCCATAGCCTCTTCAATGCGGCGGCCAATGCCGCCGAGACCAGGGTCGGGTGGATAACCAGGAGGAGGAGGAGGATAGGAGCTCATGAGAACATACCTCAGCCTCAAGTCTGCTGGGCGGGACGGGGCGCGTCAATAGCCTATGGCGGGTCGCATTGAATAAAGGTGCCGCAGTGGTCAATACGGGAAGCCGTTGCGGTACTCTCAGCCTCGTTTCGGCACTTGTTCCTGGCCTTTGACCCCTGGAACATTTTCATCGAAGATGAGTGACCAGCCTGCTCCGGCAGGAGGAGTTTTGTCGAAGGCGCGTCGCCGCGGCGTACGGTTAAATGCGAACACTGCGATGTTGAGAATCGCCGCGCAGTGTACGCATATACGCGTAGGCAAACGCGTGACAAAAGCGTTAAACAACGCGTTTTCGATGCGCTTTTGCACACAAAAATGCCTGCTTGGGGTGAGAAAGTGCATGCACTGCTATCAAATAGTTGCCAGTTCATAGTTCTCAGTTCACAGTTCATAGTTCACAGTTCTCAGCTGAAATACGGCCCTCGGCCCTGGAAGGGTACCCGGTTCCCCGGCTCCCCGGCCCTGCTGGAATGCCGCCGGAGCTAACCCGATAATCATTTCGTGGAAATCAGCGTCAGAAACCGATAGCATGAAGTGATCGCGAATATCTCGCGCCAACTGCATCAAAATTATTGGATAGAGAACGGCCCGGCCATCTGCTCGGCGTGCGCCGTTCAATCTGGAGACGGCAAGTGAAACCTACGAGGGGCGCGGCCTTTGCATAGGCGTTCACCAAACTTGACCAGAAGAGTAAGCCCCGCCCGTCTCCTGGAGCGCGTGGCAGCGCTTGCCCGCGTGGCGCTGTTTGCGGCGTTGGCCGCCATTGCCGCGAATCCGGCATGGGCAGGGCAGGCTGAGACTACCAAGCCCACATCGCCGCTCCCCGAAGCTCCCCAGGCTCAACCGCCGGCCCAAAACCCAGCCAAGCCCAAAGACACACCCCCGCCGCCGCCACCATGCCCCGTGAAAAAGGATTCGCCGGCTGGAGCCACGGCCACTGCTCCCGGAACCCCGTCGCCCAGCCCCGGAAGTGCACCTTCAGCCGCCGCCACGACGGACGACCAGCAACCCAAGTGCCTCTACTCCACGCTCGCCTCTGAATTCCCCATCCTCAAAGACATTCCGCTGGCCCACTG
>Ga0302201_10001129_pt1 | contig 23414 bp, 17 predicted proteins | sample II_Bog_N3_2_FD_194586 | JGI IMG/M metagenome (GOLD analysis project Ga0302201, IMG submission 194586) | Peat permafrost microbial communities from Stordalen Mire near Abisko, Sweden - II_Bog_N3_2 | ecosystem: Environmental > Terrestrial > Soil > Wetlands > Peat | place: Sweden: Abisko... | reverse complement strand
ACGAAGAGATGCGGGGAATACCGTGAGAGTTCGACGAACTGTTCTTGCGCTGCTGCTGGCAATCTTCGGCGTTGCCGCCGCCGCGAACGCGCGCGCGCAGATCAAGACTGTGGGGGATGGGCGTTGGTTTGCGGCTAAGGCTCCTCATTTAGAAGTCGCTCTTGTTGCGCCGTCGTGGTTTGCTACGAGTGCTGGATATGGACAAGTATGGTCGGGAATTTATTTTGAGCTTGAACCGGGCTGGCATGTTTATTGGGTAAATCCGGGAGATTCCGGCGAGCCACCAAGCGTGAAATGGACATTGCCTGCAGGCATAACGGCTGAGCAGATGTTGTTTCCGATTCCGAAGCGGCTGCCGCTCGGTCCGCTGATGGATTACGGATACGAAGGGAAGGTTGCGCTCCCGATTCGCCTTACACTGGCTAAAGATCTTGCATCGAAGAAGGTTCATCTGACGGCCAACGTGAATTGGCTCGTTTGTCGCGAGGTGTGCATCCCCGGAAATGCGTTACTAGGGTTTGATTACATAGTTGAACCAGAGCTGTTTGACGCGCCTAAAGGAGGAGTCGGTAGTTGGCTGGGATCTCCACTACAAGATTCCCTTATGTACGCGGTGCAGAATCAACCCAAGAATCTGCCCGCTAGGTCGACTGCGCTGGTAAACGTGAGTAAGGGCAAGTTCTCCCTGATACTGCATGGAGTAAGAAGTGACGCGAAGGCGGAGTTCTATCCTTTCGACACGGGTGTGATTGCGAATGCGGCGACGCAGAAGATTACGCCGCTGGCGGACGGCGTGCGCATCGATCTGGTGCGCGATGACACGCTCGCGCAGACGCCCGCGCAGTTGCATGGGCTGGTGAAGCTGAGCGACACGGTGGCATACAACGTGACCGTGCCTGTGGTTCCCGGCGAGATTGCGCCCGCAGGCAGCGGCGCTGCGACGAGCACTACGGCGATTGGCGCGATCGGCCTGGCCTTTCTCGGCGGCATTCTGCTCAACCTGATGCCGTGCGTCTTCCCCGTTCTCTTTCTGAAGGGGCTTGCGCTGGTGCAGAGTTCGAGCCAGAGCCGAGTGCATCTGCGACGCCACGGGCTCGTCTACGCGCTTGGAATCCTGCTTTCGTTCTGGAGCATCGTCGCCGTGCTGCTTGTTCTGCGCGCCACGGGAGGCCACGCGGGCTGGGGCTTCCAGTTGCAGTCGCCCGTCTTCATCGCGCTGCTTGCGTCGCTGATCTTCCTGCTCGCGCTTTCTCTGGCGGGGCAGTTCGAGATCGGACTGTCGCTGACATCGGTGGGCAGTTCATTGGTAGATCGACCTGACCAGGACAAGACTGGGGAAGGGAAGCAGAGCTACGCAGGCAGCTTCTTCACCGGCGTGTTGGCCACCGTGGTGGCGACTCCGTGCACCGCTCCGCTGATGGGCGCGGCGATTGGATTCGCGCTGACGCAGTCGGCAGCGGTGACCTTCGCGGTGTTTACGGCGCTTGCGCTGGGACTGGCCGCGCCGTATCTGCTGCTGAGCTGGCAACCGGCGTGGGTGCGCGTACTGCCTCGCCCGGGTGCGTGGATGGAGATTCTGAAACAACTGACCGCAGTGCCGCTGTTTGCAACCGCGATCTGGCTGGCGTGGGTGTACGGCCAGTTGCATGCGGCCAGCGGCGTAGACCACATGGCGCTGCTGCTGGCCTGCTTCCTGCTGCTGGCGATTGCGGGATGGGCGCTGGGCCGATGGCCGGCGAAGTGGGCGAGCCGGATCGCGGCGCTGGTTTTGATTGCGCTGGGGCTGGCCATTCCGCTCTCGCAGACACGGGACGCGCCGCGGACAGGAGTTTCGGTTCAGTCAAGCGCAGCGCAGCAGAACACGGCGCAGGCAGGCGCGTCTGCTTCAAACGTAGACGCAAACGCGGTCCTCGTCTGGCAGCCATACTCGGAGCAGGCGCTGGATGCCGCGCGTGCGGCGGGCCATCCGGTCTTTATCGACTTCACCGCTGCGTGGTGCCTCAGTTGCCAGTTCAACGAGCGTGCGGTGCTGCGGTCGGCGGATGTAGAGAACGCGCTGCGCGCGCACAACTTTGTGCTGCTCAAGGCCGACTGGACCAACAGCGATCCGGTGATTACGCAGAAGCTGGCATCGCTGGGCCGCGCCGGCGTGCCCACCTACGTTCTCTATCCCGCGGCTTCAGGAAGTGCGCCGGATGTGCTGCCCGAGTTGCTGACCAAGGGGCTGGTGCTGGCGGCAATCGAGCGCGACGCAAAGCTATAGGGCTGTCTCGTGTCCTTGCGAATCGTAAGGCACTGTGATCCTGTATGAGGCCGAGTGAATTGGGTATCGCTCTACCATCGCGGTGGAACTAGAAAAATACGCATCCGGCGAATCAATTGATCTGGACACTTCATCTAACAGTTACCGCAAGAATTGCACGCTTCCTCTAAGATGATGTCGCAATTTAGGGCAACATAAACGTACCTGGGTGAGGTACTCTTCAATTCCGAAGCGCGCCACGAACCGCACTATATAGAGCTTGTTCATAACTTTAATCCAAGCCATAGCACGTTTATGGCTTGCATGGATTTCTTCGCAATTTCGTCGCTGCTGATAAGTAATTGAATATAAATGGTTTGAATAAATAACCAACAGCATATAGACGAGTAGGTTCTAAAGGTCCTAAATGAATATTTCTCGTTTTTTGGTTCTATCTGTTGTACTTCTCTCAGTTCTGTTTCCCGCGGCTATTGGTGCCTTTGCGGTCAATGCCTCGCCGAACTGCCAACGCTATGTAAGCGACTACGTCACCACGCCGGTACGCAAACGTGTCAGCAAAGCAACCGCGCTGGCCTGGGCAAGATGGCGAACCGGCCATCCCAACTGGAAGCCCAACCCGAAGGTCCAGCGGCCACGGTATGTGATGACTACGCAGGAGGCCATGGACAAGGTGAACTTTGCCTGTGCGGTCCCGCCCAATCCTGTCATCACCGAATTGCTCCACGCTTCGGTCGACAGCGAAGGGCCTCCGTCTGAGGATTATTCTGACATGGACGCGACGCAGCCTTACATTCCGGACTTGACGCCGCCGGAGGTGACAGAAGTTCCGTCCGGGCAGGGCTCGTCCGATTCGACAGCCGTCTCATGGCCATCCGATTCTCCATCAATCCCGCCGCAGGTCCTGGCCCCTGTTTCACCCCCGGCCGGCGGTAGCACTCTGCCACCCATCGTCCCACCAGATACGACGCTGGTCACCGGCGAGGTACCCGAGCCGTCCAGTTTGCTGCTGGTCGCATCCGGCATTGCGGGCTGCAGTCTCTTCTTAAGGCGCAGGCACGCGAGCGAGGCATAGCGAATCGACCACCGGATTTCACTCCACATTCGCCCCATCCTCTGCAAGGGACTCAGAGAGGATGGGGTAAATTATTTCGGCTTGTGCTTGCCCGCGCGGATGCGCGCGACATCGTCCATGCGCTGGGCGAGCAGCTTCTCGCGGCCCTCCTGCGTGGGGTGGTAGTAGCGGCGGCTGGCGAGCGACGGCGGCAGGCACTCCATGTCGGCCACACGGTCCTCCACATTGTGCGCGTACTGGTATCCCTTGCCATAGTCGAGAGACTTCATCAGCTTGGTGGGAGCATTGCGCAGGTGCAGCGGGACGGGCTCGGCGGCGGTTGCCTCGATGTCGCCGCACACGGCCCCGTATGCGGTGTAGACCGCGTTCGACTTGGGCGCGAGCGCGAGATAGACGATGGCCTGCGCCAGCGCGAGATCGCCCTCCGGCTGGCCCAGGAAGTGCATCGCATCGCGCGCGGATAGGCACAGGTTGAGCGCCTCGGGTGCGGCCAGTCCAACGTCCTCCACCGCCATGCGCACAATGCGGCGCGCAACGTACATGGGGTCTTCGCCGGCTTGCAACATGCGCCCCAGCCAGTAGAGCGAGGCGTCCACGTCGGAGTTGCGCACGCTCTTGTGCAGTGCGGAGATGATGTCGTAGTGCTGCTCGCCCTGCTTGTCGTAGAGCAGAACGCGCCGTTGCAACGCCTCTGCCGCGATCTCTTTTGTGATGCGCCGTTCCGCCTCCTCGCCAGCTAGATTCGCCGCCACATCCAGCGCATTAAGCGCGTTGCGCGCGTCGCCGCTGGCGTAGGACGCAATGGTTGCGAGAGCGTCTTCATCGGTGGCAACTCCAGACGCGCCGAGTCCACGAGCCACATCGCCGAGCGCGCGGTGGAGCAGCGCGACGATCTGAGCCTCGCTGAGCGCCAGCAGCGTGTAGACGCGACAGCGCGAGAGCAGCGCGGCATTCAGCTCGAACGAGGGGTTCTCGGTGGTGGCGCCGATCAGGCGGATCGCGCCGCGCTCCACATAGGGCAGAAACGCGTCCTGCTGCGCCTTGTTGAAGCGATGGATCTCGTCGACAAACAGGATGGTGCGCGAACGGAAGCCGGCGGCCTTCTCCGCCGCCACCATCACCTGCTTGATCTCCTTGATGCCGGACATTACGGCGGAGAACTCGATGAATGTCGATTGCGTCATCGCGGCGATGATCTTGGCCAGCGTCGTCTTGCCCGTGCCGGGAGGCCCCCAGAAGATCATCGAGGTGGGGTCGTCGTGCGCGATGGCGAGCGAGAGCGGCTTGCCCGGCCCCAGCAGATGCTCCTGGCCTACGAACTCATCCAGCGAGCGCGGCCTCATGCGATCGGCCAGCGGCGCGTGGCTGGCCTGCGCTGCGGCATCGTCGGGAGTGGGGTTGAAGAGGTTCATAAAGGCGGTTGCTGGTTGTTAGTTGCTGGTTGTTGGTTGAGATGCGGCGCGTAGTTGCGCGGCCTCCCGTTGCCGCGAGGCTTCGTAGAGAAGCAGCGATCCGGCGACCGCCGCGTTGAGGCTCTCCACGCGACCGGGTGTGGGAATGGAGATGCGCGCGTCCGCCAGCGCGAGCCACTCCTCGCCAAGCCCCGCGCCCTCGTTGCCGATCATCAGAGCGCAGGCGTTGGTGAGGCCGGCGTCAGCGGCGGACTCGGAACCGGAGTCGGCGTTGGGCGCGACGGCGGCCAGCAGGCGCACGCCCCGCGACTTCAGCGCGATCAGCTCTTCGGCTGTGATCGCAACGACGGGAACGCGGAAGACCGATCCGGCCGAGGCGCGCACGGCCTTCTGGTTCCACTCGCTCACCGTGCCCGCGGTGGTAAGAACCGCAGTCGCGCCGAACGCCTCCGCCGAGCGAATCAGCGTGCCCAGGTTGCCCGGGTCCTGCAGGCCCGCGGCGACCAGCAGCAGCGCAGCGTTATCGTTTGCGGGGAGCGCGGACTCGATCTTCCAGACCGGAGGCACCAGCAGCGCCGCGATCCCCTGCGGGTGCTGCGTATCGACCGTGCTGGCGAAGACCTCCTCAGCCAGAACCAGCAACTCAACGCCGCGCGGAAGCCATGCAGGCGGCGCGACGCGCTCGCTGAGGAAGATGGTCTTCAGCGGAAGTCCGCTGTCGAGCGCCTCGCGCAGCAGATTTTCGCCTTCGATGGCGACCAGGCCACCGCTCAGCCGCGCGTGACCAGCGAAGGCCGCGCGAAGCTGCTTGACCCGCGCGTTGGCGCGGCTGGTGACGAGAATCGGCTGCGTTGTCATCTAGCCAAATCTTACGCTGTGAGTGGGGAAGTCAGCATTCGGAGCAAGGAAGCGGGCTGGTTGGCGCGAGCAGATTCAATTGCACGCCAGCGCAGTCCACACCCCAGCAGGGGTGTTGTTGGCGCCGCTGATAACCAGGTCCACAAAGCCGCCCGCGGGAACCGCATCGCTGCCGGTCACGGAACACGAATTGCCAGTTGTCGCCGGGCAGGTGAGGTCTGTACTGCTGGTCATGTTTCCCGGAGTGGTGCCGATGCGTAGCGTCACCGTGATCGTTCCCCCTTGCTCGGAGAAGACATTCAGCGCCGTTGCCGTACAACCCGCCGGGACCCAGGTCAGGACCGAATTTGGCGTGGACTCGGTGGTGCTCCCATTCGAGTTGTTCACCGAAAAGTAGGGGTAGTTTGAGACGTAGGAGACAGAGTGATACACCGACGCGAACGGAATCCCGCTGGTTCCACCACCACCACCTCCGCCGCTTCCCGCCGCACCCGCCGCGCCCTGTGGAATGGTGAAGTTCAGCACCGCCGCTGAACTGGTTCCAGTGTTGATGACTGAAGCCGAACTGCCCGCCGCGCCGGTTGTCACTGTGCCAACGCTTACGGTCGCCGCCGCGCCTTGTGCGCCGGTCGGCCCCGCGCCGCCCGCCTGCGCGATCACCGTCCAGACTCCGGGATAGTTGTCCGGCTCCTGCGACGTGTTGCCGCTCTGCGCGATATAGGTCGAGGCCGGGTTGCCGTAGGTCACCGCATCGTTCGCCGCGTAGCCATAGCCGGTAACCCACGCGCCTTTAAAGTTCATCCCCACGGCTCCGGCTGCTCCGGTGGCTCCGGCTGCCCCATTGGTTCCATTGATTCCGTTAGCGCCGGTTGGTCCGGCTGGTCCTGTCGCGCCAGTGGCTCCGGCTGCCCCGGTCAGTCCGGTTGCTCCGGTCGCACCCACTGGCCCCTGCGGTCCCGCCGGCCCGGTCGCGCCTGTCGCTCCAGCCGCGCCCGCAACTCCGGTCGGCCCCTGCAATCCCTGTGGTCCGGTTGCGCCCGCTGGCCCGGTCGCTCCCGCCGCAGCCAGCAACCCCCAGTACGCCGGGCTGACGTCCGGCTCTCGCCCCACGTTTGCCTGGAGCGCAATGTAGCTGGCGCCGCTGTAGCTCACCGCATCGCCCAGCGCGTACGAGGTGCCAGTCAGCCAGCCACCCTGGAAGGTCACCGGAGGGCCGCTCGCTCCCGTCGCTCCCGTCGGCCCGGCAGGCCCGGTTGCGCCCGCTGCTCCGTTTGTCCCTGCCGCGCCGGGAGGTCCCTGTGGCCCCTGCGCGCCAGCCGCCGCCATCAGCGACCAGTCCCCGGGAAAGTTGTCCGGCCTCTCCGACGTGTTGCCACTCAGTGCGATGTAGGTTGATCCGTTGTAGCTGACAGAATCGTTGGCGGAGTATCCCGTCCCGGTAGTCCACGCGCCTTTGTAGGTCATCCCCGGCGGCCCGGTCGCCCCGTTTGGCCCGGAAATTCCCTGCGCTCCGGTCAAACCAATCGGCCCCTGCGGCCCGGTCAATCCAATCGGCCCTTGCGACCCGGTCGCACCCGCCGCTCCGTCCTGCGCAAAGAACGCCCACCAGGTTGGGCTCTGGTCCGGCGTATTCCCGTTATTGCTCGCCTGCAACGAGACATAGTCCGCGCCGTTGTACCGAACCCCATCCCCCAGCGCGTAGTTCGTCACCGACGAGTAGACCCCCTGAAAGGAGAGCCCGACCGGCCCGGCTGGCCCAACTGGCCCCATCGGCCCGCTCAGGCCCTGCGCACCGGTTGCTCCGGGAATCCCCTGCGCTCCTGCCTGCCCTGCAATGCCCTGATCTCCCTGATTGCCCTTCTCGCCGGGAGGCCCCACGCTTCCCGGCGCTCCCTGCGGCCCTGCTGCTCCGGTCGCGCCCGTCGGGCCCGCCGGCCCTGCTGGCCCCTGCGCCGTCAGCACTCCCCACTGTTGCGGGCTGAGGCTCGGAGTATTCCCATGGTTACTGGCGATCAGCGACGTATAGCTCGATCCCTGCCACACCACCACGTCGCCCAGGTTGTAGTTCGTCGTCGAGCTGTACGTTCCCTGATAGACGAATCCCGGAGGCCCCTGCGGCCCGGTCGCTCCGATCTGCGCCGATGCCAGCAGCCCCCAATCCGCCGGACTGAGCGGCGGGGTGTTCCCATGGTTCCCCGCGATCAGCGAAATATATGCAGACCCCTGATACACCACCACATCGCTCAGTCCGTAGTTCGACGTCGACGCGTACGTTCCCTGGTAATCCAGCCCGCTGCCGCTGCCCGCTGGCCCAGCCGGTCCCGCTGGCCCTTGCAGCCCAGTCGCCCCCGGAGCACCTGTCGATCCAGCCGGGCCAGTAGCGCCAGTCGCTCCCGCTGGCCCTTGCGGCCCAATCGCCCCCGCAGCTCCAGTTGCCCCTGGAATCCCCTGCGGCCCAATCGCCCCTGTAGCTCCAGTCGCCCCCGCCGGCCCCGCATCCACCAACTCCACATCGAGCGTTGATGCGTGGGCCGTCAGGTCGTTCTCCTTGCTGTCGAACTGCACCATGGCCGTTCCAGCCGAGAGCGCCAGTCCATTGTTCGTTGCCGGTAAGCTGATCCATCCCTGCACCATCGCGGTCACGTCCACCGCGACGAACGCCCCAGCCTGGCTCACCGGGAAGACTCCAGCTGCGCTGCCGATCGCCGGTTCGGTCGAATAGGTCACGCTGTACTCGCCCCACGCCCCGTTGATCGGCGCAAAGGTCACCAGCCCCGGCGTCGTCACCCGGTTGCAGTAGAGTCGCAGCACAGCGCGCGACACCTGGCTCGCGGTCGTCCCCGCCGGCAACAGCGACAGGTCAAACTGAAGCAGAGTCGTATAGCCCCCGCCAACATTCAGATTGGAGATTGCCCCGCTATTAACCGTGGGCAGTGCGCTGTTCACATGCGTATCGGCCACCAGTGCCGGCTCAGCGCCCCACCCCGGCACCGCCGTCCACAACATCATTGCCAATCCCAAGCCCACACGCGGAGCTACTCTCAGGCAACGATCAAATTTCAGCCCACTCCACCCGCCCATCCCAGCTCCAGGTGACCCCAGTTGCGAAGCTCTGTTCCGATCGGTCCGAAGACCGGCCGGGGAGATCCACACCTGTTTCAACGTTCCCTACTCGACGATTCACGCTGTCCCCTGGCCACTTGCAGGCATGGCGAGTTCATGGCACAAGACAGAGTTAGATTTGTACCGTTTTAGGACACTCCAGCCTGAATAGCAAGCCTTTTCGCCTCAACCCTCCATCTCTGCCCTGCCTATACTCCTCACGATTGCGAACGCTCCTTCGATTTCCTTTCTTGCCCGCCATCTCATAGACTGCAATCACCGGCCCAATCCGCGCGGAGACCCCAATACTCATGTCCAACCAAGCCCCCAATCAGCCCGGAACCCGCCCTGCACTCGACACTCTGGTCAACACTCCCCGCCTCGTCACCGCCTACTACTCCCTGCACCCAGACCCCGCCGTTCCAGCCCAGCGCGTGGCCTTTGGAACCTCCGGCCACCGCGGCTCGGCGTTTGCCGCCTCCTTCAACGAAGACCACATCGCCGCCATCAGCCAGGCTATCGCCGACTACCGCCGGGCCAACAAAATCTCTGGCCCGCTCTTCCTCGCCAAGGACACCCACGCACTCTCCGAGCCAGCCTTCGCCACCGCGCTGGAGGTTCTTGCGGCCAACTCCATAGAAGTCTTCGTCGACGACCAGTTGGCCTACACCCCCACCCCCGCGCTCTCCCACGCCATCCTGACATATAACGCGAAGCTCAACGGCGGCAAGACGCCCTCGCAGGAACTTCTGGCAAAAAGCGCCAGCGATGGAACCACGCAGTGGGCGGACGGCATTGTGATTACCCCCTCGCACAATCCCCCCGAGGACGGCGGCTTCAAGTACAACCCTCCCAACGGTGGCCCCGCAGACACCAGTGTCACCAAGTGGATCGAGAACCGCGCCAACGACCTTATCGCCAAGAAGCTCGATGGCATCAAGCGCATCCCCTACACCCGCGCGCTCGCCGCCGACACCACTCATCGCCACGACTACATCACCGCCTATGTCAACGACCTGGCAAATGTGATTGATTTCGCACCGCTCGCCAACACTACGCTGAAGCTGGCGGTCGATCCGCTCGGTGGCGCGGGCGTCTACTACTGGCCGCGCATCGCCGAGAAGTACAAGCTCCCCTTCCAGGTGCTCAACCCCTACGTCGATCCCACCTTCCGCTTCATGACCCTGGACTGGGACGGACGCATCCGCATGGACTGCTCCTCTCCATTCGCGATGGCCAGCATGATCGCGAATAAAGACAAGTTCGACGTAGCCTGGGCCTGCGACACCGACCACGACCGGCATGGCATCGTCACCCGCTCGAGCGGCCTGCTCAACCCCAACCACTACCTCGCCGTCGCCATCCAGTACCTCTTCACGCACAGGCCGGAGTGGAAGCAGAACGTAGGCATCGGCAAGACGCTGGTATCGTCGTCCATCATCGACCGCGTAGCCAAGGGCCTCGCCCGCCCAATGCTCGAAGTCCCCGTCGGCTTCAAGTGGTTTGTCGACGGCCTCATCGACGGCTCGCTGGGTTTTGTAGGAGAAGAGTCCGCCGGAGCCAGCTTCCTGCGCCGCGACGGGGCAGTTTGGACAACGGACAAGGACGGCCTCATCATGGGCCTGCTCTCCGCCGAGATGACAGCGGTCACTGGCAAAGATCCCGGCCAGATCTACCTCGACCTCACCGCAAAGTACGGCTCGCCGATCTACCAGCGCATCGACGCCGAGGCCACGCCCGAGCAGAAGTCCAAGCTCGCCAAGCTCAGCGCCAAGCAAGTCACCGCAACCACCCTTGCCGGCGAACCCATCACCTCGATCCTCACCGAAGCCCCCGGCAACCACGCCCCCATCGGCGGCCTTAAAGTCACAACCGAAAATGGCTGGTTCGCCGCCCGCCCCTCCGGCACCGAAGACGTCTACAAGATCTACGCCGAAAGCTTCAACGGCCAGGCCCACCTGACCCAAATCCAATCCGAAGCCAAAGCCCTCGTAAACTCGGTAATTGCATAATGAGCGACCTCTATAAATTCGGTTGGTTTCCTGATGGAGCAAACGAAGAGCGCTATGACTGTCCCAACACATGGCTCAGAGAGAAGACTTCTGGTCCAGACCGTCTGGTCATAGCGCCAAAATCTCATCAAACTCAATTGCTCGAGCAACTACTAGGTTGCTTACCTGAGCCATACTTGCTGCTCTATGTCCTCGTCGTTCCTCGCGGCATTGGCGAGCCTGGACGATACGAGAGCAACTACTCGTACACCATGCCTCAGCTTCAGCAATTTCTCGCTGTATACTCAGACTTTTTCGAGAACGACGCCCGCCATAATCTATGGATTCGCTCAGTATCCGGCGATGGTCTGCTCGTCTACGACCGGCACAACGTCATATATGCCTATGGACCGATCGAACACTTTGTTGCAGCCCTAACCTCTGCCGGGCTCACAGAATCGAAGGATACAAGGCTTCACTTTCACTCGCCACACGTCCATCATTACCACGCCGACTTCGATGCGTACGAAGACCGCATACTGCATCAAGAAGAATGGAGCCTCACGCCGCTTCTGCCCGGCGATGAAAATCCCGATTAAGTCGCAGCATGACCACTCCCGCTCAAACTAGGCACTGGCACTGGAATCTGACCCGTCCCGGTGATATCTTGAAGCGGTAGGAATAATTCGTACCGCCGCTAGGAGGCTCCCATGCCGTCCGTCGAAAAGATCTCCATCGCGCTGCCGCCCGAGATGGTCGCCCAACTCCGCCAGGCCGTCGATACCGGCGAGTATGCCTCATCGAGCGAGGTAGTCCGCGACGCCCTGCGCGACTGGACGCACAAGCGCCAGCTCCAGCAGAACGGCGTCGCCGAGCTGCGCCAGCTCTGGCAGCAGGCCCGTGCCGACAACTCTCCCGGCCTTCCCGCCGACCCGATCCTCGACCAGCTTGAGCGCAAGTACCAGGCCCTCGCCGATGCCGCCGGAGCGACAAAATAATGCGCGTCGAACTCTCCCCTAACGTCGAGGGCGACCTGGAGGCAATCGCCGACTGGATTGCGCAGGACAATCCGCGCCGCGCCGTCAGCTTCATCCGCGAGATTCGCGAGGCCTTTCGCAGGATCGGTGAAGACCCCTTGCTCTATCAACTCCGACCCGACATTGGCGAGGAAGCGCGCGCAGCCATCGTTGGCCGCTACCTCATCCTCTTCTGGGCCGACGGTAAGCTCGTCCGCATTGAACGCGTCGTCTTTGGCGGACGCGACCTTCCTCCACTCTTTCAGTAGGTGCAGGCCGTTCGCCCGCTCACTCCGCCTCGATTTATTGGACAACTTCCGAACTGCTACCGCACGACTTGGAATTTATCCCAGGGAGTGTTGCATACCGGGCAGCGGTCGTGCTCGTCCGGCGTCTCCGAGGTGTAGCCGCAGACCGGGCAGACGAAGAAGTCACGCGGCTTACCGATCCAGGCGTCCTTCTTGCACGCCTCCAGCAGCGCGATCGCCTCGCTATAGAGCCGGGCGTGCGTCTTCTCGGCCTCCATCGCGTTGTGGAAGGTGCGGATGGCCGAGGCATTGTTGTGCTTCGTCGCCTCGGCGATGAACTCCGGGTACATTGTGGCGATCTCGTACTGCTCGCCCGCCAGCGCCGCCTTCAGGTTCTCCAGCGTGCTGCCAACCGCGATCTCGTGGATATTGAACGCAACCTCTCCGCCTAACTGGAGAATGACCCGCGCGTGGTTGCCAGCGTGGATATGCTCCGCCCGCGCCGCGGCGCGAAATAGGCTGGCCGCTCCGCGCAATCCATCCGCATCGGCCTTGATGGCAAATGCGTTGTACTTGGCGTTTGCATTCGACTCACCCTCAAGAGCGCTCAGTAAATTCCGAACCGTAACAACATTTTTCGTAGCGATTTCTGCCATGATTGACTCCTCCATAAACCCCCATAAGATACGCGCTGGCAGTAAATCGCAGTGACGCAGGTTACATATGAGGATCGGAGCCCGGAGCGTGCAGAGTCCCAGATCGAATGCGCTCGACTCACCGCCCGCGCCAGCTCCACTCCATCCCGCCCATCACGGTCCGCCCCTGCATCGGCACGCCGACGATCTCTGCATATCCCGTCCCGCTCAGGTTCAGCAGCCGCAGATAAGGCCGGATGCTGCCCGTATTCCGCGCCAACCCCGCGTCCCACAGTGGATATGCTGTCTGCCCGGTCTTCTGCACCACCTCAACCTGCGTGTGCGCCGAGACCTGCTTGCCCCACGCTCCCGGCAACTCCCCCGTCCATCCGAAGACCGCATTTTGAGCCGCATAGTTGAAGGCATACTCCGAGAGATAGTCCACCGGCAGATTGCCCGAGTGCGCCGCCGTATAGCTCACCTCGATCCACTCCACCGAGCTGATCCGCACCCGCGCACTTGCCTCCGCTCCGCTGATGTCGAGCGTCGGCACGTTGATCGCCTGCCAAAGCTCGCCCGTCGTCAGCGGCAGCGTCTTCGAGTAGTCGATGGCGTTCGTCTCGTTCAGCCGGAAGCCCACCGCCGTCAGCGTCACTCGCCCATTTGCGGGCTTCCAGTCGAGCCCGCCCTCGTAGCTCCAGCTTGACTCCGGCTTCAGCGCAGCATTCCCCTTCGTCGCCGGGTCAGAGTAGTAGAGATCGGTATACGTCGGCAGTCGAAAGCCATGTCCCGCCGACCCACGCAGTCGAACGCTCTTAGTCAACGTAAACGCTGCCGCCGCGCTCGGCGAGAAGACCGAATCTCCGCCCGACAAAATCTCTTCGCGCGCGCCAATCGACAGCGAGGCGCGTCCCAGCGCGCGCAGGCTCAGATTCGCATACCCCGCTCCCTGATTCCGCGCATGGACCCCCAGCGCATCGCTCTGTGCGCCCTGAAAGATATTGAAGCTGTGAATCGAATCCCCCGACTCCTCCAACCCATAGGCCAGCGTCGAGTTCTTCCCAATCTCATTCGTCCGCCTCACCGCGCCCTCGTAGCTCGCCGTCGTGTGGTTGTTCTCGTAGAACGCCGGCTGGCCCTCCAGCAGCACAAACTCATCGGTGTGCCGCAGATAGCCAAAGCTCGCCGCCGTCTTTTTGCCCAACTGCTGCTGAATGCTGGCCAGCCACGCCTTCGTCCTCTCCCACGAGTTGTACGCCCCATAAAAATCGTTCGCGCCGTACGGCCTGTCGCTCGCCGCCAGCAAAACATCCGTCGCACCCAGCCCGCTCTTCAGCCAACTCTCGCTGGCCAGCGCATTGCTGCTGTAGTTTCTGTCGGACATAAATCCGTCGGATGTATCGCGCGATCCTGACAGCGTCTCTGCAAACGGCCCCATCGCATAATCCGCCCGCAGATGCTCCTCCAGCGAGCCATAGCTTCCCGCGCCCGACCTCGCCACCACGCTCAAACCCGCTCCCGGAGCGCTGGTCAGCAGGTTCACCGCTCCGCCAATCGCGTCCGATCCATAAAACGTCGACCCCGATCCGTGCAGCACGTCCACCCGCGCGACCGCATCCAGCGGCACCGGAATGTCGAGGTTCAAGTGACCCGTCTCGGGATCGTCCACGCGCAGTCCGTTGACCAGCACCAGCGACTGCTCGAACGTAGTCCCGCGAATCGCCAGGTCCGCCTGCACGCCCTCGCCCGCCCTCGCCTGCAGGTTCAGCGACGCATCCGTCCGCAGCACATCCACCACGCTGTCCGTTCCCGCCGGCCCACTCTGCGGCAACAGGACCTCCACCGAGCGATCGCTCTCCTCCATCGGCAGCGGCTCCGCCGCCGTCGTCACCTGCACGCTCTGGGCAACGCGGATTGGCGCTTGTGACTGGGCAATACTGGGCGCTGCAACCGCCGGCACGGCATTCGAAGAACTCTGCTGGGAACTCTGCTGGCAGATGCCGCACCGCACGCAGAACAGGCAGAGAGAGAGGTACGCAAGACTTGTTTTCATAAGCCGATCATCGACCAATCCCCAGCGCCGCACAACGATACTTTTGTCTTGCCATAAATAATTGATCGAGTAAACTACATCTGACAAGCCATGCGCATAGAAGCCTTCCTTCGCGAGAGTCCCATGTTCACGGTAAAGCATGCGGCTCGCCACTTTGACGCGCTCGCCGCCGAAGCCTTCTCCACAGACGGCCTCGGCTTCATGGAGGGCCTGCTCCTCGCCGCAATCTTCTTCGAAGCGCCGAGCCCCATCAAGCCCTCGCATCTCGCTGAAACCTTCGCCACCACGCGCGGCAATGTCAGCCACGCCATCTCGTCGCTGGAGGCGAAGGGCCTGGTTCAGCGCCGCATCGATCCAGCCGACGCACGCGGCTACTTGCTCGCCCTCAAGCCCGCCGGCAAAAAGTGCGCGCTGCGCGTCATTGCCGCCTTCGACAGGATGCAGCAGAGGTTCGAGCAAAAAATTGGCAAAACCGCGCTGAAGAACTCACTCGATGCAATTCGCGCGCTCGAATCCTGCAACCCCTCATAGCTGCACAAGTCCCCGTTTTGAAAGGGCGGGACTTTAGTCCCGCCGCAAGTTGGCTCTATTCAATGTGGCTTTAGCCGCCGAGGGAATTTTGAGAGCTTGTTCCGATCTTTTCCGAAGCCTCGACGAAGCCGAAACGAAATTCTGTCCAGCAGAACCAAGTAGAATGGCCCTGTGAGCACCTCTCTCTCCGCAATCCGCCGCAAGGTCGAAGCGCGTGAGCGCATCACCCCCGACGATGCCCTCCTGCTCTGGCGCGAGGCCTCGGACGAAGAGATGCGCTCGCTGGCGTCGCTGGTGCGCGCGCGCTTCCATGCGCCCAATTCATGCACCTATCTCCTGATGCGCATCATCAACACCACCAACGTCTGCGTCGCCCAGTGCGACTACTGCGCCTTCTACGCGCTCCCCGGCCAGCCCGGCGGATACGTCCTCACCGAGGCGCAGATCTTCGCCAAGATCGACGAGCTTCTCGCCCTCGGAGGCGACCTCATCGGCTTCAACGGCGGCTTCAACCCGCAGCTCTCCATCGACCACTACTGCAATCTGGTCCGCGCCATCCGCGCCCGCTACGGAGACCGCATCGAGCTATACGCCTTCACCATCGCCGAGTTCCTCTACCTCGCCGACCACGCCTCGCTCTCCTACGCCGCCGCCGCCCAGCGCCTCAAGCAGGCCGGAGTCCGCTGGATCACCGGTGGAGGCTCGGAGATCCTCACCGAAGACTTCCGCCGTCGCCACAGCAAGTTCAAGTACACCGTCGAGCAGTTCTTCCAGGCACAGGCCGCCATCGTCGCCGCCGGCCTACGGACGACAGCCACCATGGTCATCGGCTTCGACGAATCCATCGACGAGCGCATCGAGCACCTCGACCGCACCCGCCGCTTTCAGGACGAGGTCGGCGGCCAGGAGAGCTTCCTCTGCTGGACCTTCAAGCCCTGGTCCACCCCGCTCGGCGCCGCGCTCCACAACATCGAGATCACCACCGCCGAGTACCTCCGCCACCTCGCCCTCAGCCGCATTTACCTCGACAACATCCCGCGCATCCGCACCTCCGTCCTCACCCAGAACGAGCGCGCCCTCGAAGGCCTCCTCTACGGTGCAGACGACTTCGACATCCCCATCGAGGACGAAGTCACCCAGAAAGCCGGAGCCACCATCGACCTCAACTTCGACCGCATCCTCGACGTCGCCCGCGCGCTCGGCTTCACGCCCACCTATCGCCACGTCGCCCCCGCCCACCCACAACCCTCCACCCCTTCCTCCCCACAAACTCCCGCCCATAGCTCATAGCCCACAGCTCATCGCCGAAACAAAAAAATCGCCGTCGCCCACCCTCATAAGCCCCAGCAAATCCGCATGTCAAGCCCCTCGACGCCGGAAATTTCTCCTAACTCGCATCGCATCAACCACTTGCCTCCGAAAAATAGTTGGCATAGTAGTTATGCTCCGTTTGCTAGAATTAACATAGTGATAGAAATCAACCGGACAGTGCGAACCTGCCCCGCCGCACCGTCCACGAAGAGTAAACGATTGATAATGGATGTTTTAGACGTAAAATCGCTACAATGACCACTTTGGCGGAACTGATTTCCGCCAGTCTATTGATACGAAATAAGTTCCGCGCAATATACCCCCGGGAGGGGGAGGGGGGGAGGGGGGAGAAGATTCAACGAAGTTTTAGCGAACAAAGAGTTCACTTGCTGGGCAGGTCGTAGATCACCTCGCCCGGACGCGTGTAGCCCAGTTCTTCGCGCGCCTGGTGTTCGATCGCATTGGGATCGCTCTGGAGCCGGTTCACATGCCCTGTCAACAGGTCGTTCTCGCGTTGCAACTCCTGCATCTGCACGTTGAGCCGTTGTGTATCCTGCCGCTTCTGCTCGTACACCGTCAACCCGTTCGCCCCGAAGACGACGTGATACGCCATCCCCAGCGCAAGCGCCGCGGCAGCCACGGTCGCCAGCTTGCGCCTCTCCAGCGAGAGCCGCCCGCAGAGCGCGCGCAAAGACGCAAAACGCCGTCGCCTCGCCGAAATCGGTGGGTTCACATCCATCCTTTCAGTTGATGAGCCGCAGCCATTCGAGTCAAGAGCAAACTCCGCGTCCACACACGGCAGGAATCAAGTTTGTACATGGGCGCACAATCCCCCGCAGCTTGGTATTCTTGATGCGTCGGATGATTTCGTCGCACACTGGATCTTTTCAACCCTGCTGTTCACGGCTCACACGTCCATCTTTCTCTCCCTATCCACTGAACCACTCTGACAAGGAACGGCCAATTCATGACAGACACAAGCGCAGCCATCCAGGAAATCAAGATAGCCCACAGCCCTGACTCCGACGATGCCTTCATGTTCTACGGCCTCGCCACCAACAAGGTGCGCGTTCCCGGCTTCAAGTTCACCCACACGCTCACCGACATCGAGACGCTGAACCAGCGCGCCATCCACGATCCCTTCTACGATGTCACCGCCATCAGCTTCCACGCTTATCCCTACATGCAGGAGACCTACACACTGATGGCCTGCGGCGGCTCGGTCGGAGAGGGATACGGCCCCATGGTCGTCTCCCCGCGCAAGCTCTCGCTCGACGACCTGAAGAAGACGCGCATCGCCGTCCCCGGAACGCTCACCACCGCCTTTCTCGCGCTCAAGCTCTTCTGCCCCGAGATCGAGACAGTCACCCTCCCCTTCGACAAGATCATCCCCGCCGTCGTCGCGGGCGAGTTCGAAGCCGGCCTCATCATCCACGAAGGCCAGCTCACATACGGCAACGAGGGCTTGGTCAAGGCCCTCGACCTCGGCATCTGGTGGCGCGAGCAGACCGGCCTTCCGCTGCCCCTGGGCGGCAACGCCATACGCCGGGCATTAGGCAAAGACGCAATGCGGATCACCACCAACGCCCTGCGCGACAGCATCCAGCACGCCCTCGACCACCGCGACGAGGCGCTCTCCTACGCCATGCAGTTCGCCCGCGACCTCGACCCCGTCCTCGCCGACAAGTTCGTTGGAATGTACGTCAACGAGCGCACCCTCAACTACGGCGACGACGGACGCGAGGCAATTCGCAAGCTGCTCGAAATGGGCTTCGACCGCGGCATCATTCCCGTGAAGGCCAAAGTCGATTTCGTCGACTGATATTTATTTATCCTTGCTGTAGAGAGAAGAATAATTGTCATTCTGACCCTGCGCTTGCCGAAGGCGATGAATCCCCGTATTTTGTTTGAGGAGCAACTTTCTGCTCAATTTGACAACGCCTCCAGCCCGCGCAACACGGAGCCATTTCCACCCCTCGCATGTGCTATTCTCTTCAAGGTGGTTGTGCTTGAACGGCCTCGGACTCCAGGCTGCCCGAGCCTGATCGCCCCTCCCACAAGAGGCCGCAACAAATGCACGGTTGCAGCGAGCATAAAGGTTGCAACAGTTCGGACGCGTAGCTCAATTGGCAGAGCATTCGACTCTTAATCGACAGGTTGAAGGTTCAATTCCTTCCGCGTCCACCATAAAACAATCATTCTAAAAAGACTTACTCGCAACTAGCGGAGAGCCACAAACTCGCCGATCATTGCCATTATGGGGCAAAGAGGGGCTCTGTTGGGCATACTTCTTCCCACCTCAGCGTGCAAGGAAAAGCTCTGCCCGAAAACCGTTGCCCCACCCGCCACGCTCTCGCCAGCGTGGCCATACAACCAACATCACACCGCCGCGTCCCTCCTTCACACAATCTCGTCACTCCAAACTCCACTCTCGCCGCCTTCATGAATAACGCAGGTTAGGTACGGTCCACCGGGACGTCTTTACCACGTTCGCGCCCCTCAGCACATTAACGATTGTGACGATCCGAGGTTTCAAGACAACGACTCAAAATTGAAATGCGTATTAGGACCGCTGGTCTTGGGTTATTCGGTGTTGACTTTTAGCCTTTCGTTCCGATAGAGTCCTTCGCGAGGAGAATAATAATGAACAAGTCATTGCTGAATTTCCTTTGGTTTGTGCTTATTCTCTGCGTCGCCATTCCACTGCGCGCCCAGAGCGGCTGCGATGATTCTCCAGAGAATCCTACGGTTGTTCTAGCCCTTGTCGGCTCAGCGGGTGCGTTATTCTCCACGCTTCGTGCCCGCATGAAGGCTCGACGCAATTCATCCGCGCGATAGGACTTGGGCACTCAATTCTCCTCAATACAGAGGCCGAACGCATGACCGTTTTTCGGGACTCTGAAACCCGTGTTTCAATCGAACATCCAAGGGGACTTTCGCCGGTGCAGTTTGCTGCGCTTGCGACCACGCTTGCCGTCATTGGATTGTCGATCATCTGGTTTACGATGATCCGTCTTTGGGTAGGGTGGACGACCGACGCTCTGAAATCTATCGGGATGGTTGTACCACTGGTGAGTTTGATCCTCATCCTTCGCGTGTGGAGGAAACTTGGCTGGAGGGCGGAAGGATCCTGGTGGGGCCTTGCACTCTTGATACTCTCCGCGGCAGCAGCGCGGGTTCAGCAGCAAGTATTGCTGATTATGGTTGTCTCGCCTCGCTGGTTGACTCCGATGCCGCCGACATCGCTCATGCTGTTTGCATACGGTTCCGGTGTAGTTTTGCTCCTTGGCGGGGTGCGACTGTATCGGGCCGCACTCTTTCCCATTCTTCTCCTACTGTTAGCCAATCCCGTTCCACATGCGTTTAGTTTGATGGTGGATCTGCCGTTGCAGCACGCCTCGGCCCACATAGCGCGGGCCTTTGCGATGGACCTGGGTTATTCTTTGACCCCGGATCACCTTCGCTTGATGTTCACGCCTGACTTTGGCATGTTCATCGCCCCTGGGTGCAGTGGCATTCGCGGTTCCGTGACGATGGGCCTCATCGCGCTGATCGCCGGTTACCTCTATCGATTTCGCTGGTACGCAAGCGCTTTCGTCGTCACGGGAGCGATTCTGCTGGGCTACGTATTCAACCTGGCGCGACTTTGCCTGCTTGTCCTGTATTACGCGGTCGCGCTGCACTTCCCCTCGCTGCAAAACAAGGCGAAGAATGCGGATTATTTGATCGGCGCTGTGCTCTTTCTTATCGCCACGCTTCTTCTGTTTGCCGTCGTCCATCGCCTCCGTGATGCCCGAAATCCGAATGCGTTGGAGACAGCCATCGTCTCTGAACAAGGTGGATTTCAGGAACGTACTCCGCACACATGGTATGCGCAACTTGCGGCGATGACGGCGATCGCGCTTCTCGGATGCACCAGTTTGGCGCGAGCCCATATGGCAATCCATCCATCTGCCGTTGCGCTTGCCGATGCGCCGGCTGAGCAATTTCCTCTTCGTCTTGGCAACTACACCCTGTTACGTTCTTGGAATGAGACTGAACTCACCGGGCCGCTGCTCTACTTTTGGGCGCAGTATGCACCGGCTGACGGAGGCATACCGATCTCCATCGGGGTATCGCCCACACTGGGCTCGCACGACTCCCTCCTCTGTCGCTACGCTCGAGGAGAAAATCCGTTTTGGCAGGGGCCGCTAACTATTACGTCTGCCGACGCTGTTTCCATTGGCTTTAGCTCGGCCCTCTACAATGACGGCGTGACCCAATACCTCGTGGCATCGACGTTATGCAACGGCGGTGTCTGCGACGAATACGCCACCAAACGCACCCACTTCGGCTTCATCTACACCAGCACAAACGCAGAATCTCTGCTACGCGATGATCCCATGCGGCCCGTCCCGGTTATCATCCGAGCTGAGACCCTCGACGAATCAATGCCCGCCGAAGCCGCGCGTCAGCAGTTGACCAACGATTTGCGGGCCTTTCTTGCCTCTGTCAGGCTTGATGATCTAACCCGGCCCTACAGCCGCTAGCGCCTATGGAACTCTCTTTCGCACCGAAAGTAGGCCAGATGCAGTCAACCATGGCACCGCGGTATTTTTTCTGGTCTGTTCTTGAAGTTTGGCGTTACAATTCACGCGTCTACGGTTGATATGGCCACCGCGCAGTAAGTGCGGATGTATAGAACGGTATCGAACGATTTTCAATCTGGATTCGGAGGCAGAGGTCATGATCGCCACTCGTGTTGCAAGGAAGGCCACTTTGAGTGCTGTTTCGGCAGTGGCACTCACCGCAGTCGCGTTATTCACCTCAGGCTGCACCGGCTTCACGGATGCTGTCCACTCCGACACCATACCCACGACCGGAGCGGCGCTTCAGGGAATCGTGCATGGCGGCCGACAGCCCATTGTAGGCGCTCATGTCTATCTCGCCGCCGCGGGCAGCGGCGGATACGGAGTTGCCGCGACCTCGGGCCCATCTGGCACGGCCTCGCTGCTGAACGTAAACGTGACTACCAATGAGCCCACCACCTCTGGGCATGACACCAACGGCTACTACGTCGTCACAGGCGCCGGCGGCGGCTTTAGCATCGGTAACGGAGGCGGCTCTGGCAGCAGCTTTGATTACACCTGCCCCTCGTCAAGTACGCTTGTCTATCTTCTGGCGTCCGGCGGAGATTCTACGGGCAGTGGTGCCAATAGCGCCACCATGCTTGCTGCGCCGCTGGGGCAATGCGGCAGCCTGAGCTCCAGCACTTACGTCACTGTCAACGAGGTCACCACGGCGGCTACCGCCCTTGCCCTGGGACAGTTCATCCTAACCGACTCTCCTTTTATCGGCACGTCCAGCACGAACACTACCGGCCTGGCCAATGCATTCGCCACGGTGAACAATCTGGTCAACATCAGCACGGGCGTTGCGGGTGCAACGACGAGCCCCTTGACTGGTGGCGGCTGTACCGGCTGCAGCATCACAGTAGCTCCTGAGACCGCCAAGCTGAACACCATCGCCAATATTCTGGCCGCGTGCGTCAACACAACGGGCTCGTCCAGTGCAGCGTGCACGGCACTGTTTGGCGCAACGTCGGCGACCGATACCTTTGGGGCTGCCGTCGCCATGAGTCTGAACCCGACGACCAGCCTCGCCTCTCTATATGCGTTACAGACGGGCACATCGCCGTTTACCGGCGTGGGCACACAGCCAACCGACTGGACCGTTGGCATCCTGTATACGGATGGTACGACGTCACTGCTCGATCCACAGAACGTCGCCGCCGACGCCTCTGGTAATATCTGGGTGGTCAACCACAATAGCACTACGACCGGAAACCTTACGGAGTTGAGCCCAACCGGCAGTCCGGTGATCAATGTCTCAACCATTGGCGGAACGATCATGACTGCTCTTCAGCCGCGCAACGAAGCCATCGATACAAACGGTAATGTATGGATTGTTGCCGCTACCAGTCCTGGAGGCATCTTCCAGTACAACACAGGAACTCCGGGCTCCAGTCTCGTCATTGCAGATAGCAAATCTCCGTATGGCATCGCCATCGATGGAAGCAATAATGTTTTCGTTACTCATGAAAGCAGTAGCTCCACGTACACCGTTTATGAGTTCCTTGGTGGCAACCTGGTTTCAACATCAGAGGTTCAGTATCCGCCTTACAAGGTAGGTGGCACCACCCTCCAACAGCCGGAGTACGCGGCGATCGACACCTCTGGCAATGTGTGGATGACCAATGGCAGCTCAACCTCTGGCCTTTATAACAATATCTTTCAGATGTCTGCCTTCAATGGGGGGACAGGCGGGGTCTGCACAGTATTTCCTTGCAATGTAGCTTCCGACAGCTCCTTGGCCGAAACCTATACAAATGTCCTATCAGCTACGGGGAGCATTCCAACTCTGAATGAGGCATGGGGTATAGCGGCGGGCCCGAGTGGGGTAATGTGGACCCCAAATACCGCCGGCCTTACCCTGACGCAGATGACCTCGACCACCTCAGGCACAAACTATGGCTCCAGTGCTTCCTTGACCGCTCCCTCCTATGTCGCCGTGGATGGGGCAGGCAATGTCTGGGTATCGAATAAGAGCTCAAGTCCGGGCTCCGTGTCGGAGTTCAGCAGCGGCGGAGCCATACTCTCTCCCACTACCGGCACGAGCAGTGTGGTTGGATTTTCCCATGTCGGCATTGTTCAGGCCCAGGGCGTTACGCTTGATCCATCGGGTAATGTGTGGGTCGCGAACCAAACCGCCACCACCGGGGGAGTCTTTGAAATCGTGGGCGCGGCAGCTCCGACGGTCACCCCGATTGCGCTTGCGCTCAAGAATAGCAAGGTCGGCGCGTTGCCATAATCTAGTCTAGGTACCGATTGCGGGGTCCTGCACTCGGTGCGGGGCCCCGTTTTCATCTGCGCTTCCGTTGGCG
>Ga0302201_10001126_pt1 | contig 23441 bp, 6 predicted proteins | sample II_Bog_N3_2_FD_194586 | JGI IMG/M metagenome (GOLD analysis project Ga0302201, IMG submission 194586) | Peat permafrost microbial communities from Stordalen Mire near Abisko, Sweden - II_Bog_N3_2 | ecosystem: Environmental > Terrestrial > Soil > Wetlands > Peat | place: Sweden: Abisko, Stordalen... | reverse complement strand
TACTGAAGGTCGTTCTCACGGGCGCAGGCACAAGCTCAGTTACGGGTGCAGTCAGTGCGGTTACGCCGGTTAGCTATTCCTACAACAATGGCAGCTACGACCAGATCTATGGTGTCGCTGTCGATGATTCGGGCAACGTCTACATACCCGATTACGATGGTGGGGTACTCGTCAAAGTAGCTCCGGGAGGGGCTACTACCACAATCAACCTCACATACAATTCAAACACTTTCTACCCAACCGGCATTGGGCTCGACAGCTTCGGAAACGTTTATCTAGTGGATGGATACGACAATTGGCTTGCGAAGTTAACGACATCTGGAACATTACAGCCCATCCTAGCGCCAGGATTGCCATCGGGCTTGAGCGAACCATGGAACATTACGGTTGATCCGGCGGGCAAGCTGTATATCAGCGACTTCGGCAACAATCGCATCGCGATCATCGATCCCTCGACGCCTTACGTAGCTCCGTTTGCCAGCGCTGCTGTCGGCAGTAACAGCACCAGCGGTCCGCAATTGCTTCAGTTGACGAACATCGGCGACCAGGATCTGACTTTCACCGCTTCGGGCGTTAGCTATCCAACGGACTTCCCTGTCAATTCATCGGACACCAATCTCTGCCAGTCGAGCTTGAACCTGACGGCAGGAAACACCTGCGACGTGTCGATCAATTTTCACCCGACGACTACTGGAAGTCTCCCGGAGAATGTTGTACTGACCGATAACAATCTCGCTGGGAATGGGGTGCAGCAGTCGATCTCTGTCTCCGGTACCGGGCAGGCGGTGATTGCCCAATTCGCATTCTCCATCTCCAGCATCTGGACGGCAGGGGTTCCGCAGGCCTTTACTTTGACGGCCATAGGCAGCGACAGCGCAACGATGACGGGCTATACGGGAACGGTGAATCTGACCAGTACGGACTCGCGGGCTGTCTTCTCGCTCAGCAACGGCGGCGCGCCCATCACCAGCTACACATTCGCTGGCGGCGACGCCGGAGTGAAGACGCTCTACGTCACCTTCAAGACTGAGACATTCTCGACGAAACTTCCCTATGGTCAGTTCGTGACGGCGACGGATGCTTCCGCTTCGATTTCGGCTATGACTGGCAGCCTGACAGTCAACTCCGGCCCAGCGGCGACCATTACGCCGGTTGGTTCAACAAGCAGTTCACACACCATCGGAGTAGAATTCCCTCTCTACGCAGTGGTGAACGATGCGTACGGAAATCCTGTGGTGGGCGAGATCGTGACCTTCTCCGCACCCGTCAACGGGCCTGGCATCCTCATGGCGCAAGCCACCGAGCCTGTTCAAACATTGGGCTATGCAGAGAATCTGGTGTTTGCCAACACCATCGCAGGCGGGCCTTACGCAGTCACGGCAATCGCGGCGGATTTGCCTAGCAGCCCGCTCACCTTCGCAATCACCAACCTGCCCGCGAGGACGACCACCGTGCTCGCCGGCGCTCCCGCATCTCCAATCAACTTTGGAACAGCCATTACGCTGACTTCTACCGTGACTCCCGGATCCGGACAGGTAGAAAAAAAGTCGCTTATCGCGCAGCCTCAGAAGATAGTGATAGTGTCATCCAGTGCGCCAATCCTTGGCCCACCCACCGGAACGGTCCAATTCTGGGATAATATCGGCACCGCTGCTCAGGCCATGGTGGGAACGGCCACGTTGCAGCCTGGTGTAAATAGTAACGGCACCATCCCTGCGTCCGCGACTTTCACAGTTGTGGCTCCCGCGGGTGGAACGCACAGCTACACTGCAACCTATCTCACTGATGGCAACTATAGCGGCAGCACAACCTCCATCGCCGTGCCCTACACCGTGAATCAGGGCTCGGTCGCAATTTCTGGCCCCGCCCAGCCCGCGCAGTTTGCAGCGGGACAGGCAGGATCGGTAACTATTACGGCAACGGGATCGGTCTTGGGCACCGGCATCGCAGTGCCCAGCGGCTCTCTAAGTTACACCATTGTGAATGGCTCAAGCGTGAGCGTGGCCTCGGGAACCGTGAGTCTTTCGGCAACAGCCAACGGCAGCGCCGCCAGCATAATTACGCCAAATACGCTGGCTCCAGGCACTTACAGCATTCAGATCGGTTACGTTGGGGACGGCAACTATGCGGCCAGCGTCTCGCCGGTAACAATCACCTTCATCGTTAATCAAATCGCCAGCAGCATCAGCTGGCCGCAGCCCTCAGCAATCTCCTACGGAACTAGCCTGGGCGCGATTCTGAATGCTACCGCCAGTGCGGGCTCTACGGCACTACAGGGCGCTTTTTCTTACACGGCAACACCGACAAGCGGCGCGCCCTCGGCCGTAAACTCCGCAACCGTCCTGACCGCGGGCAGCTACACGCTAACCGCCACCTTTGCACCCACCAATTCCGCCACCTATACCTCTGCGACGCAAACGGTTTCGTTGACCGTGAGCAAGGCAGCGCTGGCGATCACATGGACAGCGCCCGCGTCGATCTCCTACGGCGTGCCGCTGAGTGCAACCCAACTCAACGCTTCAGCAACGGTTCCGGGCACATTCGTTTATTCGCCGGCCATCGGCACTGTTCTCGGAGCAGGCCCACAGACTCTGTCGGTAACCTTTACGCCGACCGACTCCGTGGACTACTCCTCCACGACACAAACAGTTTCGTTGACCGTGAACAAAACCACGCTGGCGATCACATGGATAACGCCCGCATCGATCTCGTATGGCGTGCCGCTGAGTGCAACCCAACTCAACGCCACAGCCACCGTTCCTGGCACGTTCGTCTATTCGCCGGCCATCGGCTCTGTTCTCGGAGCAGGCCCGCAGACTCTGTCGGTAACTTTCACGCCCACCGACTCTGTGGACTACTCCACCACGACACAAACAGTTTCGTTGACCGTGAACAAAGCAGCACTGGCGATCACATGGGCAGCGCCCGCATCTGTCAGCTACGGCGTGCCGCTGAGTGCAACCCAACTCAACGCCACAGCCACCGTTCCTGGCACGTTCGTCTATTCGCCCGCCGTCGGCTCTGTTCTCGGAGCAGGACCGCAGACTCTGTCGGTAACTTTCACGCCCACAGACTCTGTAGACTACTCCACCACGACGCAAACCACTTCGTTGACGGTGAACAAGGCCTCGCTGACGATTACGTGGGCGGCGCCAAACGCCATTACCTACGGCGTGCCGCTGAGTGCAGCACAGCTCAACGCAACAGCATCGGTTCCCGGCACGTTCGTTTATTCGCCGGCCCTCGGCTCTGTTCTCGGCGCCGGTTCGCAAACCCTTTCGGTGACCTTTACGCCCACCGACTCCGTGGACTACTCCGCCACGACGCAAACCACTTCGTTGACGGTGAACAAAGATGCGGCATCAATTACCTGGTCTGGAACTTCGACCCCCATCACCTACGGCACGCCGTTGAGCGCCACGCAACTCAACGCCACAACCGTCATTCCGGGCACCTTAGTCTACGCACCGCCGCTTGGAACGGTGCTCGGTGCGGGGACGCAATCGCTCTCGGTGACATTCACACCCACGGACACGGCATCCTACGCATCCGTGACGAAGACTGAAACGCTGACTGTTAACAAGGCGATGCCAGTAATCACGTGGCTTGTGCCAGCGGCAATCACCCCTGAGACCGCGCTGAGCGCAACACAACTCGATGCGACGGCTTCGGTTCCGGGCATGTTCGTCTATACGCCATCGCTGGGAACGATGTTGAGCATTGGTACACAAACGCTCTCGGTGATCTTCACGGCAAATGACACAACAGACTACACCACGGCGACTCAGTCGGTGTCGCTGAACATCGGTCAGATTACGCCAACCATCACCTTCCTTCAGCCATCGGCGATCACCTACGGAAACAGCCTGAGCGGTGTGCTGATGGTAACGGCCAAAAATGGATCTGCGACCATTCCCGGCACCTTCACCTACACAGCAGCCAGGGCGGGAGGATCTGCGTTGCCTGTAACTTCGGCCACGGTTCTGGCCGCGGGAACATACACGCTAACAGCGATCTTCACTCCTACCGACACCACCACTTACAAGGTGGCGAGCGCGAGCGTGTCGTTGACGGCGAACCAGGCCGTGTCGGTAACCACGCTGTCCAGTTCTCAAGTCTCTGCCTTCACCTCCAACCCTGTGACTTTCACAGCAATAGTAACCTCTGCTGCAGGCACGCCGACCGGTAGCGTCACCTTCTTCGATGGCACCACGCCTTTGGGAACAGCGACGCTGGTTTCAGGATCGGCGGCATACACCTCCTCTTCACTGGATACGGGCACCCACTCCATCACCGCCGTTTACAACGGCAATGCAGACCTTGCCCCGTCTACCAGCGGATTGGTGTCCGAGGTTCTGCAAAACTTTACTCTCACCCTCAGTTTGCGAGGTGGTTCGGGCTCCGGCGGAACGGCAACGGCCGCACCCGGCGGGCAGGCCGTATATGACTTCGTCGTCGCTCCGGTGACGGGGACAGGCTTCCCCGGACCGGTGACGATGAGTGTGACCGGTGGGCTTCCTCCGGGAGCCACGGCCACCTTCACACCGGATGTGATACCTGCGAACGCCACATCCACACCTGTAACCATGACCGTGACGCTACCGGCCACAGCCGCAGCTCGCCCTATGGGACTCCCATTCCGCAGCGCTCCGCTAGCGGCGCTCGGTCTTCTTCTGCTTCCCTTCGCGGGCAGGCTGCGCAAGGCCTCACGCAAACTCGGACGCGGGGCCGGACTGGCGCTGGCGTTGCTCATCTCGATTGTGGGCATCGCTGCAATGACCGGGTGCGGCGGCAAGCCCAGCGGCTACTTTGGCCAGGCACCGCAGAGCTACACCATCACCGTGACGGCAACTTCGGGCAACCTGACTCATTCCACCACGGTAACCCTCAATGTTCAGTAACCGAGCAAGGAGAAAAACAATGCGCAGAATTTTGTCAATGGTCGTGCTCCTTGCCGGGGCAACTTACTCGGTGGCCCAAGCCGGGCCAGTCAACCACACGGGCGGTCTCATCGAGGCCGCCGTCACCTACACGCCAGCCTATGCCAAAGTCTCGAATACCAGTTGCAATTGCTTCTGGTTTCAGGGCGGAACCGTAGACGTGGCGATTCCGTTGCGTGGAAGCCTCAGCGTTGATTTCAACGTGACCGGAGAGCATACTACCGGCCTGTCTGGTATCAGCATGGACAAAGTCGATTATCTGATCGGGCCACGTTGGAGCTTTGATCTTTTCAAGAAGCGGGAGTCAAGGCATCGCTCCGAGTTGTTCGCGGAAGCGTTGGCAGGAGCGGTCCGGGGCTTCAACGGCATCTTCCCAGAAAGCGGGTCAAGCACCACGAGCGCAAGTTCCTATGCTGTTCAGTTAGGCGGCGGCTACGATCTGGCGCTGCGCTCGGGCGTTGGGTTGCGCCTGGCGGAAGCGGACTATGTACGCAGCGGCCTGCCTAACAACGGCTCTGACACGCAAAACGATCTGCGTCTTGCAACAGGCGTCTATTTCCGTTTCGGACGGCGGTAGGTGCTGCGAATACTACCCCGAAGGACAGCACTCCTTCTCGCTGTCGCCGCCCTTAACCTTCGGTACGCAGTGTTCTTGCCACGCAACTCAAGCAAAAATGAATCTGCCTTCTCTATTACGCAGCATCTCCGAAAACTCACGAAAAATGTGGATTTATTCGCCGTCTATTCGCCTATACTGGTTCCATGTTCCACGGCCCGATATCCGGCATCCATCCCTTTGTCATAGTCTGCAAAGGCTGCCAGCAGAATATCCCCGCGCCAGTCCATGCCTTGCCGGACTCATGGATCGTTGCCGATTGCCCGCTCTGCGGCGAGAAACGCCGGTATTTGCCGGCGAACTTATTCCGGGGCCGGCTGTCCCATGACCTGCCAATGATGCCCCCGCGGATCTCAGGTCGGCGGTAAGAGATGGGCGAGATGAAGCGGGCCATCGCGCGGGAGGAACGAGAACGGGCGAGGACTATGGAAGAGCAGTGTGTTTTCGGCAAGGGTGCGTGACGCCGTCTGAGCCAGATTGCTAAGTTCAATCAGTCGCCGAGGTCGACTGAGATTGAACAGCAAAAGCGCAACGCCCATTCCTGGTGCGATTGAGCAGCTGCAACGGCAGTTGGAAGAGTTTCGCAGCACGCAGCCGCATCGGAAGAAGCTGCCGGAGACGCTGTGGCAGGCCGCAGTGGAGCTGGCCCGGCACCATGGTGTGTATTCGGTCGCTCATCCGCTGCGGCTGGACTATGTGGGGCTGAAGAAGCGGCTTGACGGCGTTCCGGATCGCAAGAAGACGGCAGCGAAGCCGGCATTCGTTGAACTGATCGCGGATCACTCGGCGACGATGGCGGATTGCGTGATCGAGTTCGAGTCTTCTGTTGGCAGCAAGATGCGTATTCAGTGGAAGGCGTCCACTGCGCCCGATTGGATAAGCCTGTTTCGTGCCTGGCGGGATACAGAACGATGATCCATATCACGGCGCAGATGCGCGTGCTGGTAGCGATCGAGCCGGTCGACGGAAGGAAAGGGATAGATTCATTAGTCCGTGTCTGCCAGGAAAGGCTCTCTGAAGACCCAATCAGTGGCTGTGTTTTCATTTTCCGGAGCCGAAGAGGAACATCGATTCGACTGCTCAGTTATGACGGCCAGGGATACTGGCTTGCGCAGAAGCGTCTTTCCAAAGGACGGTTCACCTGGTGGCCGGAATCGAACTCAGCGGCGAAACGGCTGGAGGCTTACGAGGCGCAGTTGCTGATGGTGGCAGGCGACGTGTCGCGAGTCCGTGCCGCACCGATGTGGCGGCGCGTGAGCGAGGTGAAGTAAAGATCGTAACCGACGCGCATTTTTCCCTTGCGTTCCAAAAAAGACTGTTTCATACTGCTGGTCAATGGCTAAGTTCCGATATCGCGGCCGGGAGATCCGTCAGGAAGACATCCTCAATATACGCACGCTGATCGAGCAGTATCCGAAGGAAAGCCGCCGCAAGCTGTCGGTCAGAGTATGTGAAGCCTGGCAGTGGCGGCAGGCCAATGGCGCGCTGCGCGACATGGTATGCCGCGGCATGCTGCTGATGCTGGAGCGGGCCGGTCAGATCACGCTTCCGCCCGTAAGTTACGTGCGGCATAATCCGCTGGCACACAGAGCCCGGCCGGAGCCGGTGCTGATCGATAAGAGTCTCATCGAAGATCCGTTACCCAAACTTCAACCGATCGAGTTCGAGCAGGTGCGGCGCACCGCGCAGGAGCCGTTGTTCAACAGCCTGATGGAGGAGCATCACTATCTCGGCTACGAGCAGCCGGTCGGAGAGCATCTGAAGATCTTGGTGTGGGCGCAAGGGAGGCCCATCGCGTGCCTGGCCTGGTCATCGGCTCCGCGTCACCTCGGCAGTCGCGACCGTTACATCGGCTGGGATGCCGCAGCACGGCGCAACCAAATCCGCTTCATCGCGTACAACACGCGCTTCCTGATCCTGCCCTGGGTGCGGGTCGAAAACTTAGCGTCGCATATCCTGGGCCGGATGGCGGTGCGGATCTCCGATGACTGGGAGCAGATGTACGGTCATCCCATTTACTTCCTGGAGACGTTCATCGATCCGGAGCGGTTCCGCGGAACCTGTTACCGCGCGGCCAACTGGGTACTGATGGGCAGGACTACCGGTCGAGGCAAGCAATCCAACAGCTATGTTCCGAACCGGTCGATCAAGGAGGTTCTGGGATATCCGTTGACGAAGCATTTTCGTGAACTGCTGGGGGGAGCGGCATGAAGAAGGCCAGGCGCCGCATCGACGTGAACCTGGATGAGCTGGACCGGGTGCTGGACGGAGCGCGGGAAGCGCCGTTGAGCGAGTCTGATCACGGCAAGCTCAGAGACGCGCTGCACGCACTGGCCGAGCTGTTGGTGCGGACGCGCACTACTGAGAAGACCAGTGCAGTTGTTGGGAAGCAGGAAGGCTCTCAAACCGGAACACAGCCGGATAACCACGAGACACCGCCCCCTGGGCACGGCCGCAATGGAGCAGAGGCATTCGGTGGTGCGCGGAAGGTTGACATCAAGCACCAGAAGTTGACGCACGGCGATCGCTGTCCGGAGTGCGGAAAAGGCAACGTGTACGGACAGAAGGAGCCGAAGGTTCTGGTGCGGATCGTCGGCCAAGCGCCGCTCGCGGCTACGGTCTATTCGCTCGAACGGTTGCGCTGTGGCGCCTGCGGGCAGGTGTTCACGGCACAGGAGCCGGAAGGAGTGGGGCCGGACAAGTACGATGAAACGGCGGCGGCGATGATCGCTCAACTCAAGTACGGCGCCGGAACTCCGTTCAACCGGCTGGAACAACTGGAAAGCCAGTTAGGTATCCCGTTGCCGGCGGCCACGCAGTGGGAGATCGTCGAGGAAGAAGCGCAGGTGATCAAGCCGGCGCGAGATGAGTTGATCCGGCAGGCGGCACAGGGCACGGTGGTCCACAACGATGACACCGGCATGCGCGTGTTGATGCTGAAGCGCGATCCGTCCGATGAGCGCACGGGTGTGTTCACCAGTGGAATCGTGTCGGTCGGCGAGGACCGAAAGATCGCGCTCTACTTCACTGGAAGCCGACATGCCGGCGAGAACCTTGCCGAGGTGTTGAAGCAACGGAGCGCGGAACTGCCGAGTCCGATTCAGATGTGCGATGCGCTATCGCGCAACGTGCCGAAGCTGCCTGCGGGGGTGGAGATCCTGCTGGCCAACTGCCTTGCGCACGGCCGTCGACAGTTCGTGGATGTGGCGGAGAACTTCCCCAATGAATGCCGTTATGTGCTGGAGTTGCTCGGCCAGGTGTATCTCCACGATGCCGAAGCGCGTGAACGCAGACTGACGCCGGACGAGCGGCTGCAACTCCATCAGGATCGCAGCCGACCGATGATGGACAAACTGCACGCGTGGCTGGAGGCGCAGTTAGCTGAGCACAGGACGGAACCCAACTCCGGGCTGGGCCAGGCGATCGGGTATCTGCTGCGGCACTGGAAGCCGTTGACGTTGTTCCTGCGCCAAGCCGGGGCGCCACTTGATAACAACATAGTCGAAAGATCGCTGAAGCGTGCGGTTTTACATCGAAAGAACGCTCTGTTTTATCGCACTCTGAACGGCGCGCAGGTCGGTGACCTGTTCATGAGCTTGATCCATACTTGCCAGTTGTGCGGCGCCAACTCCTTCGACTACCTGGTCGAGTTGCAGCGCCACGCCCGCGAACTTGCCGTCTGCCCGGCTGAATGGATGCCGTGGAATTATCGCCAGACTCTTGGGCGCACGGTAGATCTCCCCAATTAGGCAGAGTTATGATGAATCCCTGATGGCCGGAAAGGATATTCTGCAGCCATCGGCAGGGAGCTGTCTGAAATGCCCTTAAAACAAGGGTCCGGCATCAGGGAATCCGGGAAGGCTTTGGGCCAGGGGCAAGAGACAGCCAAATGGTTTGCGCCAGCCTCTAGCCCAAGTCTCCACTAAAGGCCGGTGGACGCCTATTCGGTTTACCCTTTTCTTCCGGCTGTTCCCGGTGATAAGCCGAATTGCGCTACTAACATAGCCAGCATCGCGTTGGGCATCGTGCCCTTGCCCGGGGGAGTGCACAGTAAGCGCCTTGGAAGTTTCAATGGTGGATTAGAAGAGCGCGGCTTCATCTTTGGCCACTGACGTGCCCCATAACAAGTGAAATCCTTCGTCATCTCAGCAATTTCTAATACTGAACTTCTGCAGGAAATTGCCGATAGACGAGGCGGGTATTCGTATAACCAGGAATCACTGCTAAGTTGATTCTGTATTTGGGCCATACATGTTAGCTGATCTGTCGGGTTGCCGCGCTTCAGCTATTTAGATTGCTGAATATAAACGCTGATCTCTCCGATTGCATGCCACCCCACGTAGAGAAGAACCGCTCTCAAAACTCTTCGAAGGGGCCTGCCGATCACTATGAAGCTATCTCACGTGTTTTCCATGAGGAATCAACTTGCGCGTTTTGCCGCCGTAGTGCTGGCCGGCGCGGTCGTTTCTTTCACTTCTGCCTCGGCGGGGGCTAGCTCTGCGCCAAAAGTAACCTTTGTCGGAGTCCAATTGACTCTTAACACTGGGACGACTTTCACTACTCCTCAGGGCGTCGCGGTCGATTCCAGTGGAGACGTGTTTGTCCTCGATTCGCAGACCGGCATCGTGAGCGAAATCGTAGCCCTCAACGGCATCATCGGCTCATCGCCCACAATCCAGCCCCTTGCAAACAGCTTCGCCTTCAACAATGTATTTAGCCTCGCCATCGACAGCAGCGGGAACCTCTTTGTACCGGGCGGCAGCACTCCGGGCGCTGAATATATCTACGAGATCCCGGCAGCCCACCGAACTGTCAACCCGACTCAACTGACCTTGGCAGGCACATTTGACACGCCCGAGGGCATAACCGTGGATGCCAGCGGGAACATTTTTGTTGTCGAAGATGGATCTGCAAACGATGTGAAGGAAATAGCACCTCCCTATCACACAGCCACTACGGCGATAATCGGTCTCTCGTCCCCGACCGGAATTGCCGTAGACGCAAGCGACAACATCTTTGTTGCCGTCGGCAGCGGCGGTGGTGTTACAGAGTTCTCGCCATCGAACAGCTACGCCACGGGGACCGTGCTCCTGGTCGAATTCGAGGCCGTCTCGAACATGAGCATGGACACGAGCGGGAATCTCTACGTTGCCGACGAGCAAGGCGGCACGCTCTCCGAGATTCTGGCTTCGGGTGGCTATGGAACAGAAATCACACTGAGTAAAAATTTCAATGCCCCAACGGGTGTCGCAGTAGCAACGAACGGCAATATCTTCGTCACCGACGTTCCGGACGGTGGGATAGTAGATGAGTTCGAGCGCCCAGGGGCGAATCTTGGTGCGGTTAACCTCGGTCAAACCAGCAGCACGAAAACGCTGACTTTTGTATTTAACACAGCGGGACATATCGGCGCCCCCGTGGTATTGACGCAAGGCGCAGCAGGCTTGGATTATGTCGATGCGGGCACGGGCACATGCACCATCAAGAATGGATCAAGCAATCCCTACAACGCCGGAGCAACCTGTACCGTGGACGTGAGCTTTACGCCGAGGTATCCGGGAGCGCGGAATGGCGCGGTGGAACTGAAAGATTTATCGGGCAACGTGCTGGCTACGGCATACCTCTACGGCACTGGCATTGGTCCGCAGGTGAGCTTTGTCACCACGGCATCTGGATATAATGCCCCCAGTGCGGTGAGCACACTGGGCGGCGGATTCAATTATCCCTATGGCGTGGCGACTGACCAAAGCGGAAACGTTTTTGTTGTAGACCAGGGAAATGTTGCGATTAAGAAAATTTCTGCCGGTTGCGGCACTTCGACATGCGTTACGACACTGGCGGGCACATATACCGATCCAAGCTATGTCGCGATAGACGGGGCCGGAAACCTCTACGTCACAGACGCCAACCAAGTGGTAGAGATTTCTGCTGCAAGTGGATACACCACAACCACGAACACATTGGGTGGCGGACCTTACCAGCCTACTGGCGTAGCGGTGGACGGGAGCGGGAACGTCTATGTGAACGACATCAGCATGGTCACTGGCGAACGGCAAGTGCAAAAAATTCCTGCCGGCTGCACTTCCTCCGCATGCGTCACGACGTTGGCCGGCGGCTACAACAGCCTTTTCGGTATGGCAGTGGCCCCAAGCGGAGATGTCTTCTTCGCCGAAGAGCTAGCAGGGTTGGTGCATGAGATTCCGGCTGGCTGCGTTTCCACCGGTTGTGTGGTAACAGTCGGAAGCGGCCTAAGTAAACCAGCCGGTTTGGCGGTTGATGGACTTGGGAACCTGTTTGTCTCCGACTACGAAGCCGGCAACGTGTACGAATTTACAGCGGCGAGCGGTTACACCGTCAAATATCAACTGAGCCCAAACGACGCATATGTCGGGCCCTTAGGCGTGGCGGTGGACGGACTTGGCAACGTCACTGTCGTCAACACCCAAAGGAATACCTTGCAAAAGCTGGACTTCGCCGATCCGCCGAGCCTTAGCTTTCTGGCGCCCACCACTATCGAAACAATCGATGGAACGGACGGCCCGCTGTCAGTGACGGTGGAGAACGTCGGCAATGCACCCCTGATCTTTACGGCTTCGGGCCTGATTGCGGCCAACGACTTCCCTCAGACCGCCGGCAGCGGAGATCCCCCCAATTGTGCGGACAGCCGCACGGTAGCCGCAGGCGCCAGTTGTAACCTGAGCATCGAGTTCGAGCCATTGCAAACGGGTTCACTCGGCGAAACGTTTGGCCTGTACGACAACAATCTCAACGTAGCTTCAGCCCAATTAATTGGAGTGCAAGGCATATCGATACCGGCGGTTGCGCCTCCGCCTGCGGGCGACGCGACCTCATCGACAGTGTTGGCTGCCCCGAGCGCAGTTGCAGCAGGCCAGCCTTTAACGATCACCGCGACGGTGACGGACACTACCAGTAGTGACCGCGGGCCTGGGGGAACCGTGACCTTCGCCGACACGGTTGGCTCGACGACAATAAATCTGAACAGCGGCGTTGGGGTGAGCCTGGTAGCGAGCGCGGGCGCCATGGTAGCGATCTTGCCGAACGTTACGTTGAGCGGAGCAGGGACGCACACCATTACGGCGACCTTCTGGGACGGCAACGGCGGCGCAACCTTCCAGAGCAGCATTGGAACCGGTACAGCGACAGTCGGTTCCAGCTCGAATGTGGGAACCGCAACGTCTGCCATCCCGGTCACGTTGACCTTCACGGCTGCGGGCATGGTTAACAGCGTCAACGTATTGACCCAGGGCGCCCCGCTTCTTGACTTCCAATATTCGGCGACAGGAGATACCTGTTCCGGAGCCTCCTCCAGCGTCGGTACGTGCACGGTGAACGTGACCTTTACGCCGAAATATCCGGGAACGCGGTTCGGCGCGGTGGTGCTGGAGGATGTGTCGGGGAACGTGCTGGCGACAGCCTACATAAACGGTCTTGGGATCGGACCTGTGGTCGGATTTGCTCCAGGGACTATCAATACGGTGGCAGGCAACTATTTAGCGGGGTACGGCTACGGCGGCGATGGCAGCCCAGCGACCAGTGCGCAGTTGAACGGACCGTATGGAGTAGCGCAGGACGGTGCCGGCAATCTCTATATTGCGGATTCCAACAATAACGTCATTCGCATGGTGACGACTGGCGGAATCATTTCCACCATAGTGGGCAATGATAGTGCTAAGAAAAGGGGTTCTTCCTACGGCGGCGATGGTGGCCCAGCGACAAGTGCTATGCTATACAATCCCCAGGGCATCGCGCTGGATGGAGCGGGCAACCTCTTTATCGCAGATACTAACAACCAAGTCATTCGCATGGTGACGCCTGGCGGAATCATTACAACTGTCGCAGGCAACAACAAAGATGGTTATGGCTACAGCGGCGATGGCGGCTTGGCAATTAATGCGGAATTGAACAATCCAAATTCGATTGCCCTGGACGGAGCCGGCAATCTCTATATTGTGGATACAAGCAACAATGTCATTCGCAAAGTGACTCCTGGCGGTGTCATTAGCACGGTCGCGGGTAATCACGCCTCGCCGCCAGGCTACGGCGGCGATGGCGGCCAGGCAACCAGCGCTCAACTCAGCTACCCCTCCGGAGTAGCGGTGGATGGTTCAGGCAATCTCTATATCGCGGATCAAAACAATAACGTCATTCGCAAAGTGACTCCAGGAGGTGTGATCAGCACGGTTGCGGGCAATCAAGCCTCGGGGTCCGGCTACGGTCCCGACGGAGTGCAGGCGACCAGCTCCCAGTTGAGCTATCCAATGGATGTCAAGTTGGACGCTGCGGGCAACCTTTATATCGTGGATGACGGTAACTCTGTCATTCGCAAGGTGACTCCAGGCGGAATCATTTCCACCGTGGCGGGCGGCGGCAACTATAGCTCTCCGGCCTTGGGAGACGGCGGCCCGGCTACGAGCGCGTTCCTTAACTATCCTGAAGCGATTGCAGTAGATGGGACAGGCAATCTCTACATCTCGGATTCCAATGATTCATTAATCCGCAAAGTCGACATTTCCGATGCGCCGTCAGTCACCTTCGCAAGCACTAATGTGGGTTCGACGAGTGCTGCGCAAAACGTGGCGGTCGAGAACTTTGGCAATACCGGTTTGATCTTTACAAGTTCCGGTCTGACCCCTGCTAACGATTTTGTTCAGACAGCGGGCAGTGGCTCCCCGGTCGATTGTGTGAACAGCGGAACGGTGCTCGCGGGTGCAAGTTGCAACCTCAGCATCGTGTTCCATCCCGCCCAGGAAGGCAACCCGCTCACCGAATCGTTTGTCTTGGCGAACAATTCGCTCGACAACGGTTCCGCGACGCAATCCATCGGTTTGCTGGGCACGGCCACGGGCGTCGTGGCTCCCCCGGCCGACACCACCGCAACGGCGGTTGCAGTTAGTTCCGGTGCGATTTATTCAGGCCAGACGGTGACAATCGCCGCGACAGTCTGGGATACAATCAGTCGTCTCACACCGACAGGCACCGTGATCTTCACCGATACGGTCGGCTCGACGACGACGAATCTGGGTGGCGCAACCCCTTTGACCGCAGGTGTAGCCACCATATCGAATAACATATTGACCGGCGCCGGAACGCATACCATCACGGCTAGCTATGCCGGGGTCAGCGGCAGCTTCACCCCCAGTTCGAATACGGCTTCGGTCACCGTCACCGATGCACCGGTCGCGACCTTCACCACGCCTCCGCCCACATTGAACTTCGGGACCGTGGCGGTGGGCCAGACTTCGAGTAATCAGACTGTTACGTTCACTTTCGCTACGATGGGTGTAATCGGCCCGAATCAGGTGCTTTCGCTTGGCGCCACTGACGGCAAGAGCCTCCCCTTTTATGTGTTCTCTGGCGGCACCTGCAATCATTTCGGCGTCGCCACAGTTTGGACAGCCGGTGGCACCTGCACGGTGCTGGTTAATTTCAAGCCGGTGTACCCAGGTGTGGCACAGGGCGCGGTCGAGATATTGGACATGTCCGGTAACGTCCTCTCGACGGCCTACGTCACCGGCATCGGCACGGGCCCGGAGGCGGTCACGCTGCCCGGCACGGCGAGGAGCACGACCTTTACCGGCTCGGACCAGAAGACATACGCGATGGCCTTTGACGGAGGCGGAGACCTCTATTTTGCCGATCAAACCGGCAACCAGGTCTATCAAGTGCAATACAGCGGCGCCGCAGAAACGCTGATCGCCGGCAGTGGTACGGCAGGCTACGGCGGCGACGGCAGCGCGGCGGCCAGCGCAGAACTCTCCTCGCCTTCGGACGTGGCGATCGATGGCGCAGGCAACGTGTACATCGCCGATTTTGGCAACAATCGCGTGCGCATGGTCTCGCCGATTTCGGGCATCATCACCACGGTGGCGGGCAACGGCACACTTGGCTACCTCGGCGACGGCAGCGCGGCCACCAGCGCGGAGTTGAATGGACCGACCGGCCTGGCGCTCGATGGCGCCGGCAATCTCTACATTGCCGACAAGGGCAACAACGCGATCCGCAAAGTCACCGCGGCCACGGGTGTTATCACTACAGTGGCGGGCAACGGCACGCAAGGCTTCAGCGGCGACGCCGGACTGGCCACGGTGGCCCAGCTCAACAATCCTAATAGTGTGGCCGTGGACGGCGCGGGCAATCTTTACATTGCCGACAGTAACAACAACCGCGTGCGCATGGTGTCGGTCACGACCGGCAACATTTCAACCGTAGCCGGCAACGGAACCAACTGGGACAGCGGTGATGGCGGCTTTCCCTGGCAGGCGGGCGTAAACAATCCTGTCGCCGTCGCGGTGGACGCGGCGGGCAATCTGGCCATCGTGGATAGCAACGCGGCCATTCGTATCGTTTTTTCCGCGAGCGGAATCATTGAAACGGATGCCGTGAACGTAGGCGTTCCGGTTGCACTCCGGGAGGATGGCGCGGGAAATCTCTATGCTGCGGATTCTGTCAATGGCGGCCTCTATACCGTGTCGCCAACTACCTCGTTCAACTATCCTACGGCCACCGCGGTTGGTTCCTCGGACACGACCGACAACGCTCAGACAGTCCTGCTCGTGAATATTGGCAACACCGCATTAACGGCAGTGGCGCCGGGATTGACCCCGCCGACCGATTTTGCTCAGGTTGGCGGTTCCGGCACACCGGCCGATTGCACGCCGACTTTCTCCATAACGGCCGGATCGGCGTGCACGCTGAACATCGAGTTCGAGCCCACACAATCGGGCTCGCTCTCTGAATACTATTACGTCAAAGACAACTCGCGGAATCACTCATCGTTAACGCAATACATCTGGCTGACAGGCACGGGCGTGGCTGCGGTGGTATCCGCCGATACGACCGCAACGGCGATTGCAGTCAGTCCCAGTGCGATCTATTCGGGCCAGACGGTGACGATCGCCGCGACGGTGACAGACTCGACCACTCCCAGCACCACTCCTACAGGAAGCGTGACCTTCACCGATGCGGTGGGGTCAACGATAACGAGCTTGAATGGCGGTACTGCTGTCAGCCTGGTATCGGGTGTTGCCACGTTGTCAAACGCCACCCTTATCGGCGCTGGAACGCACACCATATCGGCCCAGTACTCGGGAGTAAGCAGTGTGTTCTCGGCGAGCAGCGGCACTGGCACGGTGGCCGTGAGCCCCAGTTCGAATGTGGGAGCAGCGGCGTCTTCATTTCCTGTAACGCTTACCATTACGGCAGCGGGCACGGAAAGCAGCGTTAGCGTTCTTACATTGGGAGTGCCTAATCTCGATTTCACCGAAGCCTTAACCGGAGATACCTGCTCTGGGGTATCCAGTATCAATAGTACTTGCACAGTGAATGTGACCTTTACACCGATTTCTCCAGGCCTACGGAGCGGCGCGGTAGTACTGAAAGATTCGTCAGGTAATGTGCTGGCGACGTCATCCATCTCCGCCATGGCCGATGCGCCACAGGTTGCCATTTATCCGGGTACGTCTAGCGTACTAAGTACCGGAACGTCAACGGTAGCTGCGAAGTATCCGGGACAGATTGCAATAGATGGCTCAGGCAATATCTATCTCGCCAACTGCTCGAACGGTTTGGTATATAAGATTCCCGCCAGTGGCGGAGAACCTACGACTATTGATTTCAGTGCGCTCAGTGGACTCGGGCCAAACAATTGCGTGAACGGCATAGTGCTTGACGGCGCCGGGAACATGTACGTTTCAGACCACAGCAATGAGCGGATCGTCGTGGTCAACGGAGCAACCGGCTCCTCACCATCGGCTGCTTTCGCTTTGCCTTTGAGCAGCACTTCTTTGGGTAGTGTTTCCTTATACGACCCGTACACTCTCGCAATGGACGTGCAGGGCAACCTGTATATTGCAGATTCAGCGAATGTGAGGATACTGAAGGTCGTTCTCACGGGCGCAGGCACAAGCTCAGTTACGGGTGCAGTCAGTGCGGTTACGCCGGTTAGCTATTCCTACAACAATGGCAGCTACGACCAGATCTATGGTGTCGCTGTCGATGATTCGGGCAACGTCTACATACCCGATTACGATGGTGGGGTACTCGTCAAAGTAGCTCCGGGAGGGGCTACTACCACAATCAACCTCACATACAATTCAAACACTTTCTACCCAACCGGCATTGGGCTCGACAGCTTCGGAAACGTTTATCTAGTGGATGGATACGACAATTGGCTTGCGAAGTTAACGACATCTGGAACATTACAGCCCATCCTAGCGCCAGGATTGCCATCGGGCTTGAGCGAACCATGGAACATTACGGTTGATCCGGCGGGCAAGCTGTATATCAGCGACTTCGGCAACAATCGCATCGCGATCATCGATCCCTCGACGCCTTACGTAGCTCCGTTTGCCAGCGCTGCTGTCGGCAGTAACAGCACCAGCGGTCCGCAATTGCTTCAGTTGACGAACATCGGCGACCAGGATCTGACTTTCACCGCTTCGGGCGTTAGCTATCCAACGGACTTCCCTGTCAATTCATCGGACACCAATCTCTGCCAGTCGAGCTTGAACCTGACGGCAGGAAACACCTGCGACGTGTCGATCAATTTTCACCCGACGACTACTGGAAGTCTCCCGGAGAATGTTGTACTGACCGATAACAATCTCGCTGGGAATGGGGTGCAGCAGTCGATCTCTGTCTCCGGTACCGGGCAGGCGGTGATTGCCCAATTCGCATTCTCCATCTCCAGCATCTGGACGGCAGGGGTTCCGCAGGCCTTTACTTTGACGGCCATAGGCAGCGACAGCGCAACGATGACGGGCTATACGGGAACGGTGAATCTGACCAGTACGGACTCGCGGGCTGTCTTCTCGCTCAGCAACGGCGGCGCGCCCATCACCAGCTACACATTCGCTGGCGGCGACGCCGGAGTGAAGACGCTCTACGTCACCTTCAAGACTGAGACATTCTCGACGAAACTTCCCTATGGTCAGTTCGTGACGGCGACGGATGCTTCCGCTTCGATTTCGGCTATGACTGGCAGCCTGACAGTCAACTCCGGCCCAGCGGCGACCATTACGCCGGTTGGTTCAACAAGCAGTTCACACACCATCGGAGTAGAATTCCCTCTCTACGCAGTGGTGAACGATGCGTACGGAAATCCTGTGGTGGGCGAGATCGTGACCTTCTCCGCACCCGTCAACGGGCCTGGCATCCTCATGGCGCAAGCCACCGAGCCTGTTCAAACATTGGGCTATGCAGAGAATCTGGTGTTTGCCAACACCATCGCAGGCGGGCCTTACGCAGTCACGGCAATCGCGGCGGATTTGCCTAGCAGCCCGCTCACCTTCGCAATCACCAACCTGCCCGCGAGGACGACCACCGTGCTCGCCGGCGCTCCCGCATCTCCAATCAACTTTGGAACAGCCATTACGCTGACTTCTACCGTGACTCCCGGATCCGGACAGGTAGAAAAAAAGTCGCTTATCGCGCAGCCTCAGAAGATAGTGATAGTGTCATCCAGTGCGCCAATCCTTGGCCCACCCACCGGAACGGTCCAATTCTGGGATAATATCGGCACCGCTGCTCAGGCCATGGTGGGAACGGCCACGTTGCAGCCTGGTGTAAATAGTAACGGCACCATCCCTGCGTCCGCGACTTTCACAGTTGTGGCTCCCGCGGGTGGAACGCACAGCTACACTGCAACCTATCTCACTGATGGCAACTATAGCGGCAGCACAACCTCCATCGCCGTGCCCTACACCGTGAATCAGGGCTCGGTCGCAATTTCTGGCCCCGCCCAGCCCGCGCAGTTTGCAGCGGGACAGGCAGGATCGGTAACTATTACGGCAACGGGATCGGTCTTGGGCACCGGCATCGCAGTGCCCAGCGGCTCTCTAAGTTACACCATTGTGAATGGCTCAAGCGTGAGCGTGGCCTCGGGAACCGTGAGTCTTTCGGCAACAGCCAACGGCAGCGCCGCCAGCATAATTACGCCAAATACGCTGGCTCCAGGCACTTACAGCATTCAGATCGGTTACGTTGGGGACGGCAACTATGCGGCCAGCGTCTCGCCGGTAACAATCACCTTCATCGTTAATCAAATCGCCAGCAGCATCAGCTGGCCGCAGCCCTCAGCAATCTCCTACGGAACTAGCCTGGGCGCGATTCTGAATGCTACCGCCAGTGCGGGCTCTACGGCACTACAGGGCGCTTTTTCTTACACGGCAACACCGACAAGCGGCGCGCCCTCGGCCGTAAACTCCGCAACCGTCCTGACCGCGGGCAGCTACACGCTAACCGCCACCTTTGCACCCACCAATTCCGCCACCTATACCTCTGCGACGCAAACGGTTTCGTTGACCGTGAGCAAGGCAGCGCTGGCGATCACATGGACAGCGCCCGCGTCGATCTCCTACGGCGTGCCGCTGAGTGCAACCCAACTCAACGCTTCAGCAACGGTTCCGGGCACATTCGTTTATTCGCCGGCCATCGGCACTGTTCTCGGAGCAGGCCCACAGACTCTGTCGGTAACCTTTACGCCGACCGACTCCGTGGACTACTCCTCCACGACACAAACAGTTTCGTTGACCGTGAACAAAACCACGCTGGCGATCACATGGATAACGCCCGCATCGATCTCGTATGGCGTGCCGCTGAGTGCAACCCAACTCAACGCCACAGCCACCGTTCCTGGCACGTTCGTCTATTCGCCGGCCATCGGCTCTGTTCTCGGAGCAGGCCCGCAGACTCTGTCGGTAACTTTCACGCCCACCGACTCTGTGGACTACTCCACCACGACACAAACAGTTTCGTTGACCGTGAACAAAGCAGCACTGGCGATCACATGGGCAGCGCCCGCATCTGTCAGCTACGGCGTGCCGCTGAGTGCAACCCAACTCAACGCCACAGCCACCGTTCCTGGCACGTTCGTCTATTCGCCCGCCGTCGGCTCTGTTCTCGGAGCAGGACCGCAGACTCTGTCGGTAACTTTCACGCCCACAGACTCTGTAGACTACTCCACCACGACGCAAACCACTTCGTTGACGGTGAACAAGGCCTCGCTGACGATTACGTGGGCGGCGCCAAACGCCATTACCTACGGCGTGCCGCTGAGTGCAGCACAGCTCAACGCAACAGCATCGGTTCCCGGCACGTTCGTTTATTCGCCGGCCCTCGGCTCTGTTCTCGGCGCCGGTTCGCAAACCCTTTCGGTGACCTTTACGCCCACCGACTCCGTGGACTACTCCGCCACGACGCAAACCACTTCGTTGACGGTGAACAAAGATGCGGCATCAATTACCTGGTCTGGAACTTCGACCCCCATCACCTACGGCACGCCGTTGAGCGCCACGCAACTCAACGCCACAACCGTCATTCCGGGCACCTTAGTCTACGCACCGCCGCTTGGAACGGTGCTCGGTGCGGGGACGCAATCGCTCTCGGTGACATTCACACCCACGGACACGGCATCCTACGCATCCGTGACGAAGACTGAAACGCTGACTGTTAACAAGGCGATGCCAGTAATCACGTGGCTTGTGCCAGCGGCAATCACCCCTGAGACCGCGCTGAGCGCAACACAACTCGATGCGACGGCTTCGGTTCCGGGCATGTTCGTCTATACGCCATCGCTGGGAACGATGTTGAGCATTGGTACACAAACGCTCTCGGTGATCTTCACGGCAAATGACACAACAGACTACACCACGGCGACTCAGTCGGTGTCGCTGAACATCGGTCAGATTACGCCAACCATCACCTTCCTTCAGCCATCGGCGATCACCTACGGAAACAGCCTGAGCGGTGTGCTGATGGTAACGGCCAAAAATGGATCTGCGACCATTCCCGGCACCTTCACCTACACAGCAGCCAGGGCGGGAGGATCTGCGTTGCCTGTAACTTCGGCCACGGTTCTGGCCGCGGGAACATACACGCTAACAGCGATCTTCACTCCTACCGACACCACCACTTACAAGGTGGCGAGCGCGAGCGTGTCGTTGACGGCGAACCAGGCCGTGTCGGTAACCACGCTGTCCAGTTCTCAAGTCTCTGCCTTCACCTCCAACCCTGTGACTTTCACAGCAATAGTAACCTCTGCTGCAGGCACGCCGACCGGTAGCGTCACCTTCTTCGATGGCACCACGCCTTTGGGAACAGCGACGCTGGTTTCAGGATCGGCGGCATACACCTCCTCTTCACTGGATACGGGCACCCACTCCATCACCGCCGTTTACAACGGCAATGCAGACCTTGCCCCGTCTACCAGCGGATTGGTGTCCGAGGTTCTGCAAAACTTTACTCTCACCCTCAGTTTGCGAGGTGGTTCGGGCTCCGGCGGAACGGCAACGGCCGCACCCGGCGGGCAGGCCGTATATGACTTCGTCGTCGCTCCGGTGACGGGGACAGGCTTCCCCGGACCGGTGACGATGAGTGTGACCGGTGGGCTTCCTCCGGGAGCCACGGCCACCTTCACACCGGATGTGATACCTGCGAACGCCACATCCACACCTGTAACCATGACCGTGACGCTACCGGCCACAGCCGCAGCTCGCCCTATGGGACTCCCATTCCGCAGCGCTCCGCTAGCGGCGCTCGGTCTTCTTCTGCTTCCCTTCGCGGGCAGGCTGCGCAAGGCCTCACGCAAACTCGGACGCGGGGCCGGACTGGCGCTGGCGTTGCTCATCTCGATTGTGGGCATCGCTGCAATGACCGGGTGCGGCGGCAAGCCCAGCGGCTACTTTGGCCAGGCACCGCAGAGCTACACCATCACCGTGACGGCAACTTCGGGCAACCTGACTCATTCCACCACGGTAACCCTCAATGTTCAGTAACCGAGCAAGGAGAAAAACAATGCGCAGAATTTTGTCAATGGTCGTGCTCCTTGCCGGGGCAACTTACTCGGTGGCCCAAGCCGGGCCAGTCAACCACACGGGCGGTCTCATCGAGGCCGCCGTCACCTACACGCCAGCCTATGCCAAAGTCTCGAATACCAGTTGCAATTGCTTCTGGTTTCAGGGCGGAACCGTAGACGTGGCGATTCCGTTGCGTGGAAGCCTCAGCGTTGATTTCAACGTGACCGGAGAGCATACTACCGGCCTGTCTGGTATCAGCATGGACAAAGTCGATTATCTGATCGGGCCACGTTGGAGCTTTGATCTTTTCAAGAAGCGGGAGTCAAGGCATCGCTCCGAGTTGTTCGCGGAAGCGTTGGCAGGAGCGGTCCGGGGCTTCAACGGCATCTTCCCAGAAAGCGGGTCAAGCACCACGAGCGCAAGTTCCTATGCTGTTCAGTTAGGCGGCGGCTACGATCTGGCGCTGCGCTCGGGCGTTGGGTTGCGCCTGGCGGAAGCGGACTATGTACGCAGCGGCCTGCCTAACAACGGCTCTGACACGCAAAACGATCTGCGTCTTGCAACAGGCGTCTATTTCCGTTTCGGACGGCGGTAGGTGCTGCGAATACTACCCCGAAGGACAGCACTCCTTCTCGCTGTCGCCGCCCTTAACCTTCGGTACGCAGTGTTCTTGCCACGCAACTCAAGCAAAAATGAATCTGCCTTCTCTATTACGCAGCATCTCCGAAAACTCACGAAAAATGTGGATTTATTCGCCGTCTATTCGCCTATACTGGTTCCATGTTCCACGGCCCGATATCCGGCATCCATCCCTTTGTCATAGTCTGCAAAGGCTGCCAGCAGAATATCCCCGCGCCAGTCCATGCCTTGCCGGACTCATGGATCGTTGCCGATTGCCCGCTCTGCGGCGAGAAACGCCGGTATTTGCCGGCGAACTTATTCCGGGGCCGGCTGTCCCATGACCTGCCAATGATGCCCCCGCGGATCTCAGGTCGGCGGTAAGAGATGGGCGAGATGAAGCGGGCCATCGCGCGGGAGGAACGAGAACGGGCGAGGACTATGGAAGAGCAG
>Ga0302201_10001115_pt1 | contig 23546 bp, 16 predicted proteins | sample II_Bog_N3_2_FD_194586 | JGI IMG/M metagenome (GOLD analysis project Ga0302201, IMG submission 194586) | Peat permafrost microbial communities from Stordalen Mire near Abisko, Sweden - II_Bog_N3_2 | ecosystem: Environmental > Terrestrial > Soil > Wetlands > Peat | place: Sweden: Abisko... | reverse complement strand
GACTAGTGGCGGTCCGACCTCAGCCAAGCATTAAATGCATTCTGAGGGTCGATTGTCAATAGAAAAATTATTTTCTCTGTTGATATGGGGCGACGTGCCGCGAACCCCCGGAGCTGCAAATGAAAACTGTTGGGCCGGAAATGGCTTGCAGCGTCAGGATTTCCACTCTAAGCGGTGCTACTTGTCGCTGGCAGGGACGGCCTGGAGGTCACCGGCCCTTGCCTTCAACCGGCCCAGCGAGGGTAGATGCCAAAGGTTGGCCGGACCTGGTGTGGCCGGTCCATTGGGAAAGAAAAGGGTGGCGGAAAAGCCCGCCACCCTTTGTTCCAGTCAATTGCAGTGCATTAGAAGTTGTACTTGAGAGCGAACTGGCCGATACGCGGGCCGGCTCCGTTCTCGCCCCCGATGGTTCCGAAGCTGGTGCTGCTCGAGAGCGGGTTTGAAGTGCTCGGGTTATTGAGGATGGTGTGGTTGAGAATGTCGAAGTACTCCATGCGGAACTCCAGGTTGGATTCGCGGAAGACCGGGAAGGTGCGGACCAAAGCGCCATTCCAGACCGTGTAGCGAGGACCGCGGAGCGAGTCCTTGATGACGTTGCCGAAGCCGGTTCCGGGGCCGGTGTTAGTGGGCACCGAGAAAGCTGACGGGTTGAGCCAGCTCTCGCAGGGGGTCGGGAACTTACGCCCCGAGGGTATCGCTGTGGAACAATCGCCCCCGAGGTTCCTGCTGTAGTTGTACGCCGACTGGGTGAAGTCGCGCTGGCCGCGGTCCTGCGTCAGGCCGGTGGATGAGTTGTCTGTCCCCGTCCAAACAGTAAGTGCATCGCCGGAGTGAGACTGAACCAGACCGGAGGTCCGCCAGCCGTTGACAACCGCGCGAAAAGCGCGGAAGCCGTTGTTGAGCTTCGGAGGCGCCCATTCATAAGAGACCGAGAAGGCCTGTGGATGATCGATATCGGAAACACCGCGATCGAGAGCCTTGATGTCGGACACCAAAGCCGCCGAAGGGATATTGGTTGCGTTGGAGGGATAGAGAGGATAAACATACGACTCGCCGGCGTTCAGGTCCTCGGTATTGGAGTCGCGCGTGGCTTGCGGCATGTCGTCGTAGGACTTCGACCAGGTGTAATTGGCCATGAGCTGGAGCCCGTGCGACATCTTCTTCAGCAGAGTGGCCTGGAAGGAATTGAAATGGGCATTGCCGATCATGGCCGCTTCAACAATCTGGGAGTAGCTCTGGTTGCAACCCGTGGTTGTGAGGCAAGGCCCGACCGTGGGAGCCGATTCATAGACCCTTCTGGTGTTGGCGGCGGAGGTGCCGCCCGGGAAGGTGAGCTTACCGCCCACGATCGATCCCGTATTGACAGCGGGGTTCACTTCCAGTTCCACAAATTGATGGCGCGATGCGGAACCGACATAGGCCAGCCGCGTGGCCCAGTTGCCAGGAAGCTGCTGCTCGAGGGTCAGGTTGAAGTCGTAGGTGACCGGCACATGGAAGTTGCCGGAAGGATCGTATTCGTTGACCTCGATCTGGTTGGGAAAGACCTGCGAGGACTTGAAGGGCAGGGTGAAGGGGAAGGGGTTGGTGTACTTTCCTGCCGAGTTGCAGGCGGAGGTTTGGCAGTACGGATCGCTGAGCGGCCCGCCGGGACTGCCAGCGGTCTGGTCCATGTTGGCGAGGGTGACGGTGATGGTGTTGGGGACAAATGTTGACTGGCTCAGGTTGAAGAAGCCCGGCAGGCGATCCTGGTAAAAGATACCGTAGCCGCCGCGCAACGCGGTCTTGCCGTTGCCGAAGACGTCGTAGGCGAAACCGACACGGGGCATGAATTGCTTGCTGTGGTTACCTACGCCGTTGGCCGGGAAGCCCGGGTCACCCGAGAGCACGAAGCCGGCAGGCAGACCTGGAGTATTCGCTGCTGTGGCGACTGCGAATTGGGGCGTGCCTTGGTTGGCCGCATACTCGGAGGGGCTGAAAGCTGTCTGTTCGCCGACCTTGTTGTGCCAGGGAGCAAACATCTCCCAGCGCAGGCCGTAGTCCAGGGTCAGGCGGCGATTGACCTTCCAACTGTCCTGGGCATAGATGGCCGGGAAGTGACCGCGGTCGTTGGTCTCCTCGAATTCGCCCTGGACGAGTGCGGATAGGAAGCCCTCCTGGAAATTGGCCATGGCGTTGTTGTTGGCGACGGCAAGGGAAGATCCGGCCAGGCCGGAGGTGAAGGCGCCGTAGGAGTTGTACACGTTGACCACGTCGAACTTGCTCAGCTCGTAATGTCCGCCGAAGGCAAAGTCGTGGCGGCCTTTGACCCAGTGCAGATCGTCGTTGAAGGTGTAGTTATTACGTTCAAACAGGGCGCTGGCCGACGATCCCACCTTCATATAGCCGCTCACGGTGAGCGCCTCGTAGGGGCCAAGATTCGGCTGCCAGAGACTGGCGAGGCCGGAACCCGAGGCGCCGAGAGACGTAATGTCCGAGCTGCCTGGAGGGCCGCCGCGCTGTGAAACCTCGCGCTGGTAATTGAGCACCAGGTTGTTCAGCATGTTGGGCGTGAAGGTGTGGGTTTCTGAGATCAGCGCATTCTGGTAACGGGTTTGGAAGTACGAAGTGTAGCTATAGAGGTCGGCGGTGTTGTAGATGGCCGGCTGGTGGTACCAATCGTAGAAGTACCGCCCAAAGAGGTGGTCTCTGTCGCCGAAGCTGTGATCGACGCGCGCCGTATGCTCGTTGAAGTAGTTCTGCGTGGCGGAGAAATAGTTGACGGTATTGCCGATTTTCCCCGGTGCCGCATCCGCGGATGCCGTGGGGAATAACTTCTCGAAGTTGAGCGCAGCCTGATCAAAAGCGCTGCTGGGGATGTGGTTGTTGGGGTATGCCACGCCGGTGTACACGTTATAGATCTGCTGGGTCGTGATCGGGGCTAACGTCGATGAATTCACGCAGATGCCGGACCCGTTGAAGGTGCTGGCCGGGGTTGAGGCTGTGTTGCAGAGGCTGCTGTAATCGGCATAGCCGAGCTGTCCGCCGCTGGAGGTCAGGCCTTCCTCGGCTGCGGTGGGCGCCGTAAACGAACCTGCCGCTGAGCCCTGGTGGATCTGGGTGTACTGATAGCCATAGAAGAACTGCGTGGTCTTGCCGCTGGAGATGTGCGGAATCTTGACCGGGCCGCCGATGGCGCCGCCGAACTGATGCCGGTGCAGCGTGTCCTGAGTGCCCACGGGCGAAAAGTGGTTCTCGGCGTTGAAGAAGCCATTGCGCAGATACTCGAAGAGGTCGCCGTGGAACTGTTCGCCGCCCGACTTGGTGACAATGTTGACCACCGCGCCGGCGCTCTGGCCGAACTCCGCGTTATAGTTGCTGGTCTGGACACTGAATTCCTGGGTAGAATCCGGCATCGGGTACGGATCGTTCACGTTGGTCATTTCGTCCAGGTTGTTGCCGCCGTCCAACAGGAAATTGTCCTGGTTGGGCAACGTTCCGTTCACGCTGGCCACTTGAACGGGGCTGAGCAGACTGCCGGAAAATGTTTTTCCGCTGCCCTGGTTAACGCCGTTACCCTCGTTGGTGGCGTCGACAACGCCGGCAACCAGAGTGATGAGCGTGGCCGCGGCTCTACCATTCAGCGGCATATCGCCCAAGCTCGCCTGGTCAATGACCTGCGACAAGGTGCCTGTGGTGACATCAACCTGCGGCGCGTCGGCCGAGACGTTGACAGTCGCCGAAGACGAACCGATCTTCAGGGTGATGTTGATCGTGAGCGCCTGGTCGGCTTCGAGCACGATGCCCTTCTGTGCGTAAGATTCGAATCCGGCTGCCTTGACCGAAAGCGTATACCCGGAAGGCAGAAGAGTCGGAAATACAAATCGGCCGTCCCTGCCTGTGTCCGTGGTCGTCGTGGCGCCCGTTTGTATCTGGATGGCGACCACACTGGCGCCCGTGACTACGGCGCCGCTCGGATCGCTGACCGTGCCGCTGATGGTTCCGTAGCCCTGCGCGCGCAGGTTGGCCGAAGAAAAGCTCAGGCACAGGCAAACGATGGCGACGATACTCGCCAGCGTGCAGAGTGAGCGACGTCCAGCGCCTGGAAGTTGATTCGACGCAAACTGCGCTTTCCAGGTTCGGAAGAATTGGGAAGTCTGGTGTTCATGGGATGACGTTGTCATAGGATTTTGCTTGTATGCCTCCATACAGTCGTGTTGTCCAAAGTGACTACCGCGACACTCTCTCGCCGTTTCATTGAGACGATTTGGAGCGCCGGCAAAGGTACCAATTACTGCTGCGCGGAAGCATAGAGGTATGACCACTGACTGTCAATAGGAAATTATTTTATTTAGTGGGCGGCTGGTTCCGATTCGATACTTCAGCGTTGCGCGGTCCTTGTTGGCGCTGTATCGTTGACACGCTCAGCGGTTCACGGATTCCGCAACAGGTCATTCCGATGGTGCGCCGTGAGGATAAGCGCCACCAAAGCTGTGGCCAGCGAGACTCCGGCCAGCGCGAAGAAGGCGCTGCTCCACCCGTGCGCGACGCTGATGCGTGCCACGGTAACACCCGAAAGCCAACCGGCAATGTAACCGAAGCCGTCAATAATGCCGGCCGCAGTGGCGCTGCCGCGCTGGCCGCCAAAATCCAGCGACATGGCGCCGGCGAGATAAGAGTATGGTCCCAGCAAGGTAAATCCCACCAGTCCTACGAGAAGGGACGGCGCCCATGCGCCCGCGTGGCCCGTCACACGGCCCAGCATCACCAGGCAAACGGTGCATGAGGCCATGCCGGCCACGACCAGGACGTTGCGCCCGTTGGCGCCGAGCTTGTCGCTCAAAAACCCGCCCAACAGCACGGAAACGCCGCCACACAGAGGGAAAAGTGCGCTGCGGCTGGCCGCCACGCTCGGCAGCAGGCCAACGAATTGCACAAAATACGTCGGCGTCCACAGGTTGAAGGTCTCGCGCAGCAGGGTGGCGCCGAAGGCCAGCAGACAAACCAGCCAGAACGCGAAGCTGGTGAGAAGGGGCCGCAAAATCGCGCCGATTTTCTGGTGGTGTTCGACGCCCGGCTCCTCGTCGGCATACACGTTTCTGGGATTCACTTCCGGCGCAGGCAGGCCGCGCTCGGCGGGCGTCTCGCGCAGCAGCATCAGGTTGATGATGAACAGAACCGCCAGCGCTGCCGCGGCAAAATAGAAGACGCCGCGCCAGCCCACGCCATGGGCGAGCAATTGGCTCATCGTCCAGCGGCATCCCGCGTCGCCAAACAGGAAGCTCAGGCTCACCACCGCCATCACGCTCCCGTACGTGGAGTAGGAGAACCAGCGCGACGAAACCCGCACCAGTCCCGCCCAGCCTTGCGATTGGAAGAGCCGGTTGCCAATCCACGCCAGCGTGAAAATGGGAAATCCGCCGCTCATCGCAAAGACGATCGTAAAAACGATGGAGCCCGCCATGCCGCCCAGGAAAAACCGCCGGCCACCGCGCGTGTCGGCCAGTGCTCCAGAGAAGAATTTGCCCAGAGCATAGGCGGCAGTGCCCATTGAGGCCATGAATCCCAGACGGATTTGCGCTTCGTTTGCCGAGAAGCCATGACGCGAAAGATCGCGCATCAGGTCGGGCAGCACGACCGATAAATCGGAGCGGCAGAAATAATATCCGGAGTAGCCCAGCGCCAGAAGCGCGGCCGTTGCCCCGTGCCACAATGTAAATCGTGGCTTCGAACCTGAATCATCAGGCTCGATCTCGGGCGTGACCAATGCACTCTCTGTGGGCACACTAGCAAAGTACCACACGCCTCCACCTGTCAACCGCGCCGTCACGGAACGCACCTGTGCGAATCTGGCCGCGATTCGTCGCTATGCGACCGGAATTCGTTCCCTCCTCCGGCTGTAGGTTTCTTTCCACATTTTGTTTCCCATTTGTATCTTGTGGGATTACTATGGACCGCCGAGGGGGTTCTGCCCGGCAACAGCGCGGCTTGAGAAGAGGTCGCGGCCATGGCGGAGATTCCTCCGGGGGTTCAAAATGCGCTTTTTCCGGACTCATAGCTCTGTTTGTGTAGTTGCCTGCGCTGCTCTTGCGTTCGTTCTCTGGGCACTGCCTGCCGCAGCGCAAAAGGCCGCAGCGACGAACGGGGGCGCGGCCGATTCCCTCGCCGCGATTCGCAGCGGCTTTGCCACGCCGCCCATGGATGCGCGGCCCATGATGCGCTGGTGGTGGTTCGGCCCCGCGGTGGAGAAGGGCGAGCTGGCCCGTGAGCTGCGCACCATGAAAGCGGGCGGCATCGGCGGCGTGGAGGTGCAACCTGTTTATGCCCTCGAGCTCGACGATCCGCAAAAGAGATTTCGTAATCTGCCGTTTCTCTCGAAAGATTTCCTCGACATGGTTTCCTTCACCGCGCAGACAACGCACGATCTGGGTTTGCGTCTCAGCTTCACGCTCGGCAGCGGCTGGCCGTATGGCGGCGCTTATGTGCCGGTGAGTGACGCCGCGGGCAGGCTACGCATTGTGGCCGACGCTGTCCCACCCGGCGCCTCTTCCCTTCCCCTTCCATCGATTCGCAATGGCGAAGCACTGCTGGCTGCATTTCTCGCTTCGGGAACGCCACAGAACTACGACGCCGAGCACGCACAACAGCTCAAGGCGAATGGCGATTTCCGCCTGGCGTTGCCGGCGGGGATCAGCGGCCCCCACGTGGTGCTGTTCTTCATCTCAAGCCGCACCGGGCAACAAGTGAAGCGCGCGGCCGTGGGCGCGGAGGGTTTTGTTCTCGACCATTTCAGCATGGAGGCGATTCAGAACCACCTCCAGCACGTAGCCAATCCGCTGATTCAGGCGTGTGGGCCGAATGTTCCCTACTCCGTATTCAGCGACAGTCTTGAAGTGTACGAATCGGATTGGACTCCGAAGCTGCTCGACGAATTTCGCGCGCGCCGCGGCTACGACTTAACACCGCACCTGCCGGAGCTGGCTGCGGGAACCACTCCCGAGGCTGCCGACGTGCGCTACGACTGGGGCCGCACGCTGGCGGAGTTGATCGACGAGCACTATCTGACGCCGCTCAATACCTGGGCGCGTGAACACCATACAAAGTTCCGTTCGCAAAGTTACGGCTCGCCCGCAGTCACGCTTTCGAGCAACTCGCTCGTCGATCTACCCGAGGGCGAAGGCTCACAATGGCACGCGGGTTTCTCCTTCACGCGCTGGGCCACTTCCGCAAGCCACGTCTACGGCCGGCCCATCACTTCGTCGGAGACGTGGACCTGGCTGCATTCGCCATCGTTCCGCGCCACGCCGCTCGATATGAAGGCCGAGGCGGATACGTTCTTCCTCCAGGGCATCAACCAGTTTGTGGGCCACGGCTGGCCCTATTCGCCGCCATCGGTTGGCGACCCCGGATGGTCGTTCTACGCGGCCGCCGTCTTCAACGATCACAATCCGTGGTGGATGGTGATGCCCGATGTGATGGGCTACTTCACGCGCATGAGCTACCTGCTACGCCAGGGCTCGCCGGTCTACGACGTCGCCGTGCTGCTGCCGGAAGAAGACGCGCAGGCGCGCTTCAGGCCGGGACACGTGTCTGTCACCGATGAAATACGAGGTTTGCTCGGGCCGGATCTGGTGCCCGCGATTCTCGACGCGGGCTACAACATGGACTTCATCGATTCGGCGGCGCTCGACAAAGTTGGCATGCAGTACTATCCGGTGCTGGTGATTCCGAACGTGGAGCGGCTGCCGCTGGCCACCTACCGGTGCATCGAGGGGTTTGCGCAGCGTGGCGGCCTCGTGATTGCGGTGAAGAGTTGGCCTTCACGTGCGCCCGGAGTGATCGAGGGGCCGCGCGACTCGGCAGCCGTGGCGCAGATATCGCAGGAGCTGATGGCTTCGGGCTTGAAAAACGTGAAGCTCGTTGCCAGCGCCACAGAACTTGGCGCAGCACTTCGAGCATCCTTCGAGAAGCCCGACGTTGTGATGAACCCTGCTACGCCCGAGGTGGGCTTCATGCATCGTGGTCTGCATTCGGCGGGCCAAATTTACTTCGTGGCTAACACCGACAACCGGCCGCATTCGTTCGATGCGACGTTTCGCGCTAGCGGCGGCGCGGAGTGGTGGGATCCATTCACGGGAAAGATCACAGGCGCGGGTCCCGGGCCAACGCTTCACTTTGATCTTGCTCCGTATGAATCGCGCGTGGTGGTATTCACCGGCAATCCCGCGCTGCCGCCGCAGCAGCAAGCAGCGGCGTCCTTCGCGCCCATCGATCTGAGCCACGACTGGAGGGTGACCTTCGACAAGAGCGGAACCGGGGAAACCATGCAGACGCTGCACTCGTGGACCGACTACGCAGCGCAAAAGTATTACTCCGGCACGGCCATCTACACACGCACGGTGGAGATTCCCGAGGCGGTTGCGAAATCCGGCAGCGTGTTTCTGGACTTTGGTGAGGGCACGCCGCTGCCGCGCCAGCAGCTCCGCCTGGCGGGAACACGCACCTGGTATGACCCGCCGGTGCGCGAAGTCGCGGTGGTCACAGTGAACGGGAAACCTGCGGGAGATGTGTGGCATCCGCCTTACCGGCTGGATGTGACAACGCTCGTGCATGCAGGCACGAACGAGCTGCGGATCGTGGTAGCCAACACTGCCATCAACGAATTGGCAGGGCGCGCCGCACCGGATTACCGGCTGCTGAATCTGCGCTACGGCGAGAAGTTCACGCCGCAGGATATGGATCATCTGGAACCGCTGCCCTCGGGGATACTGGGCACGGTGCGATTGATTTCGGGGCAGTAAAGCATGGAGCGAGGGAGCACGAAAAACAACCTCAGACCCTTCGACTCCTCGCTGCGCTCGTCGCTTAGGATGACAATTCTATTCTTGCTGCGAACTTTGATGACAGACCACATCGATCAGAGATCAGATTGATGGTAGACCAGATTAGACTGTGACCTTTGGAGACATGACAAAAGGAGACCCAATGAACCGTCGAGAATTTTCCGCGCTCTTGCCTTTGCTTGCTGCCGCGTCTGCTCTCGCGCCTGAGGCCGAAGGGCAGGCGACTGCTGCTCCGGCCGCGGTGCCAGCACAATTGCCCAACCTCGTTTCCGGCCGCTATCCGCAGATTGAGCCGGCCAGCCCGCATCCGTCGCCGCGGATGTCGAAACGCTTTTTGCTGGGAATGCTGCCCGACAACATTCGGCTGGAGGCGCACTTTACGCGTCTTTTGCCGGGCGCGCCGCCCGAGCCCATCGGCACGCACAAGCACACTGAAATCTGGCTGATCCACGAAGGCACAGCGCGGCTGATGACGGCGGGCGTCACGCGCGACCTTGTGGCCGGCGATATGGGCGTGTGCATCGCGGGCGATCAGCATACTGTGTACAACGCCAGCCAGACGGAGCCGGCGTCGTATTTCGTGGTAACGGTGGGGCCGCCGGAGTAAGAAAACAGCGACCAAGGGACCAAGGGACCGAGGGACTAAGGGACTACGAGCCCGAGCAAACGCGGTTCATGCGGTCACCAGATGTTCTGCGGCGTGCTTCTTCATTGAGACTAGCTCCAGGGCTGATTCGGCGATGTGTTCCGCGCTTAACTCGAACACTTTTACCAGCTCCCACGGCGCGCCGGACTCGCCGAAGCGGTCTTTCACTCCGATGGCACGGGCGATGACCGGGACTCCATAGAGCGAGGGATTCGTGGCCAGAACCAGGCTTACGCGTCCGGCAAGAGCGCCGATCTGATGCTCTTCCGCCATGATCACTACGCCGGTTTCGCGCGCCGCACGCACGATCGCTTCCGCATCGATGGGCTTGAGTGTGTGCATATTCAAGACACGCGTCTCGAGGCCGAACTCCTGCTTCAGAATCCATGCCGCGCGCATCGCCTCAGGCACCATGGGCCCGCAGGCGAGGATGCTCAAGTCCTCGCCTTCGTCGGCGTAGTCCTCGGCGAGGCGCGTATCGAAAGCGTCGACGAATTCTTTCTTCTCTCCGCGCAGGCGAATCACATTCGCTTTGCCGAAAACAAACGGCGTCGATTCGCCCGTAACGATCGGCGTGGCCTCGCGCGCGAAACGGATGTACTTGGGCCCCACGTGTTCGAGCAGCAGATGCCGCGTGGCCTTGCGCGTCTCAATAGCGTCGCAGGGTACAACAACATTCATATTCGGCAGGCCGAGCATGGCGAAGAGATCTTCGAGCGCCTGGTGCGTGGCGCCGTCTGCGCCCACGGAGACGCCCGCGTGCGCGCCGGCCACCAGCACGTTGAGGTTGGAGTAGCAGATGGAAACGCGAATCTGATCGAGGTTGCGTGCCGCGGAAAACGTGGCGTAAGAACCGAGCACGGGCAGTTTGCCTTCGCGCGCCAGGCCCGCGGCAGCCGCCGTGGCTGACTGCTCCGCAATGCCCATCGAGATCCAGCGCCGCGCGCGCTCAGGCTTGCCGGCATAGAAATCCGCAATTGTAATGGAGCCGGAAATGTCGAGACCGATGCAGACGATGCGCTCGTCGTCGCCGCATTCGGCAAGCGCGCGGCCAAAGCCCTTGCGCGTGGGCTCCATCGCAACGTGCATGGCGTCGCTTTGCGCTGCATCGCGCGCATTCCACCAGAAGTCGCACGAGTAGCGCGGTACATGCGCTTCGAGAGCATGCGAGGCTTCAGCCTGCCAGTTCTTCGCCTTGGTGAGTAAATCGTCAACAGGAATCCGCTCGGCGACGCCCAGTTCCGCGAGTGCCGCCGTCAGTTCTTCGCGATTCGGCGCCTTGCCGTGCCAACCCGGCTGATTTTCCATGAAGCTTACACCGTTGCCTTTTACGGTATCGGCAAGAATCATGACGGGCCTGCCAGTCACCGCGCGCGCCTGCTCGAAGGCGTCGACGATCTGGCTCATGTCGTGGCCGTCGATGCGCAGCACCTCCCAGCCAAAGGCAGCGTACTTGGCGGCCAGCGGTTCTACTTGCATCACATCTTTCACCCAGCCGTCGATCTGTAGGCGGTTGCAGTCAATGACGGCGACGATGTTGTCGAGATGGAAGTGACCGGCCTCCATGGCCGCTTCCCACACCTGGCCCTCCTGCTGTTCGCCGTCGCCCATCAGGCAAAAGATCTTGTGGTTCTTGCCCCCCGGTTTTTCGCCGTCGATGCGCGCGGCCAGCGCCATGCCCACCGCGACGCTCAAACCCTGGCCGAGCGAGCCGGAAGAAATTTCGATGCCCTGCAGCTTGAGCCAATGGGGATGGCCCTGGTAGGGCGAGCCGAGCTTGCGCAGGGTGACGATGTCGTCGAGCGGGCAAAAACCGGCGATGCCGAGCGACACATAGAGTGCCGGCGCCTTGTGGCCGGCCGACCAGAGAATGCGGTCGCGATCGGGCCAGTCAGGGTTTTTAGGATCGTGCTCGGCGATGCGGAGATAAAGCGCCGCGGCAATGTCCATGATGGAGAGCGTGCCGCCGGAGTGTCCCGAGCCCGCCGCGCACAACGCAACCAGGTTGTAGCCGCGCATCAGTTGCGCCGCGTCGCGCAGTTCGTCGATGGAATATTCCTTCCGCACCTGCCCGGTGGTTGCATCTCGAAGCGACATTGCCGATCTCCTTTGCGGGACGTCCGACCAACCCGCTGTTACACGTGCGCACCCACCCAAGCGTCGATTCGCTTGAGCGCTTCCATCAGGTTCTCCATGGAATTTGCGACGCTGAAGCGCAAATAGCCCTCGCCATAGGAGCCGAACGCGGTGCCGGAAAGCGCGGCTACACCGGCCTCTTCGAGCAAGGCATCGGCCAAGGGCTTTGACGCCCATCCCGTGCCCGTGATGTTGGCGAAGACATAGAATGCGCCCTTGGGCACGCGCACGCTGAAGCCCCGTATGCGGTTGAGGCCCGCGACAAAGGCTCGGCTGCGCCGCTCGAATTCGAGACGCATCGTTTCCACGGCGCTCTGGTCGCCCAGGAGCGCGGCCAGTGCTGCGCGTTGCGTGAAACTGGCCGTGCAGGAGTTGGAGTTGGTCATCAAGCGCGAGATCTGGACAGCCAGGTCGGCGCGCATCACCCCGTAGCCTATGCGCCACCCGGTCATGGCATAAGTTTTCGAAAAGCCGTCGAGCAGAATGGTGCGCTCCTGCATGCCTGGCACGCTCATCATCGAAAACGGCGTGCCTTCAAATTGCAGGCGGCTGTAAATTTCGTCGGCAAGCACCAGGATGTTGCGGTCGCCGATGGCCGCTGCGGCGCGCTCGATGTCGTCGCGCCCTAGCACGCCGCCGGTGGGGTTCTGCGGAGAGTTGAGAATGATGAGCTTGGTCGAGGGCGTGATCAGGCTTGCCATCTCATCCACGTCCATGGCGAAATCACGTTCTTCGCGCAGCGGAATCGGGATGGGCGTGCCTCCGGCGTAGCGGATCATCGACTCGTAGATGGGAAAACCGGGATTGGGATAGATCACCTCGTCGCCCTCATCGACGAGTGCGAGCATGACATAGAACATGATGGGCTTGCCGCCGGGAACCACGACCACTTCGTCGGGCTCGACCGGAACGCCGCGCGTGCGGCTGACGTAGTTGGCGATGGCCTGGCGCAGTTCGGGCAGCCCGGCCGAGGGGCCGTAATGCGTCCAGCCGCCGCGCAGCGCATCCACCGCTGCTTCCACAATGTGCGGCGGAGTTGAGAAGTCCGGCTCGCCGATCTCCAGATGAACGATGTTCCTGCCCGTGCGCTCCAGCGCCCTGGCTTTGCTCAGAACCTCAAAGGCCGTTTCCGTGCCCAGCCGCGCCATGCGCCGCGACAAAATCAGTTCGTGTTGCACTACTTGAGTTGCCATTGCGATGCTCCATATCCTGCCCAGTCCAGCGCCGTCGATGCTTACCTGGAACCGGGCCGGCTCTTAGGCCGGATGGCATTATACCCCCGGCTCAAAATGGCAAAATGTGATGGCCGTCTCCCTGTCTGCGGGCCCGGAACCTGCTTTGCACAGCCGGTGGCCGAGTGGAACGGTAGAATGTCGAGAGCGCAGCAACGGATTGAAGGAATGACATACTACGACCAGGTTGCAGAAGCAGCCGCATTTGTGCGAATAAGGCTGGGTGCACTCGCGCCACGGGTGGGCATGGTGCTGGGTTCCGGGCTGGGCGCGGCGGCCGATGCCGTCGCCAATCCGATCATCGTTCCCTACGAGGAGATCCCGCATTTTCCGCAATCGACCGTGGAGGGACATTCAGGGCGGATGCTGGCGGGGCTGCTCGGCGGCGCTCCGGTGATCGTGATGCAGGGGCGCGTGCATTCTTACGAGGGCTACACGCCGCGCGAGGTCACGTTTCCCATGCGCGCGCTGGGCGCGCTGGGAGTTCGCGCCGTGGTGCTGACCAATGCGGCAGGCGGAATTCAGGCGGGCTACCATGTGGGCCAACTGGTGACGCTGGCCGATCACATCAATATGATGGGCTGGAATCCGCTGACCGGATCCAACGAACCGCGCTTCGCCGTAAAGCCGGGCGCGGGATTGCGTTTTTTCGACATGACCGAGGCCTACAGCAAGGCGCTGCGCGCCATGGCCGCCGAAGCAGCGCGCGAGGAGGGATTCACACTCGAGGAGGGCGTGTATCTGGCCACGCCCGGCCCGAGCTTTGAGACGCCTGCGGAGATTCGCGCCTTCCGCACCCTGGGCGCCACGCTGGTGGGCATGTCGACCGTCCCGGAGACGATTGTGGCGCGGCACATGGGAATCGAAGTGCTGGGCATCTCCTGCGTCACCAACCTGGCGGCGGGGTTGGGCGCGACCCAACTGAGCCATCTGGAGGTGCAGGAGACTGGGCGCATGGTGGAGCGGCGGCTGGCCGGACTGCTCGAGCGCCTGGCGCCGAGAATTGCCGCCAAGGTAGAACCAGAACCGCGACCCGATCTGCGAGTCGCCAAGTGAGCCCGTCTGTGAGCGCCCGAGTCGCAAGTGAAATCGCCGCCGAGATTCCGCGGCTGCCCTTTCCGCCCACGGTGCTGGGCGTTGCCGGCTGCTCCGGCTCGGGAAAAACCACGCTCGCCAACGAAATGGCCCGCATGCTGCGCGGCTTGCGCTTCCATCTCGACGACTACTATCTCGATCTCGGCCACATGCCGCTTGAGGAGAGAAGGCAGCAGAACTTCGACGACCCGTCGATGATTGAGGTTCCGCTGTTGGCCGAGCACATTGCCGCCTTGGCGCGCGGAGATTCCATTGACAGGCCGATGTACGATTTCGGCACCTACACGCGCATGCCGGGCCGCACGGAGCGCGTGACCTCCGGTCCGTTCCTGATTGTTGAAGGCATTTTCGCGCTCCATTTCGCGGAGCTACTGCCGCTCTACCAGTTCAGTATTTATGTCGATGCGCCGGACGCGTTGTGTTTCGAGCGGCGGATGAAGCGCGATTTGGATGAGCGCGGACGCAGCGAGGAGTCGGTCCGCTATCAGTGGGAGAACCGTGTGCGGCCATCGAGCATGACGTTTGTTCGGCCCTCCGCGGCCAACGCCGATCTCGTTGTCGACGGCTCCGATGCGCTGGACTGGAAGGTGGAACGCGTGATGGCGGAGATGCGGAAGCGGAATTTGCTCACCGGAGCGGCTTAGAAGCTACTTCGCCGTCAGCGCCGCCACGGGCACCAGCATGTCTTCCTTGCGCATTACTAGATTCGTGGCGTTGAGCGTGGCCAGCTCGAAACCGTGGCCGTGCGTGATGGCGTCCGTCGGGCAGGCTTCGACGCAGTAGCCGCAAAAGATGCAGCGGTTGTAGTCGATGTTGTAGACCTTGGCGTAGCGCTCCGACGAAGAGATGCGAACTTCGGTGGTGTTATCGGCGGCTTCAATATAGATGCAGTTTGCAGGGCAGGCCGCGGCGCACAGAAAGCACGCCACGCACTTTTCCAGGCCGTTTTCGTCACGCTGCAACTCGTGCGCGCCACGGTAGCGCGACTCGAGAACCGCTCCGCGCAAGGGGCCGGGACCGTCAGGATAATTCTCCACCTCAGTAGGCGCGAACGCCTCGCGGCCGGTGATGCTCATGCCCTTGGCGATGGCGGCGATGTTGCGCACAATCGACATGCGTTCAGTATACGATGGAGGCGAGGAGAAATTCATGAAGCCCTTGCAGGTATGCACCGCCATCTTCTTAGGGATGTTGAGTTTGGGAGCGTTCGTCGCACGCGCGCAGAACCCGCAGCCGCAGATGCCAATGGGGCAGCAGACATCGAACATGACGGCGCAGGTTCCGGCGCCCGCGGACACGCTCAAGATCACCTTCGGCGACAAATCCGCCACATGGACCGCAGCCACGCTCGCCAGCCTGCCGCACGTGACCGTCACCGTCTACAACGAGCACACCAAGGCCAACGAGACTTATTCCGGAGTACCTCTGATCGCGTTGCTCGCGCCGCTGGGCGTGAGCGAACATCCGCGCGGCAAGGATCTGCGGCTCTACGTGGTGGCCGAGGGCTCGGACCTCTACGAAGTGGTGTACTCGAGCGGCGAGATCACCCCGGAAGTGAGCAGTTCTACGATCATCGTGGCCGACACCGAGAATGGCAAGCCGCTGACCGGCGATGGGCCGCTCAAGATGATTGCTACAGGGGAGAAACGTCCGGCGCGATGGGTGCGCAGTCTGGTTGCGATCAAGGTGTTTGCAGCCGAGTGAAAGCGCGAAGCCTTGGCGCACGAGTGCCGGAACTGGTCGCATAAATCTAGTCTTGATGTCCAGCTTGACACTTGCTTTGAAAGGGCACAACTTCAGTCGTGCCGTAAAGTGAGCAAAACCAATCGGGCCTTTAGAAGGCCCTGAGGAAAGTATTCTTACTACCCCAGGCTGCTTATTTACCGTTCCACGCGCCAAAGAATCAGGGCCGCATCCCCGGTAGAGGGTGCGGCCCTTAGTGTCTTAACGATCGTCGCCCCTCTAGCGATGGCCTCCGGAGCGGCCGCCGCCGCCGCCGCTGCGCTGCTGCGGCTGGACGTGGGGGTCAGCATGCAGCGGGCGTGTTTCCGCTGTGGTAGCCGGCCTGTTGTTATTCGGCGCCGCATACTGCCCGCGCTGCGTGCTGTAATTCTGCTCGTGTTGCACCTGCGTGCTCATGCGCGGAGCGGTGGGCTCGCGGTACGCATTCCCTTCCGACGGCCGCGGTTGGGCCTGCACACCATTCGGTCCGCCACGATAGCTGGGGCGGCCGCCGTTGTTGTCGCGACCGCCATTATTGCCGCGCTCATTGTTGTTGCCGCGCTCGTTGTTGCCTCTGAAATTATCGTTGACGCGAACATTGGCGCGATAGCTGTACACGTTGTGCACCCCGCGCCCGCCGATGTTGTTGTAGACGCGGTTATAGAAGAAGTGGCCGCCATTCCAGTAGCCGCCCTCATAACCGAATCCCACGTAGCCGAAGCCGTAGTTGATGCCGCCATACCAACCGATGTGCATGCCCCAGTGGCCGGGGTACCACATGTAGCGTCCGCTGTAGAAGCCCCAATAACCGGGAGTCCAAAGTCCGCCGGCATACGGGGGCTCGACCCACACGCCCGGCACCCAGTAGTAGCCGTAAGCGCCCCAGGCCCAGTAGCCGGGCGTCCAGATGTAGCCATCATCCGGCGGCGGTGGCTGCACGTAGTCGGGCAACGGCGGCGGAGCTTGGGTCGCTTCCTCCGTGGGCTGCTCGGCGTAGTTGGAATCGTCTGGAGGCTGCCCCGGCGCAACCGACTGGTCGGGCTGAGGCGGAGCCTCTGTGGTGTAGGACGGCCCCGAGGGCGCCATATTCGCGGCTGCGGGATCGGGTCCCTGGTCAGGAGGCGGCGCCTGATCCTGTCCGATCGCTTTCGAACCTGACAAATACAGAATGGCCGCGAGGGCCAGTGGAAAGCAAAGTGCCAGTCGAGAATTGCTTTTCATCTCAACCTCCATTCGATCATTTATTGAAACACGGTGGACCGTGAAGAAGTCTCGGATTTTGACGAAAATATTCACCAAACGGTTAATGAGTTACTCTGCCGCCCACCGGCTGGCCGCGGCTCTGGGGCGGCGGAGTGAAGGCCGCCCTCTGAGGCCGCATCCACGGAATCTGCCGCGGATGCCTTGCGAAATGCGACTACTTGGGGTGATCGTCCTGGTGTTGCGGAGCTGCCTGGTGCTGTTGTGGCGCCGCCTGGTGCTGCGGCTGCGGTGCCGCCTGGTGTTGTTGCGGCTGCGGAGCTGCCTGGCGTTGTTGCGGCTGCGGAGCTGCCTGGCGTTGCTGTTGTGGTTGCGGTGCCGCCTGGCGCTGTTGCGGCTGCGGAGCTGCCTGGCGTTGCTGTTGTGGTTGCGGTGCCGCCTGACGTTGTTGCGGCTGCGGAGCTGCCTGGCGTTGCTGTTGCGGTTGCGGCGTTGCCTGGCGCTGTTGTGGCTGCGGATTCACCTGGCGCTCTTGTGGTTGCGGATTCGCCTGACGTTGTTGTTGCTGCGGATTCACCTGGCGTTGTTGCTGTTGCGGGGTAAACTGCCGCTGTTCCGGATTCGCCTGGCGCACTTGCGGTTGCGGATTCGCCTGACGTTGTTGCTGTTGCTGCTGCGGATTCCCCTGGCGCTCTTGCTGTTGCGGATTCCCCTGACGCCCTTGTTGCTGCGGATTGGTCTGACGCTCCTGCTGTTGCGGATTCCCCTGACGCTGTTGCTGCTGCTCTACATTCCGATTGGTTGTCTGGAGCGCTGCTGGAGCTCTCACGTTGCGATCGGCCGCAAGCGGCTGGTTGACAGCCACATTAGATGGGCGGCCATGATTCGTGTTGGCAAATTGGGCCCGGTTAGTGCTGGCAGCATGCTCATTCTGCACTTGTGCCCGCATGGGCGCAGTGTGCTGCTGATGCATCGCCGCCAGTTCCTGAGGCCGCGCCCGTTCCTGGATACCACCCCTCCCGCCGTTGAAACTCACACGGGTGTTGTTGCTGTAGCCGCCCACCGAGCGGCTGTAGACGTTGTGCACCACAGAGATGTTGATGTTGTTGACCGAGCGGTTGTAATAAAAGTGGCCTCTGCCCCAGTAGCCGCCCTCGTAGCCGAATCCCACGTAGCCAAAGCCATAGTTGATGCCGCCATAGTAGCCGACGTACTGGCCCCAGTAGCCGGGGTAAAACCCGTAGGAGTTATTCCAGTAGCCCCAGTAGCCGGGGGTCCAGAGCGCGCCCTCGTAGGGAGCCTCAACCCATGCGCCGGGCACCCAGTAGTAGCCGTCCTCCGGGGACCAGGCCCAGTAGCCGGGTGTCCAGAGATAGTCGTCGCCGGGAGCCGGCGGCTGGTCGTAGTCGGGCAACGGCGGAGGCGGCTGCGCAGCGGTGTATTCCGGCTGCTGTCCGTAACCTGGATTGTAAGACCCCTGGTCCGGCGGCGGAGCACTCTGCTGGTAGCCTGGATCGCCGTTGGATTGGTACTGCGGACCGCCGGAATTGTCCGGAACGGGAGGCAAATTGGCCGCCGACGGGTCCGACCCCGGATCCTGCGTGCCCACCTGGTTATCGGCCGAGGCCAGGGCCTGATTCTGATGGCAACCGGCAGTTAAAAGTGCTATCGCCAGGGGAAGCAGGGCAAATCTTGCAAGTCTGAAAAGTGGGCTCATTTCACGCCTCCATTCAGCTTGGATGCTATTCCCGGCGCTGAGGGCAAAACTGCTCTCTATTGACCACTTAAGGCACCGTCAGCGGCTCACGCGCCCGCCCGCGGACTGGCCGCGATTGTTGGCCGGCGGCGTGGTCACCGGCTTGCGCTGTGGTTGCGTGCCCAGCAACTGCTGGCAAAGCGCCGAGTCCTGGCCGCGCTCGAGATTCTGAATGGCGTCTTGTCCGCGGCACAAGCGCAGCTTCATGGCTTCGGCATTCTCCCTGGTCAGCTCCACGGTGCGCTCGATGCCGGTCATCGCGTCCACATCGTAACGGAAGATGGTGTCGCTTGGCTGCCTCTTGTTGCCGTAGTCGAAGTGGTTCCAAGTGCTTAGATAAGCGTTGTTCTCCGCTCCAGACATCAGCGCGTATACCTGCGTCCAGGTCACGCCCGGAGCGCTGGGCGGCACGGCATTCCACACCAGAATTCCCTGGCCGCCGCGGATCCAGCGCGCCACCCACTGGTGGTGCGCGAGGTCGTAGCGGAAGCTGGTGAAAAAAGTGCTGGCCGCGCAGTTGTGGCAGTTGTCGTAGAGCACCGTCAGCTCCGCGGGAGCGCCGTCGGTAAAGTGTTCCCAGTCGAACCACCGCAGATTCACGCCTTTAAGCAGCGGCGCCACCACGTGGCTGGTCAGCGACGCATTCCAGACGGTAAAGCTGTCGTCGCTGGGCAGCGATTGCGGCCCTTCGCGTTCGCTGGTCACAACCAGCGCCGCATCGTAAACCACGCCGATCTCGCGGATGGCGGTCCACTTTTCCACTTGCAGCGAGCGCTCGAGCCACGCCACGATGTTTTGATCTTTGGGATCGTGGAAGTCGATCCAGCGAATGTTGCCGGAAGTTTGCTGAGCGCCAAGAGGAAGAGCGAGGACGCTGATGATGGCGGCAAAAAAGATGCGCCTGCAATGATCAACCCGCATGGGTCTAGATATAACAGATGAGACGCTAGACAACTTCCGCGCATCTGATCGTAAGGTTGAATACGTCTGAAGTACCGGGAGGTACACCATGAAAGCAGTAGTGCTGCATGAGTACGGCGGTCCTGAGAATCTGAAATTTGAAGACAACGTTGCCGAACCGCAGGTGAGCGGAAATACGGTACTGATCTCGACCGTCGCCGCGAGCGTGAATCCGATCGACTGGAAACTGCGTTCGGGGGCGATGCAAAAGATGCGTCCGTTGACGTTCCCGGCAATTCTGGGCCGCGATGTGAGTGGCATCGTGCGCGCGGTGGGCGCCAATGTGAAGCACTTCAAAGTGGGAGACCGCGTTCTCGCACTCTCCAACAAGACTTATGCCGAGTTGGTTGCAGTGGATGATTCGGACGTGACGCATCTGCCGGATGGCGTGGACTTGGCGGACGCAGCCGCGATCCCGCTGATTTCGCTCACCGGTGACCAGCTTGTGCGCATTGCGACCAACGTGCAAAAGGGACAGACCGTTCTGATCACGGGAGCGCTGGGCAGCGTCGGCCGCGCGGCCGTGCATACGGCGAAGAAGATTGGCGCGCAAGTGATTGCCGGCGTTCGCGGAAAAGAGCTGGCGGACGCCCGCGCGCTCGGCGTCTCTGACGTGCTCGCGATTGATGACGATCAGGCGATTGAGAAATTCTCCTTGGTGGATGCCGTTGCGGACACCGTTGGCGGCGACGTTGCAGCCAAGCTGCTGGCGAGAGTAAAGCCGGGCGGGTCTTTTGGCTATACGGCGATGCTGCCAGAAAGTGCGGCAGCCAAAAATCCGACGGTGAAGATTACGCGCGTGGGTGCTCTGCCTGATCCCTCCAAGGTGCGCGAGTTTGCCGATGACGTGCGCGATGGCAAGTTCATTCTGCCGATTGGCCGCCGCATGCCGTTGCGCGATGCCGCAGAAGCCCAAGTGCTGGGAGAGAAAGGCGGCATTGGGAAGATCATTTTGCTCGCGCCCGATTCCAAAGAGTGATTTCTTCGCGGTTCGCGACTTTTCGAACCTGTCTACAGCCCCAGTTTCGCCCACATCGCGTCGATCTTTTCCTTGGTCGTGCGGTCCATCTCGATCATTGCCGGCCAGGGGCGCTCAAAGCCTTCGGCCTTCCACTTGCGCGTGGCGTCCACTCCCATTTTCGATCCGTAGTTGGGCAGGCGACTCGAGTGATCGAGCGAATCGACGGGGCCGAGCATGAATTGGATGTCGCGCTCGGGGTCGATGTTGTTGGCCACGCGCAGCACGACTTCGGGAATGTTTTGCACGTCGCAGTCCTCGTCGACCACGATGATGCACTTGGTAAACATGGCCTGGCCGAGCGACCAGATAGCGTTCATCACCTTGCGCGCGTGGCCGGGATAGCTCTTCTTGATCGACACGATCATCAGGTTGTGAAAGACCGCTTCGACGGGCAGATTGATGTCGACCAGTTCCGGAATGGTCATCTTCATCGCGGGCAGAAAGATGCGCGCGACGGCGTGGCCCATCCACGCGTCTTCCATGGGGGGCTTGCCGACGATCGTCGCGGCGTAGATGGGATCTTTGCGATGGGTGATGCACGTGAGATGAAAAACGGGGTAATCGTCGGGCAGAGTGTAGAAGCCGGTGTGGTCGCCGAAGGGGCCCTCAGAGCGCAACTCGCCCAGCTCCACGTAGCCTTCGAGAATAATTTCGGCATGCGCGGGCACTTCGAGATCGACGGTCTCGCACTTCACGATCTCGACCGGCTTGCCGCGCAGAAAACCGGCGATGAGAAACTCCTCAACTTCAGGCGGCGCGGGAACGATGGCGGAGAAAGTCGTTGCGGGATCGGTGCCGATGGCGACCGCCACTTCAAGCCGCGAACCTTTTAAATTGCCCAGCGCGAGTTGCGGAATAGCGCCCGCGGGCTGCTCGGGAATGGTGACTGCGCCGCCGGCCGACTCCGCCATCATCGCTACGCGCGCGGCGGACGCGTTCAGCGCAGGATCGGACTCGGCGCCCGCTGCGGCTGCTGCGCGCAGCGCCTCGCGATAGTGCTCGGCGGCGACTTTCTGCCGCTGCCAGTGCATGCCTGTGGTCTGGCCGTCATACACCTGCATGCGATACATGCCGATGTTGCGCTTGCCGTTACGCGGATCGCGCGTGTGCACGCAGGGCAGCGTAATGAAACGCCCGCCATCGTGCGGCCAGCACTTGAGGATGGGGAAAAAGTCGAGGTCGAAGTTGTCGCGCCGAATGACCTCCTTGCACGGCGCGTCTTTCGCGCTCACCGTCTTCGGAAAAATGTTCCCCAGTTCGGCCAGTTGCGGCAGCATTTTCAGCTTGTCGAGAAATCCGCCCGACGGCGGCTTCACGTTCATCAGCGCGTGGATGCGTTCGGCAATGTCGTCGATGCGATCGACGCCCAACGCCAGCGCCATGCGGCGCTCGCTGCCGAACTGGTTGATGAGAACCTTGTGACCCGGGTGGCCTTTGACGTTTTCAAACAGCAGTGCCGGGCCGCCCGGAGCATAATCCTCCCGTGCCCCATCCTTTCCGCGTTCTTTGCGGAAAGGGTGGGAACCGATCTTCGACACGCGGTCGGTGATCTCGGTGATTTCGAGCTCAGGCGAAACTTCCTCGCGGATGCGGCGCAGTTCGCCGTGTTTCTCGAGCGCTTTGATCCAGTCGCGCAGATCGTCGTATGCCAAGGACGTGCTCTCCCCTACATCCCCCATCGTAATGCCTGGAAGTAACGCCGGTCTCCAGACCGGCTACACTCATTTGCGAATACGCTATGCTTGTGAGCCGTTGGTGTGCCGGCTGTCCCACTCGCCGCCCGCGCGCAATGCGGCAATCTCCTCGTTGGCCATCTCCTGCGCGCGCTGGTGATCAGGCTTGCCGAGGCGGTTCAGCGGCATCAGCCCGGGCTCGACAATGATCCAATGCCGCGGCCGCATATAGGTTGCGAGCGAGCGCGTGTGGCGTTCCAGTTCCTGCACGGTGAGCTCGACGCCCGGTCGCTTCTCGACCACGGCCACCACGCCCTCGCCCGCCACTTCATGCGCCACGCCGACCACGACGCAATTGGCAACTTTCTCTTGAAGGTCGGCGATGTGCGCTTCCACGTCGCCGGGAAACACCTGGTAGCCGAACGACTTGATGACCCACTTGGCCCGCCCCGAGAGATGAATGCCCGCGGCAGTCCTGTAGCCGAGATCGCCGGTGTAGAGATAGCCGTCGCGCGAGATCGTCCTGGCAGTCGCTTCGGGATCGTTCACATAACCGGCGAACGTTTGCGGACCGCGAAAGCAGAGGTGGCCGATTTCGCCGTCGGGCAATGCCTCGCCGGCCAGGCCGTCGTCGCGCATGGGCTCCCGAATCGTGCATGGGTAGGCGGGCATGTCGCGGCCCAAGCTGTCGAGAATTTTCTCGCGCTCGACTCGATCGACGCTGACGTAGGTGCAGAAGCCCGCGCACTCGGTGAGGCCGAGGCCCGTGCCCACCACCGGCGCCATCGTGGCCAGCTTGTCAACGAACGGCCGCGAGACGGCGTTGCCTCCATAAGCAGCAAACTTCAGGCTCGTGAGATCGAAGCGGTCATAATCCTTCAGCATCCATTCCAGGTTGAACATCACGGGAATCTGGCCGAGGAGTTCTATTCCGTGCTGCTCGATGGCGCGTAGCGAGCGGCCGGCGTCGAAGACCTCTATGAGAATCGCAGTCCCGCCGCCGAAGAGAGTCGTCATCAGGATCTCGGTCTGCGCGCCGACGTGCGAGGCAGGCAGATTGACGAGCGACCGCGTGCCGCTGTCTCCACCGAAGAATGCGCCGCACAGGCACATGTTCTGCGACGTAATGTTGCGGTGCGTGAGCAGCGCCGCCTTGGGCGAGCCGGTGGAACCGGTTGTAAAGATGATCAGAGCGCCATCGTCTTCCGCGACTGCAGCAGCGGCCGCTGCCAGTTCAGCTGCGCCGGCATCGTGCTTGTTCGCCGCAGCGCGCGAGGCGGCTTCTG